>Ga0111214_104_pt1 | contig 121534 bp, 159 predicted proteins | sample DeeMarSWOR152_54_FD_80365 | JGI IMG/M metagenome (GOLD analysis project Ga0111214, IMG submission 80365) | Parcubacteria bacterium DG_72
GATAAGATGAGATTAGGACTTCTTGCTTATTTTTAGCGGAGATGATGATTAAAAATCATTTGCTCTGGAATAAAATACAGGAAATAGAAAGCAGATAGTGCTTTCCGTTTCCGGTGGCTTGGATGAAAATAAGCAATAATGTGGATTCAGATGGCCACCGTGTCGGCAATTTCAATTCGAACGGTCTCAACGTCAACAACCATTGGGATGACAATCGCAATAGCAATTTGGGCCTTGTCTCCTCTCAGAACTCCTTTTCTCATCAAAAATAAAACACTCTTTTAATGGAGGGTGTTTTATTTATTTTAATTATTTTTTTGTATATATGGTGAAATATGAGAAAATTATTTCTCCTCAAAATCTTTTTTTGGCCTGGAATGAATTTAAAAAGGAAAAGATGAGTAAAAAAGATGTCCAAAATTTTAACCTCTTTTTAGAAGATAATATATTTAATCTATATCATCAATTAATTAATAAAACGTATCGACATTCTAATTATACTTCTTTTTATATAAAAGACCCTAAATTAAGGCATATTCATAAAGCTTGTGTTAAAGACAGAGTTTTACATCATGCAATATTCAGGATATTATATCCTATCTTTGATAAATCTTTTATTTTTGACTCTTATTCTTGCAGAATAAATAAAGGGACCCATAGAGCAGTTAATCGCTTAAGCTATTTTGCCAGGAAAGCTAGCAAGAATAACACTAAAACAATATATATCTTAAAACTAGATATTAGGAGATTCTTTGATTCAATGGATCATAATATATTACTATTTTTAATTAAAAAGAAGATTAAAGATAAAGATGCTATTTGGCTAATAGAGAAAATAATTAAAAGCTTTCCCTCAGGCTTGCCATTAGGCAATATTACAAGTCAGTTATTCGCTAATATTTATCTAAATGAGCTGGATTATTTTATTAAGCATAATTTAAGGATTACACACTATATTAGATATTGTGATGATTTTTTGATAATACATAATTATAAAGAATATCTGAAAGATCTTATTTTAATAGTTAATAATTTCTTAAATAATAATTTGAAATTATCCTTACATTCAGATAAGATAATTATAAGGAGACATAATCAAGGAATTGATTTTTTAGGATATGTTTCTTTCCCGCACCACAGAATATTAAGAACCAAAACTAAGAGAAGGATGTTCAGAAAGATAAATTACAGATTAGACAGATTAAAACAAAATGAAATATCTGAAGAGTCATTTAATCAAACAATTCAGTCATATTTTGGAGTTTTAAAACATTGTAATGGTTATGAATTAGAAAAGAAGATTAAGTTTATATTATTTAAATAATATGGCAGTGAATGTTATAAAATTTAACGGAGAAAAAGAATTGTTTTCTGAGAAAAAAGCGTATAATTCAGCTAAAAGAGCTGGAGCTTCTGATGATTTGGCAAGAAAAATAGTAAAAGAGCTAGATGTTTTTGATGGAATTAAAACTTCTGAAATTTCAGAAAAAATAAGAAAGGCCTTAAGAAAAGAGAATAAAAAAGCAGCTGTTAGATTTAATCTTAAAAAAGCCATTAAAAACCTGGGCCCTACTGGTTTTCCTTTTGAAAAATATGTTGCAGAAATCTTTAAAAATCAAGGCTTTAAATCCAAAACCAATCTTTTTATTGAAGGCAAATGCTGTGTTCACGAGATTGATTTTACAGCAGAGAAAAACAATCTTTTATATATTGGAGAATGCAAATATAGAAATGTTCCAGCAAGCAAGGTTGAAACAAAAGATGCTTTGGCTAATTATGCAAGATTTCTAGATATTTTAAATAAAAAATCTTTTAGTAATCTAAATATTAAATCTTTACTTGTTACTAACAGCAAATTTACTTCCAGGGCTGTAAGATATTCAAAATGCGTTGGCGTGGAACTTTTGGGCTGGCGTTATCCCAAAGATAAAGGTTTGGAATATTTAATAGAAAAAGACAAGCTTTATCCTATAACAATTCTTCCTTCTTTTAAAAACTATATGTTTGATATGTTTACTTCAAAAGGATTAATGATGGCAAAAGATGTTCTTAAATTAAAAAAAATAAATCTTGGCAAAAAGGTCTTACAAAATTTAAAACAAGAATCTACATTAATATATGAAGATTAAAAGCTCTGTATTTGAAAACAATCAAAATATTCCATCAAAATATACTTGCGATGGGCAAGACATTAACCCTGCTTTAGAATTTTCAGACATTCCAGAAAACACAAAAACCCTTGTTCTAATAATGGATGATCCAGATGCACCAGCAGGCACTTGGGATCATTGGATTGTATTTAATATTCCTACTGATACGAAAGAAATAGCAGAAAATGAAGAACCTCCAGGTGTTCATGGTAAAGGCACAAGCAACAATCTTGAATATCACGGTCCTTGTCCGCCAGACAGAGAGCACAGATATTTTTTTAAACTCTATGCTTTAGATACAGAATTAGATCTGCCAGAGGGTTCAACAAAACAAGAAGTAGAAGAAGCAATGCAAGGCCATATTTTAGACGAGGCGGAGCTGATTGGTTTGTACAAAAGAGAATGATTATGGAATTTAAGGTTGAAAAAAAGTCCAAAAAAAGCAGGGCTAGGTTAGGTTTTCTAAAAACATCTCACGGGGTTTTGCAAACCCCTTGTTTAGTTCCAGTAGCTACTCAAGCTGTTGTAAAAACATTAAGTTCTGAAGAGACAGAACAAACAAAAAGCCAAATTTTAATTTGCAATACCTTTCATCTGCATTTAAAGCCGAAAGAAAGCATTATTAAGAGCTCTGGAGGGCTTCATAAGTTTATGAACTGGAAAAGGCCTTTAATGACAGATTCTGGCGGTTTTCAAATCTTTTCTTTGGGTTTTGGTAAAGATTCTGGCGTGGGCAAAATATTAAAATATTTTCCAGAGCAGGAATTCAAGAAAGTTAAAGCAAGACAGCAGCCAAAACAGATTAAAATTACTCAAAAAGGCGTATATTTTAAATCTCCTTTAGATGGGAGCAAATTGTTTTTAGGGCCTAAAGAATCAATAAAGATTCAAGAAAAGCTGGGAGCTGATATTATTTTTGCTTTTGATGAGTGCACTTCTCCTTTAGCTTCTAAAAAATATATTGAAGCTTCTTTAAAAAGAACTCATAAATGGGCTGAAATTTGTCTTGTTAGCCATCAGACAAAACAAGCTCTTTTTGGAATTGTCCAAGGATCTCGTTTTAAACAATTAAGAGAAAAAAGCTCTAAGTTTATTAATTCTTTGGATTTTGATGGTTTCGCTATAGGTGGGGATTTGGGCAAAAGCAAAAAAACAATGAAAAACATATTAAACTGGGTAATTCCTAATTTGCAAGATTCAAGACCCAGACATCTTTTAGGCATAGGTTATTTGGAAGATATTGAAAATATTATTAAAGCAGGAATAGATACTTTTGACTGCACAGTTGCTACTCATTATGCTAGAAGGGGCATTGCTTTTACTGCAAAAGCTAAATTAAATCTTAACCAGTCAAAGTTTTTAAAAGGTAAAAAATCTTTGGATTCTAAATGTTCTTGTTTTGTTTGCCAAAATTACAAAAGAAATTACATTTCTCATTTAATAAGAGCAAAAGAAATCACTGGAATGAAATTGCTTACTTTTCACAACTTATACTTTTTTAACACTTTTGTAGAAAACATCAGAAAAAAGATTAAGAATAATAAAATATGATAAATCCTGTTAGGGAAAAAGCTTTTAAAATAGTTAAAAAAGCTAAAGATGTTAAGATAAATAAAGACAAAATAGGGGAGTTGGCCAGAACCTGGGAAAAAGAAAAAGTTAAAAAGCCAGAATGGCCTGCAGATTTTCATTTTAAATCTCTGGATTATTTTTTTATTTTAGATTCTATTAATTTTTGCTTTTGGTTTGTCCGCCGAAGCCCTGGCAAAGGCGGGCCCAAAGTAAAAAAATGGAGCATAGATTATAAAGGGAAAAAATACAATGGCTATTTTGCTTTATCTTTGGCTTTGAAAGGTTTTTTTGAAAAAAACCCTGAAAAAGCAAACTTAGTTTACTTTTCTAATATTTCTCAAAGAGAATTTAATTCAATTTTACAAGGAGGAGAGAATCTGCAATTTTTGCCTAAAAGGTGGTTCATAGTAAGACAAGTTAGTAGGGAAATAATTAAAAAATATAATAGTTGTAAAAATCTTTTAAACTCTACAAACAATAAATTATCTAATTTAGTTTCTAAAATTGAAAAACTGCCTTATTTTAAAGATCCTTTTTTAAAAAGAGCTCAGATTTTAGCTTCAGATATTTACGGCGCAGGTTTAGCTGAATTTGATGATTTAGATTATTTAACTGCTTTTGCAGATTATAAAGTTCCTCAAATATTGAATCATTTGGGTATTTTAGAGTATTCTAAATCTTTGGATAATAAAATTAATAATAAAATATTAATTGCTCAAGGTTCTAAACAAGAAAAAGAAATAAGAGCTAGTAATATTTGGGCAGTTGAGTTATTAAAAAAACAATTAAATAATAAGTTTTATTCTTTTGAAATTGACTGGATTCTTTGGAATCAGGCCCAGGGTATAGAGTTTTCAAAGCCCTATCACTTAACAAAAACCATAAAGTATTGACCCCCACACCAAAATTTGGTGTGGGGGTTGACACAGAATTATTACTTTGCTATATTGTAATCAGTACATCTAAACATCTGAGGGTATAACCCGGAGGTCTAGCAGACTGTTTATCTGCTAGGCCTTTTTTCTTGATCCTGCACTGCATGGTACAGGGTTGACATATATTCTTAGATGATTATTATAGAAATAATGAATAACAGGTCCAAAAATTTATTGTTAGCTTTGTTGCTTTTGAACCTTTTTATTGAGAGGCCCGTTTATTTAATTAAAAATTAAAAATTAAAAATTAAAAATTTTGTGGGTCTCTCAACAGAGAGATCTTTTTAGTTCTTTTGTTGTTCATTTTATAGGAAAGGGAAAAAGATGTGCACGGAAACAATAGGAAAAGCTGGAACGAAGAATGATGCGCCTGTTATAACTCGTTTTCAGGCTACGCAAGAACTCAATGGGAGTTCAGCTACAAACACTGTCTGTCTAAAAATTCTCAACGGAAAGGAAGAGCTTATAGGCGCCGTCACAAACTCTGAAAGTATTATTGATGCTCTAATAGAAGCAATATCTGATGCAGTAGGGGTTGAAAAGGAAGTTTCCTGGAAGATAGGAGAACAAGGGGAGTTAACCTTTTCCATAGACGGGAAAGATCTTTACGTTAAGGACAGTAAACTGTTCGCATTGGCAAACGCTATTTTGGTTCTAGTTACTCAGAGCTGAAAACTCTAAGGCCTGGCTGCAAAAGCCAGGCCTTTTTTATAGATTTGACATAGTAAGTTCTTAATAATAGAATATAATTGATAAAGGTCAATTTATTATAAAATTAATTATTATTTTTAATAAAATATGTTATCACAATTACCAATAGAACTTCCAAAGGTTTCAAGAGATCAAATAGACAAACAAATCTTAAGAGCAGGAATGATAGCAGAACTAGACGCAGTAAGCTTTTATGAGCAAATGGCTGCTATGACAGATAATAACAATATTAAAAAGGTTTTGCTTGATATTGCTAAAGAAGAAAAAACCCATATTGGCGAGTTTGAAACAATGCTTTTAAAATTAGACCAAGAACAAGTTCAAGAAAACGAGGAAGCAAGAAAAGAAATTGAAGAACTTACTTCTTAATGTTATAATTATTTAATGATTACTTTAGAACAGGTTAAGAAGAACCCTCAGATTCTTCAATTTATCAAAAAAACAGAGCTGGCTTTAAAAAGCCTTTCTTATACTGACCATGGTTTAAGGCATTCTAATGTTGTTTCTGAAAGAGCAAGAGAAATCTCCAAAGGTTTGGGTTTGTCTAAAAAAGAACAAGAAATGTCAGCTATTGCTGCTTTTTGTCATGATATGGGAAACTTCATAGGCAGGCCCTTTCATAATTATGTGGCAGCTATTCTCTTTCATCAGGTTTTTCAGCAAGAAATAGAACCAGATGAGCTAACAACAATAATGCAGGCAATATCTTATCATGATGAAAAAGTAAGAGAGCTAGCTTTAACCAGCCCGGTTTCTGCGGTTGTTATTTTGTCTGACAAATCAGATGTTCATAGATCAAGAGTTATAGTTTTTGATATGAAAGAGATTAGAGCAGATATTCACGACAGGGTTAATTATGCTGTAAAATCAAGCGGTCTTGAGGTGGATAAAAAAAACAAGAGAATTATTTTAACCCTTAAGATAGATACTAAGTTTGTGCCGGCAATTGAGTATTTTGAAATATTTACAGACAGGATGGTTTTATGCAGAAAAGCAGCAGAATATCTAGGTTACAAGTTTGGCCTTGTAATCAATGACTTTGTTTTGCTATAATTAGCCTCATGAGAAAAATAGTTTTTTTAATATCGCTTTTGTTTTTATTTTTACCCTTTTTTGCCCTGCCCGCCGAAGCTTTTAGCGAAGGAAGGTCAGCTCAAGAAAATATTGAGATTAATTTTTTTTACAGCCCAACTTGCCCTCACTGTGCAGAAGAAGCTAAGTTTTTAGATGGAATAGAAGAAAAATATCAAGAAGTTCAGGTTAACCGGTTTTCTGCTACTTCAAAAGATAATATAGATTTTTTAAAAAATCTTTATGAAGAATACAATGTTCCCCAAAGTCAGCACGGATTAGTTCCTGTTACTTTTATAGAGGATTATTATTTTGTAGGATTTAGTAGCAAAACCGGGAATGAGATTGAAAATTGTATTGTTAATACTAAAAACAACCTTTGCGAACAAACAGAAGAGGGAATTAATATTCCCTTTTTAGGCAAAATAAATGTTAAAAAATACTCTTTGCCTACTTTAGCTGTTTTATTAGGTGTTTTAGATGGGTTTAATGTTTGTTCTTTAGGAGCTTTGGTTTTAATACTTGGTTTGGTCTTGGCTTTAAAATCAAGAAAGAAGACTTTATTGTTTGGAGGGATTTTTATTCTTACCACAGCTATAATTTACGGAATTTTAATAGTTGCCTGGTATAAATTATTTTCTTTTTTTACTTCTTACATGAACTTGATGCACTTTTTAATAGCAGCTTTAGGCATTGGCGGAGGAATTTATTTCTTAAAGCAGTTTTTAAAGTTTAAAAAATATGGACCAACCTGTGAAATATCTGCTGGCAAGGGTTTAATGACAAGGTTTTCTTCCAGGTTTCAAGAATCCTTGCAAAAATCAGGAAACATTATTTTGCTTTTAGCAAGTATTTTATTATTTGCTGCCATAATAACCATTATAGAATTTCCTTGTTCTGCTGTAGTACCAGTAGCTTTTGCCGGAGTATTGGCTCAATCTAATCTTTCTACTTTTCTTTACCTTTTCTATATTTTTATTTTCGTTTTGTTCTACATGTTAGACGAAATTATTGTTTTCTTGATTGCTTTCTTTACCATGAAAGTTTGGTTAGCCTCCTCAAAAGCTGTAACCTGGATTAATTTAGCTGAATCAATAATTCTTTTTGCCTTAGGTTTTTATTATTTATTTACTATTTTTTCATGATCTTATTATATATTTTAATAAGCACTGTTTTAATTTCTGTGATTGCTTTTGTTGGAGCCCTAACTTTGTTTTTCAAAAAAGAACTAGTTAATAAAATTCTTTTAGTTTTAGTTTCTTTTGCCGCCGGTAGTTTAATTGGCGGAGCTTTTTTACACTTAATCCCAGAGGCAATTGAAGAATTAGGAAATAATAATCTTTTGACTTTATTTTTGTTTGTTCTTTTAGGTTTTATTATTTTCTTTATTCTAGAGCAATTTATAGGTTGGCATCACTGCCATAAAACAGAGCATATTGCTAGTTTTTCTTATTTGATTTTGATTTCTGATGCAATTCATAATTTTATAGACGGTTTAATTATAGCAGGCTCTTTTGCTGTTTCTTCAGCCATAGGTATAACCACTACTTTAGCTGTTGCCCTACATGAGATTCCTCAAGAAATAGGGGATTTTGGAATTTTAGTTTATGGAGGATTTAAAAGGAAAAAAGCTTTACTCTTTAACTTTTTTTCTGCTATTACGGTTGTTTTGGGAGGAATTGTTGGATTTTTACTTTTTAAACAAATAGGAGATTATATTGTTTATCTTCTGCCTTTTGCTGCCGGTAACTTTATTTATATTGCTTCAGCTGATTTGATTCCAGAAGTCAAACAAAAGTGCGAACTTAAAAAATTAATAGCTCATTTTGTTGTTTTTTTACTCGGCATTAGCCTTATGCTTTTAATAAAAATAATATAGGGGTTGACAAAAGGTTATTATGGGTATATACTCAAAATAGAAGATCGGATATTATTAATTCATAATATTTTTAAAAAATATGCCAGGATTTGATAGAACAGGCCCTTTGGGTCAAGGTCCATTAACGGGTCGAGGCTTAGGCCCTTGTGGAGGCGGAATGGCTTTTGGCAGAGGTTATGGCTATAGAAGATTTTATACTTCAAAGGAAGAAGGCGAAATATTAAAAGATGAAGCAGAGATATTAGAGCAGGAATTAAAAGCCATTAAGGAACGTCTATCAGAAATAAAGGGTAAAAAGTAAAAGAGGGCGGGCCCGCCCCTTTTATATTCTATTTATGCCAAGACCAAGATTATGTAGAAAGATTAGGTTTGATCCTAAGGTTACATATTTTAAGCCTCGAGGCGTGCCTCTGGCCGTCCTTGGGGTTATTGAATTAATTACTGAAGAAGTAGAGGTTTTGAGATTGAAAAATGTAAAAGATTTAGATCAAATGGAAGCTGCTAAAAGAATGAAAACATCTCAAAGCACCTTTCAAAGAATTTTAGCTTCTGCTGACAAAAAAGTTTCTCAGGTCTTAATACAAGGCAAAGCAATAAAAATAACCAAAGAATAAAACAATCCGAGATTCGACCTTTGTTTTTTTGTTGCTTGTTTTTTTGTGGAAAAACTATTATAATAAAATATATGAAAAAGAAAAAGAAAATAATTATTATAATTGGTATTATCATTATTATTCTGGTGGCAGTCGGTTATTTCGTTTTTTCTGGGAACAACAAAGAAGAACACAGAACCGCAATAGCTTCTATAGGGGAAGTTATAAAAGAGGTTTCAGAAACAGGAGCAGTGAAGATTTCAGAAAGAATTAATCTAAGCTTTAAATATTCTGGCAGAATAGATGAAATTTATGTAAAAGTAGGAGATGAAGTTTCTCAAGGTGATAATTTAGCCAAGCTTGATACAGATCAGTTGTATATTGAGTTAGCAGAAGCTCAAGCTACACAAGCTGTGGCCCAAGCAGATTATAATAAGCTTTTAGCTGGTTCTTCTGCAGAAGAAATACAAATTGCTAAAACAGATGTAGCTAATGCCCAAGTAACTTTAGATAACGCAAAGCAAAACCTAATAGATGTTGAGACAGATGCTGAAGAAGATTTAAACCAAGCTTATGAAGATGCAGTTGATGAGTTAGATGATGCTTATTTAAAGCTCTACAATGCTTCAAAAGATATAAAAGAAATTCAAGTAGATTATTTTGGAGGCACAGACCAGCCAAGTTTAGATTTTAAAGAAAGCAGAGATACATTAAAAGACGGAGAAGCAGAAGCTAAAACATATGTAGCTGCTGCAAAAGCCAATTATGAAGAAGATAAGATTGATACTGCTTTGTCAAAATTAAAAGAAATATTATCTGAAGCAAAAAACGCTTTGGCAGTTGCCAGAAACATGGTAGATGAACCAGAATATGAAAATACTGTTCCTTCTGCAACAAAAACAACAATAGATAATCATAAGTCATATATTAACACTGCTTATTCTGATATTGTTTCTGCCAGCCAGACAATAGCTACAACCAAAATTACTAACGAAAGCAATATAAATACAGCTAAAGCCACTGTATCTTCAGCTGAGGTTGGTCTGCAAAAAGCTAAAGATCAGTTAGCTTTAAAAGAGGCAGGTCCAACCCAAGAAAATATAGCTTTATACTCTGCAAAAATAAAACAGGCAAGAGCTAAAGTTTCTCTTTTAAACAACAAAATTCAAGAGTCAGTTTTGAAAAGCCCTGGAACAGGTCAGATAACCGATATCCACAAAAGAGCAGGAGAGGTTGTTCAATCATCTGAGTCAGTAATAGGGTTTTTAGCCAAAGGCAACTTTCAAGTTGAGGTAGATATTTATGAAGAAGATATTGTTGATGTTAAGGTGGGCAATCCAGTAAAAATTACTATTCCTGCTTTTGAAGATGATATTTTAGTAGGACAGGTTGTTTCAATTGATCCTGCAGAAAAGATAATATCAGATATTGTTTATTACGAAGTGACAATAGAGCTTTTAGATGAGAAAGAAGGTATTAAGCCAGGCATGACAGCAGATATTGTGATTGAAGCAGAGAAAAAGGAAAATGTTTTAGCAGTTCCCAAAGGAGCAGTTAATAAGAAAAACGGAAATAAAATAGTAAAGGTTTTAAAAGGCAAGAAAGTTGAAGAAAAGCAGGTTGAGGTTGGTCTTGAAGGAGACGACTATATTGAAATTATTTCAGGACTATCAGAGGGTGAAGAAGTTATTATTGATTAGCAGGAGTTATGCTAGAAGAAATAATAAAACTAGAGAACATCTGGAAAACCTATTTATTAGGTAAAGTTAAGCTTACTGTTTTAAAGGGAGTTGATTTAGTGGTTAAAAAAGGAAGCTTTGTAGCAATAATGGGGCCTTCTGGTTCTGGAAAGTCCACTCTTTTGCATATGGTTGGAGCTTTAGATATTCCAAGCAAAGGAAAGGTTTATATAGACGGAGAAGATATTTCTTCTCTTCCAGAAGATGAATTAGCCAAGATAAGAGGAAAAAAGATTGGGTTTGTGTTTCAGCAATTTAATCTTTTGCATAACTTAACTGCTTTAGAAAACGTAATGCTTCCAATGGTTTTTCAGGGTGTTTCTGAAAAACAAAGGACAGAGAGAGCTAAAGAACTACTTTCTTCTATAGGTTTAGAGGAGAGAGTTTATCATAGGCCCGCAGAGCTTTCTGGTGGAGAAAGGCAGAGAATAGCCATCGCCAGGTCTTTAGCTAATGATCCAGAAGTTATAGTAGCAGATGAGCCAACAGGAAACTTGGATTCTTCCACAGGCAAGAAGATTATGGATATTTTAATAGATCTTCATACAAAAGATAAGAAAACAATCATTGTTGTTACACATGACCCCAATATTGCCTCTTATACAGAAGAAACCATTAATATAATGGATGGAGAGGTTGTAAAAGACGGGGTTTTGGCTAGTAAATATTTATGGAAAAAGAAAAATGATTAAAGAATTTATAAAAATAGCAATTAAAAGCTTAAAAACCAGACCCATTAGATCTTGGCTTACAATGATTGGTGTTGTTATCGGAGTATTTTTGATTGTTTCTTTAATGTCTTTATCAGAGGGCATTAAAGGAGCTGTGATGCAGCAGTTAAAAATGATGGGCAATGACTTAATCATGATATTTCCTGGAGAAATGTCAGATATGGCAACCATGATGGCAGGTGGGTTGGAATTAACAGAAGATGACATGAAGGCTGTTAAAAAAGCAGAAGGGGTGGAGACAATGGTGCCTATGAATTATAAAGGAGAAGCAGTAAGACATGAAGGCAGAGTAAAAACAATATTGATAAACGGCGTGTCTTGGGAAGACGGTATGGATATTTTGCAAAATGATTTTGGCTGGACCTTAAAAGAAGGAGAGTGGCCTGCTATTGGCAAAAAAGAGCTTATTGTTGGTTCTGCCCTTCAAACAGATCTTTTTCCAGGTTTAGAAACGGGCGATGAAATGGTTATTAACGGTAGAAAGTTTATAATTACAGGTGTTTTAAATTCTTTAGGCAACAAACAAGATGATTCTACTTTAACTTTAGACTTAGATCTTTTTAAAGATATTACAGGTGAAAGAAAAGGAGCTAAAATGATTTTAGCCAGGGTTAAGCCAGGTTATGACGTTGATGAGGTTGTAGAGAATATTAAAGCAGAGCTTGCCGAGACCAGGAAAAGAGTGAGAGGAAGCGATTCGCCTTCTTTTTCTGTATTAAGCTCAGAAAAAGTGGCAGATATTGTAAGCAATATTCTAGGAATGGTTCAGCTTGCTGTCATCGGCTTTGCCTCAATAGCCATTATTGTAGGGGGCATAGGAATAATGAATACTATGTATATGTCAGTTCACGAAAGAATAAAGGAAATTGGCATTATGAAAGCAGTAGGAGCTAGGAACAAGACAATTACTACTATCTTTTTAATAGAATCAGGATTTTTTGGATTATTTGGCGGTTTAGGAGGCATGATTTTAGGATTTGGCTTGGCTAAATTAGTTGAGTTCGGCGTTAAAACAACAGGTAGCTTTTATTTACAGGCTTCAATAACCCCTCAATTAATTCTATTCAGCTTAGCGTTTTCTTTCTTAGTTGGCTGTATTGCCGGCTATTTACCAGCTCGTTCTGCAGCCAAAATGAACCCAGTAGAAGCCCTCCGCTACGAATAACCCGAACACTATACTTCGGCAATCATCAGTTCGAGTCCAGCCCGGGGAGCAGGCTAGTGAGACCGTTCGGGAGACCGAAAGGCCTCATATTTTTGAAAAGTTCGAGAAAATAAATCCCCATACCTCGACTGGAAATCGAACTTTATTCGGAGCCGGTTTCCCGTAATTAATCGCCAAAACGGCAATTTTTTGATAGAATAAAACATATGAAAAAACTAATTATAATAATTATAATTCTTATTATAATTTCCTCGGGAATATTTATTAAATTTGTCTACAAGAAACCGTCTACTGAGCCAGAAGTTCAAAAGATAACAGTGATGATGCCTTTTATACCCCAGATTCAGTGGGCAGCTTACTATACTGCGAAAAATAATGGTTATTATGAAAACGAAGGATTAAATGTTGAGATTCAATATTCAACAAAAGGTAGTGCCGGACCAATTGAGCAACTTGTTGGCGGAAACGTTGATTTTATACTGACTGACAAAGAAAGCATAATAATGGCCAGGTCAAAGGATCTAGATATAATTGCTACCTATCCAATTGAGCCAACAAATGTATTTTACATTGTGTCAGAGAAAGACAAAAATATAACTAAACCAAGCGATCTTATTGGAAAGAAAGTTGGCCTAATAAGCTCCGCCAGTGGTGCCTATGGTAATTTACTAGTTATTCTACACCTATCAGATATTGATATAAGCGATATAGAAGTTGTACAGGCGGGAACTGCTGTTGTGCCCGCATTTTTAGAAGGAAATTTTGATGCAACAGCTATTCATTTAAGCCAGAAACTGTTGATTGAAGAAAAAATCCCTGATTTAAATATTATAAATGCGTCTGAGTATACAGATATGAGCAGTGGACACATAGTTGTTAATAAATATCTAGTTGAAAATAATCCAGAATTAATTAAAAAATTCCTAAGAGCAACGAAAAAGGGACTAGAATATGCAATTGAGAATCCCAATGAAGCAGTGGAAATATATATAGATTTTAACCCAGACGCTGAATCAAAGAGAGAAGTGAGCCAAGATCTGTGGAATGCCTTTATTGAAGAGCACCACTACGAGGAAAAAATCCCTGGATTTGAATCACCCGAGGATTGGGAAAGAACTCAAGACCTATTATATGATGTTGGGATAATAACAGAGAAAAAAGATATCTCAGAGATGTACACGAATGAATTTATTCCTCAATAAAATTAAACTAAGTAATAAATGCATTCTTCTAATAAAATAATCTATAAGGTCAAAAACCTAACCAAGACATTTGAATCAGAGAAAGGAAGTATAGATGCTTTATCTAATATTTCTTTTGAAGTAAAAGAAGGAGAAACAGTTGCTATTGTTGGCCCTAGTGGCTGCGGTAAGACCACACTTTTACGAATTTTCGCTCACCTTATTAAACCGACTAAAGGAAAAGTAATATTTCAAGATATAGTTAGTCCAAACTCAGGAGATTCCGAGTTTGGTTTTGTTTTCCAAGAACCCACATTAATGCCATCCACATTAATGCCATGGAGAACAGTTATAGAGAATATTATTCTACCGCTCGAAATAGCAGGAAAAGACAAGAACGAAATAAAGGAAAAGGCAAGAAAATTATTAAACCTCCTAGGGCTAAATAGCTTCGGAGAATATTATCCTGATGAACTTTCTGGTGGTATGAGCCAGAGAGTTGCAATCGCCAGAGCATTAATAAGTGACCCAGCTGTTCTGCTTATGGACGAGCCCTTCGGTGCTCTTGACGAAATAATGAGACAAAGGTTAGACTTCGAACTCCTTAGTTTAAAAAGAAAAACAAACAAAACGATTATTTTTGTAACCCATAGCATTTTGGAGGCTGTTATTCTCGCAGACAAGATTATTGTTTTGGGTTTAAATCCAAATACAGTTATAGGTAGCAAGACAGTAAATCTACCGGAAAGAACGCCGAAATTATTAACTGATCCTCTATTTTTCGAAAATGTTGCAGTAACAAGAAAAATCCTTGAGACAGGATTATCAGTTCAAAATTAAGAAATATGCAAATAACAAAAAAACTTAAGAAATATGGCTCAATAGTTCTGACTTTAATATTATTTCTTTTGCTATGGGAAGCGATCATTAAATTGTTTAATATTTCGGAATTTTTACTCCCCAGTCCCTCTAAAGTTTTCAATACCTACGTTTCAATGGCTTTAAGGGGTAAGCTATTTTTCCACACCTGGATAACAACGCTGGAGGCCCTTACTGGTTTTGTGATGGGATCTTTTATAGGAATTGTTTTAGGTTATATAGTTTCAAAATCAAAAATACTCGATAAAAGTCTATCACCTTTTATAATTGCAGCCCAAACAACACCTAAATTAGCACTTGCCCCCATATTTCTTATTTGGTTTGGCTTCGGTCTTTTATCAAAAATATTTATCACGGCTCTTATTGTCTTTTTTCCGATTTTTGTTAATACAGCTGTTGCGATTAAATCTATAAATCCAAATCTAAAATCAGTGATGAGATTAGCACGTGCAAATAAATGGCAAGTCTTTAAGAATCTTGAGATACCATCGTCTTTGCCAATGCTTTTCGCTGGTTTTAAATCAGGTATAACGCTTGCTATGGTGGGTGCTGTTGTGGGAGAGTTTGTTGGAGCAAATGCAGGCCTTGGTTACCTTATCATATTTGGTACTGGCTATCTAGACACTGCAATAGTTTTCGCTTCAGTTATCCAGCTAATAATAATTGGCATTATTTTTTATGAAATTATTTCGATAATAGGTTCAAAGATTATGAGATGGCATGAGTCCGAGAAAAATAATTTGTAATTTTATCCCAAAACCACTGCCCTCAAGAGGATTCTAGACCGAGCTGCCTATCCCGACAGGGCGACCGAGAGGGGTTCGAGTCCTGCCGCCGGAGCTCACATTAGAGGGTTAATAGCCCTTTTTTTGCTTGACTGATATTGCATAACATGTTAATACAAAATATCGTATTAGTTCATTTCATTTAAACACACCTATTTAAAAGAAGGAGATAAAAAATGGATAGAGAAGTTGTAGCTGTTTTGAGATTACAACTGTATGGAGGTTATGCGACTCCTGCACCTCCGGTGGGACCTGCACTGGGTCAGAATGGAGTAGATATAGGCCGATTTTGTATGGAATTTAATCGTCGAACTGAAAGACAACCTGGGAAAATGCTTCCCGTAGCAATTACTATTTACAAGGACAGATCTTTCAGTTTTGTTGTAAAACAGCCAACTACGGTATGTCTGCTCAAGGAAGCTGCCGAGATTAGTAAAGGTTCTGGAAGGCCTAATACCTCGAAGGCTGGATTTATCACCCAAGAGCAGCTCAATAAGATTGCGGAAATCAAAATAGCAGATCTCAATACCTCAGATTTGCAAGCCGCAGCGAGAACCATTGCGGGAACAGCCCGAAGTATGGGCATAGAGATAAGATAGTATGGTAACCCCCGTTTTTCAAAAGGAAGGAGAATTAAGATGAGTTTAGAGTTAAAACATCTTGAATATCATTGTATGGGCAAAGATAAGGATTTTTCTGCTAGGGTAATAGTTGCTGATGGTCAGAAAGACTTCTCGGGCGAAGGAGAAAGTAGATACACTTCAGAAGGCGCGGTTTAGAATGCTATTACAAAAGCACTTTCTCCCTTGAATATTATTGATGCAAAGAAGATTGAAGGTATTAAAGTATTACCAGATCAAACAAGGGGAGTAATTATTTCTTATTCCTATGATGGGGAAAAACTAGCAGGTTATTCAAAAAGTCTAGACCGTCCTACAGCTATTGCAGAAGCGTTAGTGGATGTTCATGAAAAAATAAGAAACAAGAAATGATAGGAGATTAAATAATGTCAAGAAGAAAAAGATTCAAAAGAATTTTTAAGTTGGGTCTTTGCGGTGACTGGGTTGAGATTTACAAAATAACACCACCACCAAAAACTGAAGGAGAATTTTTTCTTGCTTTCCGAGAAAAAAGAAAAAGAAAGGTCTTGCCACTTTTCTGTGGCATAACTATTGGTGGAGTAGAGGCATTGATAAAAGATTTTAAACAACGCCATGTCGATCTAACTAAGCTTTTACTCTTTATTATGGATAGGTTTCAGAATCGGGAACGTTTTCCACTAGAACCTTTAATAAGGGCATAAAAATTAGTCCTTACGAGTCCAGCGCTATTTCAGCAATGGACTTTTTTATACAAAACAGGTTCTGGCCTTTCAATGGATTCAGGGCAAGTTCGTCCAGCCCAGTAGAGCTGGACGCTTTGATTTTAGCTATTTTTTTGTTATAATTTTGTTATAATTATAATATGGTTATTTTATGAAACATAGATTTCAAACAGCATATTTTATCTTGGTTATATTGATAATAACAAGCATTGTAGTGATTGGGTATTTGGGTTATCAGGTTTATCAGCTGCAAAAATATGGAGCAGTTCTTAAGAAAGAGTTTTTAACAACAACAGAAAACTTGAATAATGCGATTGACTCTGTTTCTGAAGAGCTTTTTGAAGCAGAAAAAGAAAGAGACGATTTTCAGCAAAAATATGAATCTGAAAAAGCCAGAATGGATTTTCTTGCCTCTCAAATATCAGGCATAGAAGGCACAGTAGGACTTTTGGAAAAGCTAAGCGAAACAGATCCGGAGTTTCTTCAGAAATACTCTAAAGTTTATTTTTTAAACGAAAACTATATACCTGAAACATTGGTCAAGATAAGTCCGGAATATACTTTTAATCCTGAAAAAGATTATTTGTTTTATTCAAAAGCTTGGCCTTTTTTGCAAGATTTATTATCAGCTGCTGTCAGCTCTGGTATGGATATTAAGATTATTTCAGCTTATCGTTCATTCGGCACCCAAAGTGAAATAAAGTCTGCGTATAAGGTGGTCTACGGCTCAGGAGCTAACCAATTTTCTGCAGATCAAGGTTATTCAGAACACCAGCTTGGTACAACAGTGGATTTCACAACGCCAGAGGTTGGAGATAGTTTTTCAGGCTTTGAGAAAACACAAGCTTATCAGTGGCTTTTAGACAACGCTTATAAATACGGATTTACGCTTTCTTATCCAGAAGAAAATACCTATTATCAATTTGAGCCGTGGCATTGGAGATTTGTAGGTAAGAGTTTGGCTGAAAGATTATACCAGGAAGGTATAAGTTTTTACGATCTTGGACAGCGTGAAATTAACCAGTATCTCTTATTTTTATTTGATTAGTCCTCTTTTTAAAACAGGTTCTAGTGGAATAAGGGCGAGGACGGGCCTCGACTTTTTTCTTGTTTTAAGCAAAAAATAGTGTTATTATAGAAAATCATGAAGAGAGTATATTTAGATTATGCAGCAACAACTCCGGTTGCAGAGCAAGTGGTAAAAGCCATGAGTTCTTATTTTTCAGAAAAGTTTGGCAACACAATGTCTTTGCATTCTTTTGGCCAAGAAGCTAAAGCAGCCCTGGAACAGAGCAGGCAAAGAGCAGCTGGTTTAATAAAAGCTAAAAGCTCTGAGATTATTTTTACTTCTTCTGCTACTGAAAGCAATAACATGGTTTTAAAAGGTATTAAATACAAACACATTATTATCTCTTCTATTGAGCATGACTGCATAGCAGAAACTGCCAAAAGGTTAGAAAAACAAGGCCTGCCTGCCGGTAGGCAGGGGATTAAAATAACAAAAATACCAGTTAATAAGCAAGGATTAGTTAATCCTGAAAGAGTTTTGAAAGCAATAACCAAAGACACTGGTTTGGTCTCAATAATCCATGCCTCAAATGAAATAGGCACAATTCAGCCAATAAAAGAGATTGGCAAGATATGTAGAGAAAAAGGAGTTCTTTTTCATACAGATGCTTCTCAAAGCTTTGGCAAGATTCCTATTGATGTAAATGAAATGAATGTTGATTTACTAACAGCTAGTTCTCATAAAATATATGGGCCTAAAGGAGCTGCTTTGTTGTTTATTAAACAAGGTGTTAAAATAGAGCCTTTGCTGCACGGCGGGGGGCAAGAGAATGGTTTGCGTTCTTCTACAGTAAATACGGCAGCCGTGGTTGGTTTTGCTAAAGCTTGCGAGATTGCTAAAAAGGAAATGGCAAAAGACGCAGAAAAGCAAGCAAGATTAAGAGATAAAATAATTAAACAGGTTTTAAATATAAAAGGAGCTTTCTTAACCGGTGATCCGGAAAAGAGATTACCTAATAATGCAAGTTTTTACTTTTCTTTTGTAGAAGGAGAGTCAGTGGTTTTGCAGCTTGATTTGGCAGGCATTGCAGCTTCTACTGGCTCGGCGTGCTCATCTAAGAGCTTGGAGCCAAGCCATGTTTTGTTGGCAATTGGGTTAAAACCTGAGCAGGCCCATGGCTCTTTAAGAGTTTCTTTGGGCAGACAAACAACAGAAGAGGAAATAGATTATTTCCTTAAAGTTCTTCCCGGCGTGATCAAAAAGTTAAGAAAAATATCACCTTTCAAATAATATGGCACTTTATTCAGATAAACTTATAGAGCATTTTCAGAATCCTCATAATTACGGAAAGATTGACAATGCCTCTGGTATTGGCAAAGTTGGCAATGTGGTTTGTGGTGACGTAATGTATTTATATATTAAGGTAGATAAGAATGAGGTGATTAAAGATATCAAGTTTGAAACCTTAGGTTGCGCTGCTGCTATTGCTAGCAGCTCTGTGGTTACTGACTTGGCAAAAGGAAAAACTATTAAACAGGCCCTAAAAATAGAATCAGAAGATGTTGTTAAGTCTTTGGGCAATTTACCTATTGTAAAAACCCACTGTTCTCTTTTGGCTGTAGATGCTTTAGTAGAGGCAATCCATGATTATTTAAAAAAGAATAACAAAGACATTCCAGAGGAAATTGGAAGAAAACACAAGATTTTAGAAAAACAGAGAAAAGAAATAGAAGAAAGATATGCCCGTTAAAAAAGGTTTTAAAAATGTTTTAGTTGCAATGTCTGGCGGGGTTGATTCTTCTGTTGCAGCCCTCCTTTTGAAAAAAAAGGGCTATAATGTTGCTGGTGTTTTTATGAAGCTTTGGCCTGAAGGTTCTTGTTCTGAAAATAAATGCTGCAGCTCAGAAGGTGAGACAGGGGCTCGTTTGGTTGCCAAACAGCTCAATATTCCTTTTTATGTTTTAAACTTTGAAAAGGATTTTAAAAATAAAATTGTTGATTATTTCTTAAAAGAACAAAAAGCAGGTCTAACTCCAAACCCCTGCGTTATTTGCAATAAAGAGATAAAATTTAACCTTTTGTTTAAAAAGTTTCCTATTAAAAAGAACGACTTTATAGCTACTGGCCATTATGCAAGATTAAAAAAAGGAAAACTTTATATGGCAAAAGATAAAGCTAAAGACCAGTCATATTTTTTATGGATGCTAAATCAAAAGATATTAAAAAAATCTTTGTTTCCTAATGGTGATTATACTAAAAAAGAAATACGAGCAATAGCTAAAAAACACAGCCTGTCTGTTTGGGATTCTGCAGAATCCCAAGATGTTTGCTTTAAGGTTAAGCTTAATAAAAAACCAGGCCCCATAGTATTGCGCCAAGGCGCAAACTACAGGGTTATTGGACAGCATAAGGGTTTATGGTTCTATACCATAGGCCAGAGAAAGGGAATAGGTTTGGCAGCAGGGCCTTATTATGTTTTAAGAAAAGATATTAAGAAAAATGCTTTAATTGTTACTAAAAAAGAAAAAGACTTGTTTTCAAAAGAGTTAAAGTTTAAAGAGCCAAATTGGATATTTGAAAAACCTAGTTTTCCTTTAAAAATTAAAGCAAAAATACGTTATCGCCACAAACCTATTTCTGCTGTTTTGTACCTGCCTCGCGGCAAGGCGGGCAAAGACAGAGTTGTTTTTTCAAAACCGCAAAGGGCCCCAACTCCTGGCCAATCAGTTGTTTTTTACCTGCCTGCCAGCAGGCAGGCAGGTCTTCAAGAGGTTTTGGGTGGAGGAATAATAATTTAAGCTAGGGCTTGACTACCCTTTTTGCTTAATTTAAGCTATAATAAAGGTGTGGAAATCTTATTTCTCATTAAAGGTCGCAAAAGTCTAATAAAATATATTGTTTTCATGGCTAAAGAAAAATTAAGCTTTTACGATGTTAAGTCAAAGAAGAAATTCAGCGTGGACGATTACAGGATTGTTAAGAAGATGGCAAAGGGAAGGGAAAGGTTTTTTGCAGTAACCAAATCTCAGTCAGGTCCGCACGAATGCTGGAGAGTTGTTTCAAAAGATTTTGCCCAGGCTAATAAATAGATTTCAGTGTCTCGGTTCGAACCGTAGCCTCCCGCTTTGGGCGGGGGGTTTTGGTTTACTAAATTGTGCTTAACCGGGTTACGCACAATTAAAGAAAAAGCCCTTTGATACGAATACCGCAGGGCTGGTTATGTGATTTAGCGCTTCAATGTATAATAATAGCGCGCAATTTCGAGCAGAAGACTGATTGTTATACAACAGCAAGAGATTACATAAAGATTAGTCTTTATGTTCTGGGGATGTTGGCTATAGAGATATATGATTAGCAGAAGAATGCCAACCATAAAAGTCATGTTTCTTAAAAATGTAATTAGTTCCATTTTCTATCTCCTTATTCAGAATTCCAATATTTTCTATTTTAACGAACAATATAATAACTTACACCCATTATCTTAATAAGTCAACATTTCATTAAAAGAAAAAAGCCCAGTGATATATAAAATACCAAAGGGCTTGGGTGGTTGAAATGGGGTTTTCTGGTTAAACGTGTCTTGACCATTTTGCTCGAATGTTCTTGAGGTCTGGGCGTCTGTGTTGAGCTTGCATTACTCCTCTGGCTTCACGTTCCCCTTCAGGAACAGCTCCAGCAACCGTTGCTGGACGTTCAGGATAAGCAACAACCTCTTCGAGTTTAACTTCTTTACCTTCAGCGTCTTCTGCTACGAGATGGACATTATATACCTTTGCCATTTCAATTCTCCTTAAAAAAGGTCAATACTCTTATTTATTATATTCTAACCCCTATTATACACCCATTATTTAAATATGTCAATAACAGATGAGAAAGTTCTTGTATAAAAAAAAGCCCCCGTTTTCTAACCAGGGGCTGGGGGAGAAGTCTTTATTCGTCAGCTTTTAACGTACTGACAGAGTATTTGAGCGGAGTCTTCTCGGTCTCCGTTCACTCTATAACGTTGTATTTAATTAGCTACTTACATTATAGCATACTGACAAAATAAGTCAATACCTTATGAGAAAGTTCTTGTATAAAAGAAAAGCCCAAATAAGGTTTTCCCTATGTGGACTTTAGATGAATCTACGAAAGTGCTAGGGGATTTCTACAAGACAAGAGCCCTAGAAAAGCCCATTAAAGCGAAAGCTAACAGCAAGTATCCTGTCGCTGAATTCAGTAGCTTGATGGATTCAGATACTGATTCACTTCTGATAGCTCTGATGTGGTAGTAAATCCCTATTAAGACGGGTATGACTGAAAGTACCCCAAATATTGTTGACAACAGACGCTTAATTTCCATTTCTTATCTCCTTTCTTTCATAAGGTTTTTAGCCTTTTTCCACTGAAGATAGAGAACCCCTGCGGCAGTTCCTAATATCAACGTTCCTATTACACTGCAAATCCAATGCCAACTAGTAATTCCTTGGCTCATTAAGAATCCACCAATAAATCCCATGGCACCAAAAGTAACATTAAATCTCATTTTTACATCCTTTCATTCAAAGTCTATATTGTTTTTCTACGTTAAGAACTAGGTCTACATTACATCTATTATTTAAATATGTCAACCCTTCGGCAAACTCAGGGTTAAATAACAAAAGGTCAAAATAAAAACCAGAGAGCTAAAAGGTAGCAGGGCTCATTATTTGACAACTATTTTGTAAAGATTAAAATAAAGATATAGTTATGGAAATAATAAAGTGCGATAAGTGTAAAAAGCTTTTAAAGCCAAAAGGAAAAGATAAGACAATTAGAAAGGCCAGTGGAACAATAAGAGTAAGCGGTTCTTATGAATGGTTATCTTTCGATTTATGTGAAAAGTGCAGTTTAAAGTTAATAAAATTCGTTAAAAATTATCTAAAGACATGAACGAAGAACTGATAAAATATTTAGATGAGAAATTTAATAAAATAGAAACTGAGTTAATTAATATTAAGGAGGATCTAGGGATCGCGAGAGAAGAAAGAAAAAGATTGGGGGTTGAAATTAATGAGACCCATAATGCAGTTGATGGATTTATTAAAGTAGTAGATAGACTTGAACAAGAATTTACAGTGATAAAAGAAGATCTTAAAAGAGTTAAACAGGTTATTAAAGAGAAACTTGGAGTAGATCTTTCCTAATAAAAGATATTAATCCATAATTAAGCAAAACTAGGCCAGGCCTAGTTTTTTTATGTGGCAGAATGAGAAAGTTCTTGTATAAAAAAGCACCTGCTAATTAAAGCAAGTGCGTTGGCGAAGGAATTGGGGAAAAATAGAATTGATACTATTTTATCCACAAAGACGCCCAAAATTCTCTGAAACCACCTGCTTCTGCTATCACAAGTAATAAAGGAACTAAAAAAGGGAGCGACATTATCAAGATGCAGATAAGTGTGAACATACCCTCGCTTAGGTCATCAACCCACCACAAGAAAGGGTCTGGGTCGTGTAAATCGTCTAATAATCTTTTTTTCATTTATCTTCCTTTCAAATTTAAAACCATATTTTAAAACAACAATATTACATTATACATCCCATTTATTAAATATGTCAAGCGTTTTGATAGATAGTTAGATTTGTAAGGAAAGCAAATTTTTAATAAAATAAAATAATGTATATTAAAATCGACCAATCTGGCAAAATAGAGGATACAAGAGTTAATACAGCTCTTGCTTTTTCTGACGGAAGAAGAAAAACTATTTTAATAGATAGAAGAGAAAAAAGGAAGTTACAAGAAATCTTTAGAAAAAATAATAAGCATCATGTATTTATTTTCAAGACGTTTGCTATTTTGATATTTCTTTTAATTAAAAACGATTTAACGGAGATTCAACGCATCGGCATTGATCTTGAGTATCCTGGCAAGGATTATTTAATTAAAGACTATCTTTTGACAATGATTAGAAAATATAGATCATTTGATAAAAGAGATATCATATTCATAAAAGTAGACCGAAAAACAAAAGCTCATGAGTTAGCTATTAATGTTCATAGAGGACATATTAAACCAGATATTATGGTTACTAAAGAAGATATAAAACCTTTTATTTAAATAAAAAAACTACCCAGGCCTTAATGAGTATTTCTCTAAACGATTTTACCCGTCAGATCTATACTCGCCCTGAGTAATTTCTATTATCATTATAGCAAACTGACATAGTTTGTCAATAGCGAAATGATTAAGAATAAGAAAAGATTAATTTGGGTGGTTTTAGGGGGAATGATTTTGCTGGTTGTGCTGGTTCCGGTTTTGGTTGAAGAGCTGAATCGTTCTGATTTGGAAGTAGTGGTTTTTGATGTGGGGCAGGGAGATAGTATATTTATTGAAACTTCTGATGGGTTTCAGGTTTTAATAGATGGAGGTCCTAATTTAAGAGTTTTAGAGAAGCTAGGACAAGAAATGTCTTTCTTTGATCGTACGGTTGAGCTGGTTGTCTTAACTCATCCAGATCACGATCATTTATTTGGGCTGCTTGAGGTTTTGAAAAGATATAAAGTAAAGAATATTTTATGGACAGGTGTTGTTAAACATACTGCAGAATATGAAGAATGGGTAGATCTTGTTGCAGAAGAAGACGCTAATGTAATAATAGCTGAACTGGGCCAGAAAATAAACTTGGGCAGGCCAGATATTTATTTTTTGGTTTTACATCCTTTTGAAAGTTTAAAAGGTAAAGAAGTTAAAGATTCTAATGATACTTCAGTAGTGGTTAAACTGGTTTTTAAAGACAAGTCATTTTTATTTACAGGAGATATTTCTCAAAAAATAGAAAAACAATTAACAAATATTAACTCTGATGTTTTAAAAGCAGCTCATCATGGAAGCAAGAGCTCTTCTTGTGCAGAGTTTATACAATCAGTTAGTCCTGAAGTAGTTGTTATCTCTGTTGGGGAGAACTCTTATGGCCAGCCCGCACCAGAGGTATTGCAATTATTTGAACAATTTGGTATACAAGTATTAATAACTAAAGAATTAGGCGACATAAGATTCGCTTTTTAGATACATGAAAGATTTAGAATTTCCTTTATTTAAAACAAAAATATCCGCCCCAGACGGGCAAAAATTTGATTTAACTGATCCTAACGACCGTCAAGAATACTTTGAGTTAAAAGCAGGAAAAGATATAAAAAAGCTGAGAAATTATTTAGAACAGGGTAACACATTCATTGCTTATTTGCTTGGCAAGAAGAGTTCTGGTAAAGGAACGTATGCTAAAATGCTAAAAGAAATAGTTGATAAAGACAGAATAGATCATTTTTCCATTGGAGATATGATAAGAGAAGTAGACAAAGAATTGCAAGATCCTGCTAAAAAACAAGAGCTAGTAGAATTCTTAGAAAAAAACTACAGGGGATTTGTTCCTTTAGAAGAGATTATGAAATCTTTGAAAAAGAGAAGCACTTCTAAGTTGCTGCCTTCTGAATTGATTTTGGCTTTAGCTAAAAGAGAAATAAGAAAAAGGGAGAGAAGAGCTTTGTTTATTGACGGCTTTCCCAGAGAATTAGACCAAGTTTCTTACTCTTTGTTTTTCAGAGATTTAATTGAATATAGAGACGACCCAGATGTTTTGGTTTTAATTGATGTTCCCGAAAAAGTTATTGACGAGAGAATTAAAAGCAGGGTAATTTGCCCTTTGTGCCAGACATCAAGAAACTTAAAGCTTTTGCCGACTAAAAAAGTAGAACAAGAGCAGGGAAAGTTTTATATGATCTGCGATAATTCAGAATGTTCAGGTTCTAGAATGGTAACAAAAGAAGGAGATGAGCTTGGCATTAAACCAATTAAGCAAAGGTTAGACCTAGATGAAAAGCTTATAAAACAAGCATTTTCTTTACACGGCATACCTAAAGTGTTGTTAAGAAACTCTGTACCGGTTGATAAAGCTTCAGAATATTTAGATGATTATGAAATTACCCCAGAATATGTTTATAAAAAAGAAGGAGACAGTATTAAAGTAGAAAAAAAGCCCTGGCAGATGCAGGACGATGAAGGAGTGATTTCTTACAGCTTAATGCCTCCTCCAGTAGTGCTTTCTTTAATTAAGCAGCTAGTAAAGCAATTAAAAATTTGACAAGTAGAGAAGAAGAGAGATATAATAGACTATTCCTGCAAGCATTTATTTAGATTCAGGATTATTACAGATTATTGGGAATCCTATATTCGCATTTGCTGAGGCAAATGCCTGCGGAATCCCACTTGAAGAGTTATCCGAAAGATCTTTTTAAATGCTTGCAGGTTTTTTTATTTCGGGATACCCGGATTTGAACCGGGACCTTACCCACCCCATGGGCAAATACTGCCATTATACTATATCCCGTACATATTAGTTAGTTTTTCCTATTGCTTTAATGCATTTAGCGCAGGCCAAAACTTTTTTGCCTGCAAATTTTTTAAACTTTTTGCTTTTTAAGCCAATAGGAATTAATACCTTTTGTAAATTAGGGTATGATCTATATTTAGCTGTAGGATTGTATTTGCCTCTTAGTTTTTTTCTTTTTTGGATCATTACAGATCCTTTTTTACAGATTACACATTGTTTAGCCATAATAAGTATAATATAGCAGGTTTTTTTATTTTTTACAATAGTGTGTTATAGTAAATATATTATGGCAATAACAATATTCAGTTTAATTGTTTTATTATTTTCAGTTGTTATCCATGAAGTAGCCCATGGTTCTGTTGCTTTGTATTTGGGGGATCCTACTGCTAAATACGCTAAAAGATTAACCTTAAACCCTTTAAAACATTTAGATCTTTTCGGCTCTATAATTCTACCTATTTTAATGCTGATATTCACTTTTGGCAGAGGTCCTATTTTTGGTTGGGCAAAGCCAGTGCCTATTAACCCAAATAATTTAAAAGATAAAAGATGGGGAGAACTCAAAGTTTCTTTAGCAGGACCTGCTATTAATATTATTGTTGGCGTTCTTTTCGCTTTACCAATAAGATTTTTTAATTTACCCGGCTCTTTGTTTTTATTCTTTAGTATTGTTTCTATATATAATTTCCTGCTGGCAATATTTAATCTAATTCCAATACCTCCTTTAGACGGTTCTCATATTCTTTTTTCTTTTCTGCCGTTTAAATATAGCAGACTTAAAATGGCCTTAAGTCAATACGGCTTATTTATTTTGATATTTTTTATCTTTTTTGGGGGTATAAATATAGTGTTTTTTGCTTCTGAATTTCTTTATAGTATAGTTTCTGGCCATACATTACTGTTTTAATCATTGACCCCGTAGAACGAGGTTGACACATGTTTAATTATCTGCTAAATTTGTAAATTAATATATAAAATTAGAAATTAGAAATTAGAAATTTTCAGGATATGCCAACAATTCATCAATTAATTAAAAAACCAAGAAAGACAAGGCGCAAAAAAGACAAAACGCCTTCTTTGACATATAGTTTTAATGTTTTAAAAAACAGGCCCAAAGAGCACTTCTCGCCCTTTAAAAGAGGAGTGTGTCTTAAGGTTTTTACAGTTACTCCTAAAAAGCCAAACTCTGCTTTAAGAAAAGTAGCTAGAGTTAGATTAACCAATGGAACAGAAGTTACAGCCTATATTCCAGGCGAAGGCCATAATCTTCAAGAGCACTCTATTGTTATGATAAGAGGAGGAAGGGTTAAGGATCTTCCTGGTGTTAGATACCATGTTCTAAGAGGAAGATTGGATGCTTCTGGAGTAGAAGGCAGAAAGCAAAGCAGAAGTAAGTATGGGGCCAAAAGAGCAAAATAACAGCAAAGCAATGTCAAGAAAACAATACAAAAAACATCCAATAGAGCCTGATCCGGTTTATAACAGTGCTGTAGTGGCCAAGTTTATAAACCAGGTAATGAGAAGAGGAAAAAAGATAGCTGCCAGAAAGGTTGTTTATTCAGCTTTTGATATTATTAAAGAAAAAACAAAAAAAGACCCAATAGAGGTATTTGAACAAGCCTTAACAAACACTTCTCCTTTATTAGAGGTAAAATCAAAAAGAGTTGGAGGAGCAACTTATCAGGTGCCGGTTGAAGTAAAAGGCGAAAGAAAGCTAGCTTTGGCGTTCAGGTGGATAATTGGAGCAGCCAAAGCTAAAAAAGGCAAACCAATGGCAGAAAAACTGGCTTCAGAGCTGCAAGATGCTGCTAGTAACACAGGGGCAGCAATTAAGAAAAAAACAGATACCCATAAAATGGCAGAAGCTAACCGCGCCTTTGCCCATTTTGCCTGGTAAGGCAAAATAAAAAAATACAGCCCATTGTCAATAGTCCAGAAAGAAAAAAGCACCGCTTGTTCCGGTGCCTAGAATGTAGCTATTGTAGCCCCGTTTTTTCAAAAGAATACAGGGACTATAATTCCGTAGTAGCAAATTACGCATGCGCTTGCAACGAGAGCGCTAAACATGAGTAAGCTACAAACGAATGTAAACATAGACCATCGCATAATAATTTTCTCCTTAAAAAGAACGGTTGATATTTAATAGTTTTTGTGCTAATGTATTTTTAACAAATTAAATAATAATTGTCAATATTTTATGGCAAGACAATATCCAATAGAAAGAGTAAGAGATATAGGCATTATTGCCCACATAGATGCTGGCAAAACAACAATGACAGAGCGGGTTTTGTTTTATACTGGAATCTCCCACAAAATAGGAGAGGTTCATGATGGAGCTGCTATTATGGACTGGATGGAGCAAGAGCGTGAAAGAGGCATTACCATTACCTCTGCTGCTACAACTTGTTTTTGGATTCCTTCTTATTCAAAAAGAGACAAAGAGAATGAGTGCAGAATTAATATAATTGATACGCCCGGCCATATTGATTTTACAGCAGAAGTCCAAAGATCTTTAAGGGTTTTAGACGGAGCAGTGGTTGTTTTTGACGGAGTAGCAGGCGTTGAGCCTCAATCAGAAACAGTTTGGCGCCAAGCAGACAAGTTTAAAGTTCCTAGAATTTGTTTTATTAATAAATTAGACAGGACTGGAGCTTCTTTTGAAAAGAGCTTTCAGTCCATTTTAGAAAAGCTTTCTCCTTCAGCTGTGGCAATTCATATTCCAATAGGAGAGGAGCAGCAGCATGAGGGAGTAATAGATCTTTTGAAGATGAAGGCTGTTAAGTTTGACGGAGATTTCGGCCAGATAGTAAAAGAAGAAGATATTCCAGACAATCTCAAAGAAAAAGCTAAAGAATGGAGAGACAAAATGATTGAAAAGATTGTTGCAGAAGATGAAAAAATACTAGAAAACTATTTGGCAGGCAAAGAAATTAAAGTAGAAGAACTAAAGAGGATTTTAAGAAAAGCGGTTTTGGAATACAAATTAATTCCTGTATTAACAGGCTCTGCCCTTAAAAATAAAGGCGTTCAGCTAGTTCTTGATGCAGTATGTGATTATTTGCCCAGCCCTGTTGATTTGCCTCCAGTAGAAGGCATTAATCCTCAGACCAAAGAAGCAGAAAACAGAAAAGCAGATGATTCGGAAAAATTTTCAGCTTTAGCTTTTAAAATAGCAGCAGATCCTTATGTTGGCTCTTTAACCTATTTCAGGGTTTATTCTGGCACTTTAAAAGCAGGCTCTTATGTTTTAAATGCTGCAACAGGAGAAAAAGAAAGAATAGGAAGGATTGTTAGAATGCATGCTGCAGAGCGAGAAGAGGTGCAAGAGGTTTATGCTGGAGATATTGCAGCAACAGTTGGCTTAAAAAATACTAAAACAGGCAATACTTTAGCAGCAGAAGCAGCTCCCATTATTTTAGAACAGATTTCTTTTCCAGACCCAGTTATTTCTATCAGGATTGAGCCTAAATCAAAAGAAGACCAAGAGAAAATGGGCCTTGCTTTAAGGAGATTGGCAGAGGAAGACCCAACCTTTAGAATTAAGTCAGACCTAGAAACAGGAGAAACAATTATTTCTGGCATGGGAGAGCTTCATTTAGAGATTTTAGTGGAAAGAATGAAGAGAGAGTTTAGAGTGGAAGGTTCTGTGGGTAGGCCCCAAGTAGCTTATAAAGAGACAGTTACCAAAGAAGCAGAAGCAGAAGGCAAATATATCAGGCAGTCAGGAGGCAGAGGTCAGTACGGACATGTCTGGCTTAGGGTTAAAGCAAAAGAAAGGGGCCAAGGGTTTGAGTTCAAGAATAAGATTAAAGGAGGTATTGTTCCTCAAGAGTTTATTCCAGCAGTAGAAAAGGGAATTAAAGAAGCTATGTCAAAAGGTGTGGTTGCAGGTTATCCAATGGTTGATTTGGAAGCTACTTTGTACGATGGTTCTTTTCACGAAGTTGATTCTTCAGAAAATGCTTTTAAAATTGCTTCATCCATGGCTTTTCAAGCAGCAGCAAAAAGAGCTAACGCTATCTTGCTAGAACCGATTATGGGGCTTGAGGTTATTGTTCCAGAGGATTTTTTTGGAGATACGATTGGTGACTTATCATCCAGAAGGGGAAAGATTGAAGAAACAAAAGACAGACTTAATTTAAAAGTGATAGCAGCTCATATTCCTTTAGCTGAAATGTTCGGCTATGCCACTTCTTTAAGATCTTTAACAGAAGGAAGAGGAAACTTTACAATGGAGTTTGACCATTATGAGCAAGTGCCTGCTAATATTGCCCAAGAGATTATAGAAGGTAAGAGGCGTTAAAATACTTGACTTTTCTTTTGTAATTGATTAAAATAACAAATATAATAAAATAAACATACTAACATTTTAACATACTAACATTTTAACATATGTTAAAATGCTTAAATGCTAAAATGTTTAAATGATTTATGGCAGAGAAAGAAAAATTTGAAAGAGGGAAACCTCATGTCAACGTTGGAACCATTGGTCACGTAGATCATGGTAAAACTACTTTAACTGCAGCAATCCTGCATGTTTTAAGCCTGAAAGGCTTAGTTAAACAGAAAAAGTCAGTTGATCAGATTGATGCAGCTCCTGAAGAAAAAGCCAGGGGACTTACAATTTCTGTTTCTCACTTAGAATACGAATCAGAAAACAGGCATTACGCCCATATTGATTGCCCAGGTCATGCCGACTATATTAAAAATATGATTACTGGAGCTGCTCAAATGGATGGAGCAATTTTAGTTGTTTCAGCCCCTGACGGCCCTATGCCTCAGACCAGAGAGCATATTTTATTGGCTTACCAGGTGGGCATTCCTTCAATAATTGTATTTTTGAATAAAACAGATCAGGTTGATGATCCAGAGATTATTGAGTTGGTAGAATCAGAAGTAAGAGAACTTTTGAAAAAATATCAATTTTCTGGAGATGAAGTGCCAATTATTAAAGGGTCTTCTTTAAAGGCCTTGGAAGCTAAATCTGTTGATGACGAAGTTGCTAAGCCAATATTAGAATTAGTCCAAAAGCTTGACGAATATATCCCAGAGCCAGTAAGAGATGTAGAAAAACCATTTTTAATGGCTATTGAAGATGTTTTCTCTATTGAAGGAAGAGGCACAGTTGCCACAGGAAGAATTGAGAGAGGCCTAATTAAACCAAATGAAGAGGTTGAATTAGTCGGAATTAAGAAAACTGTTAAGACAACTGCTGTTTCTGTTGAGATGTTTAACAAGATTCTTGATGAAGGAAGAGCAGGAGATAATGTTGGTATTTTGTTAAGAGGCCTAAAGAAAGAAGATGTGGAAAGAGGCCAGGTATTGGCAAGGCCAGGATCTGTTACTCCTCATACTGAATTTGAATCAGAGGTTTATATATTGACCAAAGAAGAGGGCGGAAGACATACTCCATTTTTCAAAGGGTATAAGCCTCAATTCTATATTAGAACCACTGATGTTACAGGCGAGGTAACCCTGCCAGAAGGAACAGAAATGGTAATGCCGGGCGATACAGTTACTTTCAAAGTAAAATTAATTTCTCCTGTTGCCTTGGAGGAAAAACAGAGATTTGCTATTAGAGAGGGTGGAAAAACTGTAGGAGCTGGAGTTGTTACCAAAATAATAAATTAATTAAAAAACGGGCTTTGACAACGAAGCCCGTAAGTCGTTTAAAAGGATAATTGTTCTTTTGAGAAATGGCTACAAAGATAAAAAAGACAGAAGCAGCAGTAGTTAAGCCAAAGCTTAGAATAAAGCTTAAAGCTTACGATTATAAGGTGATTGACAATAGTTCAAAACAGATAGTTGATACAGCTATTAGATATGGGGCTGATATTTTGGGCCCGGTGCCCTTGCCTACAGAGATTAGAAAATATACTGTTAATCGTTCCAGCTTTGTCCATAAAGACTCAAGAGAACAATTTGAGATGAGAATTCACAAGAGATTGATTGATATTTTGAATCCTACTCCTGCAGTAATAGATGCTTTAATGAAATTAACCCTGCCAGCTGGTGTTGATATTGAAATCAAAATGTAACGAATTCTGCGAATTCTGACAGCGATACTAATGATACTAATTTTCATACCAATTATACTAATATTCGTATCATTGGTATGTTTATTCGTAGATTGGTATCGCGTTTTATTTGTATGAGATTTATTTTAGGTAAGAAAATTAAAATGACCCAGGTGTTTGATAAGAAAAAGAATGTTGTTCCAGTTACTTTAATACAAGCTGGCCCATGTTTTGTTTTGCAAATAAAGACAAATGAGAAAGATAAATACGAAGCAGTTCAGATAGGATTTGAAAAATTAAAAGATAAAAAGGTTAAAAAACCCCAAAAGTCAAAACCATACAGACATGTAAAAGAATTCAAAATCAAAGAACAGAAAATAGAAAACAAAAAACAAGATCTTAAAATTGGAGATAAAATAGATGTTTCCATATTTGAATCTGGAGAAAAAGTCAGAATATCTGGTATTTCTAAGGGCAAGGGTTTTGCTGGAGCTGTAAAAAGATGGGGTTTTCACGGTAGAAACGCAAGTCATGGTACAAAACATGAGGAAAGAACAATAGGTTCAACTGGCTCTAGATTCCCTCAAAGGGTTATTAAAGGGAAAAAAATGCCTGGTCGCATGGGGTCAGAAAAAATAACAATTAAAAACTTAAAAATAGAGAAAATAGATGTAGAAAATAATATTATTGCAGTAAGGGGAGCAGTACCGGGCAGAAGAGGAACATTATTAGAAATTACAGCATAATTATGACAATTGATGTTTACAATCAAAAAGCTGAAAAAGTTGGAAAAGCTGAGTTGCCAAAAGAAATATTTGAATTAAAGGTTAATTCTGATTTGATTCATCAGGTTGTTTTAAGCCAGCAGTCTAACAGAAGGCAGAATACAGCTAAGACAAAAGGCAGGGGAGAAGTAAGAGGAGGAGGGAGAAAACCTTGGCGTCAGAAAGGCACAGGAAGAGCAAGGCATGGTTCTATTCGTTCTCCTTTGTGGAGAGGAGGAGGAGTAACCTTTGGCCCCACAACAGAAAGAAATTATAAAAGGGTAATTCCTAAAAAAATGAGAAGAAAGGCTGTTTTAGAGGTTTTATCAGCCAAAGCCAAAGAAAATGTTATTCTGCTTTTAGATAAGCTTGAAATAAAAAAGGCAAGAACTAAAGATATGGTCAAAATTTTAGATAAGCTGTTTTTGAAAAAAGGATCAGGCCTTATTGTTTTGCCCAAGATAGAAAAGAAAATTATTCTATCAGCTAGAAATATTCCCAGAATAGGAACAATCCAGGCAAAAGATCTTAATGCGTTAGACCTGCTTAATCATAAATATGTTGTAATGCCCAAAGAATCAATTGAAGTGATAAAGAAAACATTTATAAAATAGTTTATGTCATTATTAGATATATTTAAAATATTTAAAAAGAAACCCGCCTCCGCCAAGGCTACGGCGGGCAAGGAAAGACCCGCCTCCGCCAAGGCTACGGCGGGCAAGGAAAGAAAGCCAGCTCCTGTAAAAAAGAGAAGAGTTGTTAAGGGTTTGGCTTGGAAGGTTTTAGCTGAACCCCATATTACGGAAAAAGCCACTTATTTAGAAAAAGATAATAAATACGTTTTTAAGGTCTTTGTTAAGGCAAATAAAACAGAAATTAAAAAAGCAGTAGAGAGTTTGTACGGAGTTAATGTGGAAAAGGTGGCTATTATTAATATACCAAGAAAAAAAAGAAGGGCTGGGAGGCAAAGAGAGGGCTGGAGAAAAGGTTATAAAAAAGCAGTTGTTGAAATACAAAAAGGCCAGAAAATAGAAATAATGCCCCGCTAATTATGAGAAAGAAGGTTAAGACAAAGAAAATATTGAGCAAGAAAAAACCTGAAAAGAGGCTGCTTTTAACATTGAAAAGCAAAGCTGGCAGGAATAAGCAGGGAAGAATAACAGTCCGCCATAGAGGAGGAGGAGTAAAAAGAAGATACAGAATAGTTGATTTTGGCCAGAACAAAATAGATATTTTAGCAAAGGTGACAGCTATTGAGTATGATCCCTATAGAACAGCTTTTTTAATGCTTCTAGAGTATAAAGACGGTGAGAAAAGGTATTGTTTAGCTCCGGAAGGAATAAAGATCGGAGAAGAAATTATTTGCAAAGACAAGGCAGTTTTGAAAAGGGGAAACAGGATGAAGATTAAAAACATTCCAGTCGGCACAGGAGTATTTAATGTTGAATTAATTCCTGGCCAAGGAGGCAAAATTATAAGATCAGCTGGTTCTTCAGCTAAGATTTTAGCTCACGAAGAAAAATATACAAACCTTCAAATGCCTTCAGGAGAGATTAGGAAGGTTAATTCTAACTGTTTTGCAACAATAGGCGAAGTTTCTCATTCTGAATGGAGATATGTTAAAATTGGCAAAGCAGGAACTTCCCGCAGAAAAGGCAAAAGGCCTACTGTAAGGGGCTCTGCAATGAATCCTGTTGATCATCCTCACGGAGGAGGAGAAGGAAAAAGTTCTATTGGCTTGAGGCATCCGAAAACTCCTTGGGGAAAGCCTGCTTTAGGAGTTAAAACAAGAAAAAGAAAAAAGTGGACAAATAAACTTATTATAAAAAGGAGAAAAAAGAAGTAATATGGCTAGATCTATAAAGAAAGGTCCATATTTGGACGAAAAGTTAATGAAAAAGATATCAAAACTTGATCCAGAAAAAGCAGGGGTTATTAAAACATGGTCCAGGGCTTGCACCATTAGTCCTGAAATGGTAGGATTTACATTTGGAGTGCATAATGGCAAAGAGCATATTGCAGTGAAAATTACAGAAGATATGGTTGGCCACAGGCTGGGAGAATTTGCTCCTACAACAAAATTTTCCAGACACGGCGGAAAAATGCAAAAAGAAATTGAGAAAAAACAGGTTGAAAGTGCAGTTCAAAAATAAATTATGAAAGTGAGAACTGAATTAAAATATTTAAGAATGGCGCCGAGAAAAGTAAGATTGGTTGCAGAATTGATAAAAAGGAAAAAGACTGAAGAGGCTCAGGTGATTTTAGATTTTGCAGTTAAAAGAGGAGCTAAGCCTATATTAAAGCTTTTAAACTCAGCAATAGCTTCAGCTAAGAATGATTTTCAGCTGGATCCTTCCAACCTTTATATTTCTAGAATTACAGTTAATGAAGGGCCTAAATATAAGAGATGGAGGCCTAGATCAAGGGGAATGGCCTCTTCTATTCAGAAAAAAACATCTCATGTTACAATAATATTAGACGAGATAGTAAAAGGAAAGAAAATTAAAAAAGCAAAACCCGCCGTCGCCCCGTCAGACGCGGCTATGGCAGGGGAGAAAGAAATTAAAGAAGCTATGCCAGAAAAGCCTAAGTTTAAACCAGAGCTAGAAGAACCAAAGCCAAAAGTTGAAAAAGGGCTAAAAGGGCTTAGAAGAATATTTAGAAGAAAGTCATTTTAACATGTCGCATAAAGTTCATCCAATTGCATATAGGAGAAAAAGAGTTCAGGATTGGGAATCCAGAGGATTTTATAAAAATACTCCAAAGATCTTAGAGCAGGATTTTCAAATTAGGAAATTTTTGCAAAAGAAACTTGGCAAAATAGGCATAGAAAAAGTTGAAATAGAAAGATTTTCAGGCAAGCTAAGTATTATTATATTCTCTGCCAGGCCAGGATTAATTATTGGCAGAGGAGGGGAGGGCATAGAACAGTTGAAAAATCTTTTAGAGAGAAAAATAATTAAACCTTCTAAAAAGACAAGCAAACCCGCCTCTGCTAAAGCTACGGCGGGCAAAGTAGAGTTAAGAATTGAAATCAGGGAAATTAAAAATCCCTGGACATCGGCTTCTTTAGCAGCTCAATGGGCGGCTCAGCAGATTGAAAAAAGAGTCCCTTGCAGAAGAGCAATGAAGAGAACTTTAGAAAAAATATCAGAGGCAAAAGAAATTAAAGGCGCTAGAATAGAAGTTTCAGGCCGGCTGAATGGAGCTGAGATTGCTAGGCGCGAATGGCTAGCTCAAGGACGTTTGCCCAGGCAGACATTAAGAGCTGATATTGATTATGCAAAGGTTGAGGCCAATACTACTTACGGAGTTATAGGGGTGAAAGTTTGGCTTTATAAAGGAGAGAAGTTTGAATAGTTATGCCTATATTAATGCCCAAAAAAATAAAGCACAGGAAGTGGAGAAAAAGAACTTCTTCTAAAGGAACAGCTGGAAGATCAACTGAAATTGCTTTTGGCAGTTTTGCTTTAAAAGCCCAAGGTTCAAAATGGATAACTTCCAGGCAAATTGAAGCTGCTAGAAGAGTTATTATTAGATACTTAAGAAAAGGAGGCAAGCTGTGGATTAGAATATTTCCAGACAAGCCAATAACCAGGAAAGGTACAGAGGTTCCGATGGGAGGAGGAAAGGGTTCTGTTGACCATTATGTTTTCCCAGTAAGGCCTGGCAGAATAATTTTTGAATTAGAAGGAATATCAGAAGATAAGGCAAAAGAAGCCCTGAGAAAAGCCTCAACTAAGATTCCAGTTAAAGCCAAGTTTATAAAAAGGTAAATTCATTCTAACATTTAAGCATTTTAACATTTAAACAAGATTTAAAATTCGTAATGTTAAAATGTTAGTATGTTAAAATGTTAATATGAAGATAGTTGAAATAAAAAGAAAATCAAAGAAAGAACTTCAGAAAACCTTGAAGGAGTTAAGAGAGCGCCTGAGACAGCTTAGGTTTGATTTGGCAGCTGGAAAGGTCAAGAATATAAGAGAAATTAGAGCAATAAAAAAAGATATTGCCAGGATATTAACATGGCTAAGAAACAATTAAAAGGGACAATTATATCTGCAAAGATGCAAAAAACAGTGGTAGTAAGGGTTGAAAGAATAAAAGAGCATCCTAAATACAAAAGGAGATTTAAGGTTCACAAGAATTATAAGGCTCATGTTGCAGAGGGTGATTATAAGAAAGGAGATACAGTTTTAATTGAAGAGACAAAGCCAATTAGTAAAGATAAAAGATGGAAATTAGTTAAAAAGATATGATTCAACCAAGAACAGTGCTAAAAGTAGCAGACAATTCAGGAGCCAAGATTATTCAGTGTATTAAAGTGTTAGGCGGGAGCAAAAGAAGATATGCTCAAATAGGAGATATTATAGTGGGTGCGGTTAAGGCTGCAGAACCAAGAAGGCAGGTTAAAAAACACGCTGTTGTTAAAGCTGTAGTTGTCAGGCAGAAAAGAACATTAAGAAGGCCAGATGGTTCATATATAAGATTTGATGATAATGCAGTTGTTGTTTTAGACGGCAATACAAAGAACCCAAAAGGAGGAAGAATATTCGGTCCCATAGCCAAAGAATTAAGAGATAAGGGTTTTGATTCAATAATTACTTTAGCCCAAGAAATATTATAATATGAAAATTAAGAAGGGAGACCAGGTTCTTATAATTTCAGGCAAAGATAAAGGAAGAAAAGGAAAGGTCTTGGAGGTTTTAACTTCTGAAGGGAGGCTTTTAGTTGAAGGCTTTAATTTAATGAAAAAACATGTAAAGCCAAAAAAACAAGGAGAAAAGGGCCAGATTGTTCAGTTGCCAGGCCCTATTTCTTCTTCTTGTGTAAAGATTATTTGCCCAAAATGCTCAAAAGCTGCAAGAATAGGTTATAGAATAGAAGGAAAGAATAAATACAGAATATGTAAAAAGTGCAAACAAGAAATATGAAATTAAGAGAAAAATATAGGAAGGATGTTATACCAGCAATGCGGGATAAATTTGGCTATAAAAGTGTTATGGCTGTGCCTAGAATAGAAAAGGTTGTTATAAACACTGGCATTGGCAGATTAGTGGCAGGCAAGACCTCAGAAGAACAGAAAAAGCTTTTTAATTCTGTTTTAGAAGATTTAGCAGCAATTGCAGGCCAAAAGGCTGTATTGACTAAGGTCAAAAAGTCAATCTCGGTTTTTAAGGTAAGACAAGGTACAGCAGTAGGAGCTAAGGTTTGCTTGAGAGGTAAAAGAATGTATGATTTTTTAGAAAGATTAATAAATATCGCTTTTCCTAGAGTTAGAGATTTTAGAGGTATCGGCCTGAAATCTTTTGACCCAAAAGGTAATCTGACAGTAGCTTTTAAAGAACAATCTGTTTTTCCAGAAATATCTCCAGAAAGAACAAAAGCAGTATTCGGATTTGAAATTACAATAGTTACCACAGCGAAAAGCAGAGAACAAAGCATAGAATTATTAAGATTAATGGGCTTCCCTTTAAAACATTCTTCAGAACGTCCCATTACTAAATAACCACTATGGCAAAAAAGTCACAAATAGCAAAATCAAAAAGAAAACCAAAATACAATGCAAGAAAAGTAAACCGCTGTTTTAAGTGTGGAAGAAAAAGAGGATATCTGAGAGATTTTGGTTTGTGCAGAATATGTTTTCGCGAGATGGCAAACAAAGGCGAAATACCTGGAATAAAGAAATCAAGCTGGTAATCCGCCTTCGCTAAAGCTACGGCGAGATAAATATGACAGACCCAATAGCAGACATGTTAAATAGAATAAGGAATGCCCAAGCTGTTTTTTCAGAAACAGTATCTATTCCTTATTCTAAAATAAAATATGAAATAGCCTCTATTATGCAGAGAGAAGGTTTTGTTAAAGACGTTGAAAAAAAAGGCAGAAAGGAAAAAAGAATTATTAAGATAACATTTAAAAAAGATCTTAAAGTTTCAGGATTAAGAAGAGTTTCCAAGCTAGGCCAAAGGTTGTATATTTCTTGCAAAGATATCAAACCTGTTAAGGGAGGATACGGTATAGCTGTAATTTCAACTTCAAAGGGTTTAATGTCAAACAAAGAGGCAAGAAAGAATAAATTAGGAGGAGAAATAATCTGTGAAATATGGTAATTGCGCCCAAGGCGGATAAATATGTCTAGGATAGGTAAAAAACCAATACAAATACCAGATGACGTGGAGATTAATATTGCAGAAGGAGAAGTAAACGTAAAAGGTCCCAAAGGGGAACTGAGCACTAAAATCCCCCCAGAGGTTTTGGTTAGGAAAGAAGGTGAAAACATAATAGTTTCTGTTGAGAGAGATACAAAAAAAACAAAGGCACTGTGGGGGCTGACCAGGACCTTGATTTACAATATGGTAGAAGGAGTAGTTAAAGGTCATGAAAAAAAACTAGAGATTCAAGGAGTGGGCTACAGGGCAAATCTAGAAGGAGAAAACCTGGTTTTATTAGTAGGTTTTTCTCATCCAGTTAAGATTAAAAAACCAGAAAATATTAACTTTACTGTTGAGAAAAACATAATAACAATATCAGGCATTGATAAAGAATTAGTAGGCCAGACCGCAGCTAAAATAAGAAAGGTGAGAAAACCAGAGCCTTATAAGGGCAAGGGTATTAGATATATTGGCGAAATAGTAAAAAGAAAAGTTGGTAAAAAAGCAGTAGGTGTAGAATAATCATCCGCCTTCGCTAAAGCTACGGCGAGACAAGTATGTTAGAAAAACAAGAAAAAAGAATAAGACGTCACAAAAAAGTCAGGGCTAAGATTAAAGGAACTAATAAAGTGCCTCGTCTTTGTGTCTTTAGATCAAATAAATATATTTATGTTCAGCTTATTGATGATGAAACAGGCAAGACCTTAGCATCTGCCAGCTCAGAGCTTAAAAAAGCTGATAAGGTAGGGAAAGATATTGCTAAAAAGGCAGAAGAGCTAAAAATTAAAAAAGTTGTTTTTGACAGGGGAGGATATAAATATCATGGCAGGATTAAGGCCTTGGCAGATGCTGCAAGGGAAGCTGGTCTTAAGTTTTAGTTTATTCTAAAATTTCTAATTTCTAATTTCTAAAATGATTAAAGAAAAAAGACAATTTAGATCAAGAAAGTTTGAGAAAAAAGATGAATTTGATTCAAAGCTTTTGGATTTGGCAAGAGTTACTAGAGTGACAAAAGGAGGAAGGCGTCTTAGATTCAGAGCCGGGGTAGTGGTTGGAGACAAAAAAGGAAAAGTTGGTTTTGGAATTTCCAAAGGAGCTGATGTTGCCCAAGCAGTGGAAAAAGCAACAAGGTTAGCTAAAAAGAATATAATAACTGTGCCTATTGTTAATGAAACAATTCCTCATCCTATTGAAGCAAAGTTTGGAGCAGCTAAAGTTATTTTAAAGCCCCAGGCAAAAGGAAGAGGTTTGGTAGCAGGGGGCACAACAAGGGTGATTTGTTCTTTAGCTGGCATTAAAAATGTTTCTTCTAAAAAGATTGGAAAGACAAGCAATAAAATTAATAATGCTAAAGCTGTAATTTCAGCTTTGAAAAAGCTGAAATCATCTTAACATATTAACATACTAACATTTTAACATTAAGAATTTTAAATCTTGTTTAAATGTTAAAATGCTAAAATGTTAGAATGATTTATGCAGATTCATCAAATAAAATCAAAAAATAAAAGAAAAAAGAGAAAAAGAATAGGCAGGGGAGGTAAGCGGGGAGCATACTCTGGCAAAGGGTTAAAAGGTCAGAAATCAAGAGCTGGAAGGACGAGCCACCCTATTATCAGAGAATCTATTAAAAAATATCCCAAACTAAAAGGATATAGATTTAACCCTGTTTCTGCTAAAAAAACTGTTGTTAATGTTAGCATTTTAGATAGATTTTTTGATAATGGCTCTGTTGTAAGTCCTAAAACCTTGCTAGAAAAGAGATTAATTCGTAGAATAAAAGGAAGGGCACCCAAGGTTAAGATATTGGGCAAAGGAGAATTAAGTAAGAAATTAATAATTAAAAATTGCGAAATGTCAGAAAGCGCAAAGCGCAAAATAGCAAATGTTAAATAAAGTTATTCAAATATTTAAGATAAAAGATTTACGAAACAAAATACTTTTTGTTTTGCTTATTTTTGCTATTTTTAGGTTAATGGCCAATATTCCTATGCCAGGCATAAGCCCTGAAAATCTTGAGAGTTTTTTTAATAGGTTTAAAGTTCTAGGGTTTTTGAGTGTTTTAACAGGGGGAGCTTTAAGCAGGTTTTCTATTATTATGTTGGGTTTAGGTCCTTACATTACAGCTGTTATAATTTTGCAGCTTTTAACAATGATTTTTCCTCAGCTAGAAAGAATGTATAAAGAAGAAGGAGAGGCTGGAAGAAGAAAGTTTAACCAGTGGGGCAGGTTAGCAACTATTCCTTTGGCTATTATGCAGTCTTTGGCAATGCTTTCTTGGTTTCAAAGGCCCCCTAATCCAGTCATCTATCCTGCCTTGAGTCTTTTTGATACTATTGTGGCAGTAGCTACTATTACAGCAGGCACTGTATTATTGATGTGGTTAGGTGAGCTTATAACAGAAAAAGGAATTGGCAATGGGGTTTCTCTTTTGATATTTGCAGGTATTATTGCTTCTTTTCCTATGAATATTTTCCAGGCCTGGCAGGATATTTCAGTAGATCCTGCTAAAATACCAGGCTATCTGGCATTCTTTGCTATGGCTTTGGTTATTATTACAGGCGTTGTCTTGATTACTGAAGGAAGAAGAAATATCCCTGTTTCTTATGCTAAGAGAGTGAGGGGCAATAAGATGTACGGAGGCGTTTCTACTTATTTGCCAATGAATATTAATCCTGCTGGAGTAATACCAATTATTTTTGCTATGTCTATTTTAGTGTTTCCTGAAATGATTGTTAATTTCTTGGGCGGAGCAGGAGGCCTTGTTGGAAATATTGCTTCTTCTGTTTCTGGCTTTTTAGCAGATCCCTGGGTAAGAGGAATCTTATATTTTGCTTTAGTTGTATTATTTACTTATTTTTATACTGCAGTTACTTTTGATCCAAAATCAATTTCAGAAAACCTTCAGAAAATGGGCGGCTTTGTGCCAGGAATAAGGCCTGGCGGCTCAACAGCTAACTTTATTCACTATATCTTAAACAGGGTATTATTAATTGGAGCTATATTTTTAGGCCTAATTGCTGTTATGCCTTCTATTGTTGGAGGAATTACCGGCGTGCAAAATACTTTTAGCTTTTTAATAGGAGGAACATCTCTTTTAATAGTTGTTTCTGTGGTCTTAGAAACAATGAAGCAAATAAACTCTCAGCTTCAAATGAGAGATTATGACACATTTTAAATATGAACCCCCACACCATAACGAGCTTTCACTAAGTGAAAAGAAATAATAAGCTCAATATGGTTGGGGAAGCAATAATTAATAACAAACGAGCAAAATTTTATTAATGTGAAACATAAGCTCGTTTGGTGTAGGGGTGAAAAAACCTTTGATTATTATTTTAATGGGTAAGTCAGGTTCTGGCAAAGGAACCCAGGCAGACCTTTTAATAGAAAAGTTTGGTTTTGAATATATTGGTTCAGGAGAATTGTTAAGAGCCAGGGCCAAGAAAAATGATTTTACAGGCAGAAAGATTGCCAGAGTTTTAAAAAAGGGAAAACTTGTTCCTACTCCTGTGATTTTTAAGCTGTGGCTTGATGTGATGGAGGGTTTAAAAAGTAAAAAGAACTTAAAAGGTTTTGTTATGGATGGCAATCCCAGAAAGCTTTTTGAAGCCTATTTAATAGATGAGCTTTTTGAATGGTATGACTGGAAAAATAAAGCCAAAGCTCTTTTACTTCATATTTCTGATAAAGAAGCAATTAATCGTTTGACCAAAAGAAGAATCTGCCAAAAATGCAAAGAAATAATTCCTTTTGTAGCAGGGTTCAAGAAGATTAAAGAGTGCCATGAATGTGGGGGTAAACTAATTCAAAGAAGCGATGACACTGTGTCAGCTGTAAAAAAGAGATTATCTTGGTTTAAAAAAGAAGTTCAGCCCATAGTTAATTATTACAGAAAAACCAATAGATTGATTAAGGTTAATGGTGAGCAGCCAATAGAAAAAGTTTTCAAAGATATTTTAAAATGCATAAAATAGTTTTTATTGCAGGCATGACTGGTGCTGGCAAAAGTGTTGTTGCAGACGAGTTGGTTAAGAATGGTTTTGCCTTTGTCAGGTTTGGTCAGATTACTTTAGATAAAGTTAAAGAACAGGGCTTAGAACCTATAGAAGAAAACGAAAGAAGAATAAGAGAGGGAATAAGAAAAGAGCACGGCCAAGCAGCTTTTGCTTTATTGAATATTCCTAAGTTTGATGAACTTTTAAAGAATTCTAATGTTGTAGGAGATGGTTTATACAGTTGGTTAGAGTACAAAGTGTTAAAAGAAAAATACAAAGATTCAATGTATGTTGTAGCAGTTTATGCTCCTCCTGAAATGAGGTACCAGAGGTTGGAGAATAGAGCTGTAGAAAATGATGAAAAACAGCGCTTCAGGTCTTTTACTAGAAAAGAAGCAAAAGCCCGTGACTATGCAGAAATAGAGAATTCAGAAAAAGGAGGTCCTATTGCCATGGCTGACTTTACAATTATAAATACTGGCACAATTGAAGACCTAAAACAAAAAACCAGAGAAATTCTTTTAAAAATAAAATAAATGATAAAGATTAAGACAAAAGAAGAGATAGATATAATGGCTGAAGCAGGTAAGATTTTAGCAGAAATTATGAAAGAGTTAACAGCTAAAGTTAAGCCTGGAGTAAGTACTAAAGACTTAGACAAGACGGCAGAACGTCTTGTTTTAAGATATGGAGCTAAACCTTCTTTTAAAAACTATGACAATTTTCCTGCTGTTTTGTGTACTTGCATTAATGAAGAAGTTGTTCATTGTGTTCCTTGTTCAAGAAAGTTAAACCAAGGAGACATTATATCTTTAGACATGGGCATATTATACAAAGGTTATCATTCAGATATGGCAGTTACTTTGCCTGTTGGTCAGATTTCTGAAGAGGCTCAGAGATTAATTAGAGTAACTAAAAAAGCTTTAAAAAGGGGAATTAAAAAAGTAAGACCAGGTATTACTTTTGGCGATATTGGCAATACTATTCAAAGATATGCAGAAGGCCAGGGCTACGGAGTTATTCGGGATTTATGCGGTCATGGCATTGGAAAAGACTTGCACGAAGAGCCAGAAGTTTTTAATTATGGAAAAAGAAAAACAGGTCCTATTGTAAAACAAGGCATGGTTTTTTGCCTAGAACCAATGATATCAAAAGGGGATTGGCATATTAAAAAAGCTCAAGACGGGTATGGCTTTCAAACAAAAGATGGTTCTCTTTCTGCTCATTTTGAGCACACAATAGTAGGAAATGTTAAAATAAAAATAGAACGTTTTCCGAAAGCCCCTACAAATATTAGTTTTTCACTTTTCGTATCCTCGCAGGTAGAGACAACTGTAGGGGCTTTTTATTTATTATTTCAATTATATTCAATTATACTGTGCAAGAAAAGTCCGATCGGACTTTTTTTGTCTAGATATGTTTTTTGTGTTATTATGAAGTAATGTTATAAAATAATGTCAGCTGTTCAAAAGAAAATATTAATATTATTATTTAGAGGCTTAGAGTTTGGTTATTCTTATACTCCTCAAAGGCAGTGGAGAGTTTTAAAAAATCTTGCAAAAGATTGGAAAAGAATTGATAAAGAAGAATTACGGAAAGAAATTAAAAATCTTTATAGATCTAAAGCAATAAAAAAACAAGAAAACGAAAATGGTTCAGTAACAATAATTTTAACAGAGAAGGGAAAAGTTAAGGCTTTGAATTATCATTTTGAAAACATGGTAATCAAAAAGGGAAAGTGGGATAAAAAATGGAGAGTAGTTATGTTTGATATTCCAGAAAAAATTAGCAAGGGGAGAAAAGTCTTAAGAGAAAAACTCAAAAAATTAGGATTTTGTGAATTACAAAAAAGCGTATGGATTTTTCCTTACGAGTGTAAGAATGAAATAGATTTTATTATAGAATTTTTTAATTTAAGAAAGTATGTTCGTTTTGCTATTTTAGATTATGTGGATAACGAATTTCATTTAAAGAAAATATTTAAATTAGAATAAAAATGGGTCTGTGCAAGAAAAGTCCGATCGGACAAATATTGTATAGGGGCTTTTTATTATTTGATAATTTTTGTATAATGAAAAAATATGGATAAAAAGAAAAATGTAAAGTTTCCATCTGAATTGAGAATGGATTTGGTGAGCCAGGATTGGGTTATTGTTGCTACTGAAAGGGCTAAAAAACCAGATGATTTTAAAAAGTTAAAAAAGACAAGAAAATGCCCTTTTTGTGATATTAAAACTCAAAATGTGCCGGTTTTAGTTATGGTTGGTGGTAAAACAAGCCCTAAATACAGAGAAATTCCCAAAGACTGGACAGTCGCTGTTGTGCCAAATAAGTACCCAGCTCTTATTCCTTATTTTAGACTCCAAGAAAGACAAGAAGGTGGATTGTATAAAAAAATGAATGCTGTTGGTTTTCATGAGGTTATTATAACCAGAGATCATAAAAAGCAGTTAGCCGACCTTACTGTTAAGAGAATAAAAGAAGTTATAGATGTTTTTCAAATAAGATATTTAGATATGAAAGATAAAAAATTTGTTAATCACATATCTATTTTTCATAATCATGGACCCTTGTCTGGAGCTTCTGTGGTCCATCCTCATTCTCAAATGATCACCACTGTTTTGCTTGATGTTGATTTAAAAAATGCTTTGTCTAAAGCAAGGAAATATTATAAGAAGAAAAGAAGATGCCTTTACTGCGACATGACAAAGCATGAATTAAAAGTTAAAAAAAGAATTGTTTTTGAGAATAAAAACTTTGTAGCTCTTTGTCCTTTTGCTTCCAAAACTTCTTTTCAGGTTGCAGTTACTCCTAAAAAGCACCTTTCTTATTTTGAGGATATTACTAATCAAGAAAAAAAAGATTTGGCAGAGGTTTTTAAAAAAGTATTATTTAAAATTAAAAAAGGTCTTAGTAATCCCTCATATAATTTTTACTTACATACAGCTCCTGCTGATAATAAAAAGCATGATTATTATCACTGGCATTTTACAATTCTTCCTAAAATGGAGGATTGGTCTGGGTTTGAAATAGGCACTAGATTAGAAATAATAACTACTAAGCCTGAGCAGGCAGCTAAATATTTAAGAAAAATATGAAACCTATTATTATTGCAAATTGGAAGATGAATCCTGGTAACTTAAAAGAAGCAAAAAAGCTTTTTAGCTTTGTTTGTAAAAAAGTCAAGAATAAAAAAGCTGAAGTTGTTTTCTGCCCTCCTTTTGTGTATTTTTCCATATTTTCTGCAAAGTTTCCCAATAATGTAAAAATAGGAGCTCAAAACTGCTATTTTGAAAAAGCCGGGGCTTTTACAGGAGAAATTTCAGCCTCTCAATTAGCTGACTTAAAATGCAAATATGTTATTGTTGGTCATTCTGAAAGAAGAAACTATTTTTCAGAAACTGATTTGACAGTGAATAAGAAAGTTGGAGCTGTTTTGGATAATAAAATGATTCCTGTTTTATGTGTGGGAGAAACCAAAGAGCAAAGAGATCGGGCAAGCGTGCAGGATGTATTAAATATCCAATTAAGAGAGGGGTTAAGAGATATTCTAGCAGTAAAACTTTTAAAACAAGGGTTTTTAGTGGCTTACGAGCCAATCTGGGCTATTGGAACTGCTAGGCCTTGTGATGTTGAAGAAAGTCAGAAAATGAGATTATTGATTAAAAAGATACTAGCTAAACTTTACAGCCAGAATACAGCTAATCGGGTTGGCGTGCTTTACGGTGGAAGCGTTAACAGCTCAAATGCCGCAGGTTATATTAAAGAAGCAGGTTTTGAAGGTCTTCTTGTGGGAGGAGCTTCTTTGAAAGCTTCAGAGTTCTCCCAAATAATAAAAAACTCTATTTGAAGTTAAGTCTTACGTAAAAAAAGAGCCCAATTTGGAAAATATGGATTGGGCTCTTGTCAACAGCGGCTTTGGTTGTTAAATGCGCAACTTAGCGGTTTGAACAACCTTTTTGATGTAGTCATCGTCTTCTGTGCCTAGAAGTTCTTTCAAGCTTTGCGGGTCAATTCCATTGCAGACCATGTGTACTGAGAAGCTGTCCCTTAAGATTTGGGGAGAGACCGGTAGGTCAATGATGCCAGTAGCTTTGGAAAATTCTGTCAATTTTGCCGAAAACTCCTCAGCAGGAATGTCCTCAAAAAGCTTTCCCGTGCATCCTCGCATGTGTTGTTCGAGAAGCATTAAACATGACGATCCGATCGGAACATGTCTTTTATTTTCGTCTTTTCTGACGCAGATGACTTCTCCTAGAAAGTCGATATCATCTATATTCAGCGCGAGGAGTTCGTCCATTGTTATGCCGGAGCTGTACAGCATTTCACACATGACATGATAGATAAGCTTGTCCTTTGATGCGGCGTTGAAGAGTTCTTTGAGTTGCGGGTATTCAAGGAAACGTATTGTATTTTGGGCTTTCATGATATTCTCCTTATATAGGTGGTTGCTGTTGAGAATGTACTGTAAAGACTAATTACATTATAGCATATAAATAGTACTTTGTCAACACCAAAATACGAGGTAGATATCCCTTGATTTTAGAAAGTTAATTTGGTAAAATTTAATATATGGAGCATAAAGTTTTAGAAGGTAATTTTTATAATCCCACAAAAGGGAATTTGTCTTCTTCTCAAGTAATTGAGGAGATTTTGTCTTATATTAAAGAAAGGCCAGAAATGTTTTATGATATTATTGTTGGGTGTGATTCTTCTTCAGGTCAAGAGCCTGCTTTTCCAGTAGCAGTGGCTGTTTTAAGAAAAGGTGAAGGCGGAAGATTCTTTTTGAAAAAGATAAGATATCCGGCTAAATTTAATAAAAGATTTATTAACTGGAGAAACAGAATTTTACAAGAAGTATTATTGTCTTGTGATCTGGCTTTAGTTTTTAAAGAAGAGATTGAAAAAAGGATAGACAGCAGCCTTGATTATCAGTTTGAGTATATTCATGCAGATATTGGTGAAAACGGGGCAACAAGAGATATGATTAAAGAATTAACAGGATTAATTAGGGGCAATGGCTTTGAGCCAATTATTAAACCGTATTCCTGTGTTGCTTCCAGCGTTGCTCACCGTTATTCATGACCTCATATGAGCTAAGAGAAAAGTACCTTTCTTTTTTTAAAGAAAAAGATCATAATATTATCCCCGGTTCTTCTTTAATTCCAGAACACGACCCAACCGTGCTTTTTACTACGGCTGGCATGCATCCTTTAGTGCCTTTTTTGTCAGGAGAAAAGCATGCTCAAGGTAAAAGATTAGCAGATGTTCAAAAATGCATTAGAACAGATGATATTGAAGAGGTAGGGGACAGCTGGCACTTAACTTTTTTTGAAATGCTGGGCAACTGGTCTTTGGGCGATTATTGGAAAAAACAAGCAATTGAATGGAGCTTTGAGTTTTTAACTGGAAAAAAATATTTAGCAATTCCCTTAGAAAAAATTTCAGTAACGGTTTTTGCAGGAGATGATGATGCTCCTCAAGATGAAGAATCAGCAAGAATATGGCAGGAATTGGGAATTCCTAAACAAAGAATTTATTATTTGCCCAAAAAAGATAATTGGTGGGGTCCAGCTGGCCAAACCGGGCCTTCAGGTCCTTGCACAGAAATGTTTTATGATACTGGCAAAAAAGACTGTAGCTTTGATTGCAAGCCAGGGTGCAGCTGTGGAAAATATTCTGAAATTTGGAACGATGTTTTTATGGAATATAACAAAACAGAAGAGGGCAAATATGTTCCCTTAGAGCAGAAAAACGTTGATACTGGCATGGGCGTGGAAAGAACAATTGCTGTTCTTTTGGGTTTTGATAATGTTTTTGAAACAGAACTATTTGAACCAATTATTAAAGAAATCAAAGCTTTATCTAAAAAAGAAGATGAAAAATCTTTAAGAATTATTGCAGATCATATTAAAGCTGCCACTTTTATTTTGGCAGAAAATGTTGAGCCCTCTAATGTTGAACAAGGTTATGTTTTAAGACGCTTAATCAGAAGAAGTGTAAGATATGCTAAACAACTGGGCATTGAAGATATTTTTTGTCATAGAATTGCTAAAGCAGTTATTGAAATTTACAAAGATGTTTATCCTGAAGTTTATAACAATCAAGATTTCATTTTAGAGCAGCTTATCAGAGAAGAAGAAAAGTTTGAAAAGACATTAGAAAGAGGATTAAAAGAGTTTGAGAGGCTAGATGAAATAACAGGAGAAAAAGCTTTTAATTTGTATCAAAGCTATGGCTTTCCCCTAGAGCTAACAGAAGAACTGGCAAAGGAAAAGGGAATTAAAATAAATAAACAAGAATTTAAAAAAGCATTTGAGCATCATCAAGAGGTTTCTCGTAGGGGGGCAGAACAGAAGTTTAAAGGCGGGTTGGCTGATCATTCAGAAAAAACAACAAAATATCATACAGCCACTCACTTGCTTTTAGCTGCTTTAAGAAAGGTTTTGGGCGAGCATATTTATCAAAAAGGAAGCAATATTACTTCAGAAAGATTAAGGTTTGATTTTTCCCATAAGAACAAACTGACCGAACAAGAGGTGGAAAAAATAGAGAAATTGGTTAACCAGGCAATAAAACAGGATTTAGAAGTAAAATTTGAAGAAATGTCTTTAGACGAGGCAAAAAAACAAGGAGCAATGGGTGTTTTTGGAGAAAAGTATGGAGCTAAAGTAAAAGTTTATACTATAGGTGATTTTTCCAAAGAAATTTGCGGGGGCCCTCATGTTAAGAGAACATCTGAATTAGGAACTTTTAAAATCACTAAACAAGAATCTCCTGGAGCCGGCGCCCGTCGCATCCGCGCCGTATTGGAATAAAAAATGGGATTTGGTATAATTAACTAATGGAATTAAAGTTTGGCAAAAAAAAGGAAGAACCTTTTCTGGTTTTAGATATTGGAACAGAAGCGGTTAAGGCCTTGGCTATTAAAAAAAGCAACGGGAAAGTTTTTATTTTAAACTCTTCTCTGCAGTATTTTAAAGATGAAGGAATTTTTAATAGAGGTTTTTCAGAGGATGAGTTTGAAATGGAAATGATAAAAAGAGCTGTTTTGGCAGCTAAAAAAGAGCTTTTAATTAAAGAGCCAATTTCTGTTATCTTAACCTTAAGCCCGAAAGTATTGAAAGCCAAAGTTGTCGAAGGCGTCTCTGTGAGGGAAAAAAGAGAAAAGAAAATATCTAAAAAAGAAGAGGAAATTATTTATAAGTATATTTTAAAAGCAGCCAAAGATGATGTTTTAAAATATAATTCTGAAAAGTCAGGCATTCTTCCAAACGATATAAATTTTCTTTCGTTGGATATTATAGATAAGGAGATTGAAGGATATAAAGTTCCCAATATTCAGAACTATCAAGGCAAGAACTTATCATTTAAGATTTTAACTGTTTTCATTATCAATTCTTATTTTCAAGGAATACTTAAAATGCTCCAAGACCTGGGTATGAAAGTTTTAAAAACAGTCCACTTGGCTCAAGCTGTTAAAGTTGTTTTTTCAGAAAAAGTTAAAGACGGAGTTTTTTTTGATATAGGAGGAAAAGCTGTGCAGGCTTTCTTTGTTAAAGCAGGAACATTAGAAAGCATAGATTTGTTCAACAGGGGAGGTGCTGATTTTACAGAAAGGATATTTGATGTTTTAAACATTGATAAAGAAGAAGCAAGGAGGCTGAAAGAAAAATATTCTAATGGTAGTTTAAGTTCTGAAACAGAGAACCGGATTAAAGAAATGTTTTCAAATGAGAGAAAAATCTGGAGGGATCTTTTTAGAAAAAACCAAAAATCATCAGTGTTTCTTTTTGGGGGAGGAAGTTCTCTTCCAGAAATTAAAGATATGTTTAAAAAAAGACAATTAATTGATATTAAGGATTTAAAATTAGTAGAGGATTTAAGCAAAAAAACAAAAAGTCCTCAATTTGTTCCTAGCGTTTTAATTTCTTTATTACCTTAAATTAGGAAATTAAATATATGGTAAAAAAGTTTTTTGACATAATACCACCAGAAAGAATAGAGAAAAAAGAACAGGAACTTACTCCTGCGAAGAAGGAAAAACCTTTTGTGCCCAAGAAGAAAAGGAGGATATTATTGAAGGGTTCAATATTTTTAGTTCTTTCTTTATTTTTGATAGTGCTTTTGGGTTTTTTTCTTTTCCCTAAAAGTGAAATAGAAATAAAGCCAAAGAAATTTACCATTACCCTACAAGACAAAGTTGTAGTAGACCTTAATGCTGAAAATTATAGTTTTGAAAATAAAGTTATGCCGGGCAGTATTTCTGAAGACGAAAGAATTCTAGAAAGAGATTTTGCTTCAACAGGCAAAGCAGTGGCAGAAAAAAAGGCAACAGGAACGATAGTGGTTTACAATGAGTATTCTACTTCTCCTAGGAGTTTGGTGCCTTCCCGTTTTGTTTCAGCAGACGGTAAGCTTTTTTGGTCAACTAAGAGCATAACAATTCCAGGGTATAAAAAGGAAGGGGGAAAGATTATTCCTGGAGAAAGAGAAGTTGAGGTTGAAGCTGCAAAACCAGGAGAAGAGTATAATATAGGGCCGAGTACTTTTGCTCTGCCCGCCTTGGCCGGCTCTGCCCTTTACACAACTATTTATGCTAGGTCATTTTCTTCAATGACAGGAGGCGCAATCGGAGAAGTGTCTCAAATTACAGGGCAGGACTTGAAGAATGCCCAAGACGTTTTAGTCAAAGAAGCCAAGGAATTGAGCAGAGAGGCTTTGTCTGCCCGGCTGCCTTTAGGATATATTTTGTTAGACGAAACAATTTCCCAGCAGGTTTTAGAAGCAAGTACTTCAGCTAAAGCAAAAGATCTAGCAGATTCTTTCAAATACAAGACAACAGTTGAATCAAGCGCTTTCTCTTTTAAAAAAGAACACTTAGACAGCTTTATTAACAGCTTGATTAATTTTAACATCAAAGAAGATGAAAAGTTTTTAGAAGATAGTTTGAATATAAGCTATTCTTCAGGACCAGTAGATTTGGATTCTGGCAGCCTTGTTTTAGAAATAAAAGTACAAGTCCAGGTTTACAAAAATATTGATATTCAAGAACTTAAAAAAGCGCTTTTGGGAAAGACAACAACAGAAGCAGAAATGCTTTTAAGGAGCTTGGAAGAAATTTCAGAATTTACTCTTAAAAACAGGCCTTTTTTAAGAAAAAAAATACCAGAAGATATGGAAAGAGTAGAAGTGCGCTTGAGGGTTGACTAAATATTTCAATTTTGCTAAAGTAGTTAATTGTAAATGACAAAAGAAAAAACTATATTAAAAAAAACCGGCGTTGTCTTAGAGGCTTTGCCTAGTTTAAGCTTCAAAGTCAGATTAGAAGACGGCTTAGAAATAATAGCTCATTTAGCAGGAAAATTAAGGATTCATAGAATAAAGATTCTGCCAGGTGATAAAGTTTCTGTGGAAATGAGCCCTTATGATGATCGCCGGGGAAGAATAGTTTATAGATTAAAATGAAAGTAAGACCTTCAGTTAAAAAAATATGCAAAGATTGTAAAATCGTCCGAAGAAAGGGACGAGTTTATGTTATTTGTCCTAAAAACCCAAAACACAAACAACGCCAGGGGTGAGCCGGAAGGCGAGCGACCTAACCTTGTAGATAAATATGCCTAGAATAGTAGGGGTTAATATACCCCCAGAAAAAAGAATAGAAATAAGTTTAACCTATATTTTTGGGATAGGTCTTCCTTTGGCTAGAAAAATATTAGCTCAAGCCAAGATTGATTCAGGCAAAAAAGCAAGCCATTTAACAGCAGAAGAAATTAATAAATTGAAAGATATAATTGAAAAAAATCTTAAAACAGAAGGTTTTCTTAAAAGAGATATTATGTCTAATATAAAAAGATTGAAGGAAATAGGTTCTTGGAGAGGATTGAGGCATATTAAAGGCCTTCCAACACGGGGGCAAAGGACAAGAACTAATACCAGAACAGTAAGAGGAAACGTAAGAAAAACCGTGGGTTCTGGCAGGAAAGCGGCTCCGGGACCTACCTAATATTATGGGGAAAAAGCGAATTATTAAAAAATCTGAAGAAGAGCTTTTAAAAGAAAGAGAAGTAGTTGATGCAGGACTGAAAAAAGATATCAAAACAAAGAAGGCTCTAAAAGTCAAAGAAGGTAATCTTTATATTTCTTCAACTTATAACAATACAATAATTACTTTAACCGATCCTTTAGGAAAGGTTTTGGCTTGGCGAAGCGCAGGAGCAATAGGTTTTAAAGGTACTAAAAAAGCTACTCCTTTTGCAGCTTCCAAAGTAGCTGAAGCTTTGTGTTTAATAGCTGATAAAATAGGGGTTTTGAAGATTAATGTTTTTGTCAAAGGAATTGGCTCAGGCCGTGATTCAGCTATTAGGTCTTTGGCTTCTCATGGTTTGCAAATTATATCTATCACAGATGTTACTCCTGTTCCTCATAACGGGTGCAGGCCCAAAAAAGCAAGAAGAGTTTAAAGAGATACTAATAATATGGATAATAAAAAATGTAAAATTTGCAGAAGATTAGGAGTAAAACTTTTCTTAAAGGGTGAACGTTGCCTTTCTCCTAAATGCGCAATGATTAAGAGCCCCTATCCTCCAGGAGAGAAAAGAAAAAAAAGGAAAAGATCTGGTTTTTCTGAGTATGCCAAAGAGCTTTCTGAAAAACAAAAGATAAAGAATTGGTATAATTTGAAAGAAAAACAATTTTCTAATTATGTTCGAGATGTTCTTAAGAAAAAGAGCCAAAAAGAAGACGCTGGAACAGCTTTGATTAAGAAACTGGAGCTTAGATTAGATAATATAGTTTTTCGTTTAGGGTTTGCTTCGTCAAGAAAGACAGCTAGGCAAATGGTTAGCCACGGTCATTTTCTGGTAAACAATAGAAAAGTTAATGTCCCTTCTTATCAGGCAAAAAAAGAAGATATTATAACCTTGCATTCCTCTTCTAAGAATAAGACCTTTTTAAAAAATATTCTTCCTGCTTTAAAAAAACACAAAGCTCCTTCTTGGATTAAGTTTAACCCAGAGAAGCTAGAAGCTGAAATAACAGGAGAGCCATCCTTAGAAGAAGCTTCTTTGCCAGGAGAGATATTAGCTGTTTTTGAATTTTATTCTAGATAAAAAAGTAATCAGTAATCAGTAATCAGTAATCAGTAATTTACCAATTACCAATTACTAGTTACGAATTACTAACTAATATGATACTATTACCAAAACCTCCAAAAGTTGTTAGCAAAAAAGAAAATTCAGCCATTTTTGAAATAGAGGCTTTATACCCAGCCTATGGGATTACCATTGCTAATTCCTTGAGAAGGGTTTTGCTTTCTTCTTTGCCAGGAGCGGCAATAACCCAAATAAAGATTAAAGGGGTTCAGCACGAATATTCAACTATTCCTGGCATAGCAGAAGATGTTATAACCATTGTAATGAACCTAAAACAATTAAGGTTTAAAGTTCATACCGATGAGCCTGTAAAAGCATTTTTGAAGATTAAAGGAGAAAAGGTTGTGAAGGGCTCAGATATTAAAATACCAAGCCAAGTAGAGCTGGTTAATAAGTCAGCTCATATAGCAACCTTAAGTTCAAAAACAGCTAATTTGGATATGGAGATTCAAATTGAAAAAGGCATTGGCTACGAGCCAGTAGAGAGTAGGAAAAAGAAAGATAAGCTGGAAATTGGAGTAATCCCTGTTGATGCTATTTTTACTCCTATTAAAAGAGTTAATTATAAGGTGGAAAATATGAGAGTTGGAGAGAGGACTGATTTTGATAAGGTTACCTTAGATATTACCACAGACGGTACAATTACTCCAGAACATGCTCTTTTTGAGGCTTCAAAGATATTAGTTGATCATTTTTCTTTGTTTGCTAATTCTTTAGCGCCGAAAGAGCCAGCTCCTGCTAAAGCTAAGAAAGAACCCGCCTCTGCTAAAGCTACGGCGGGCAAGGAAAAGAAAAAACCAGCTAAAAAGGCCAAGAAACCCGACGCCGCCAAGGCTAAGTCGGGCAAGTAACATGAAGAAGTTAAAACAAGGAAGAAAATTTTCAAGAGAAAAAGATCAAAGAAAAGCTTTAATGATATCTTTGGCAAGATCCTTGTTTTTGAATAAAAAGATAACAACAACAAAGGCAAAAGCAAAAGAACTTTCATCTTTTGCCCAAAGGATTATTACCCGTTCCAAAAAAGGAGATTTGGCTTCTAGAAGATTTTTGGCAGGATATTTTGGAAACAAAGTAAGCAAGAAACTGATTGATGAAATAGCTGTTAAATACAAAGAAAGAAAAGGAGGTTATGTAAGAATAATTAAGATGGCTCCGAGAAAATCAGACGGAGCTGAAATGGCAATAATAGAATTAGTATGAGAAACACACATACAATAGATGCAAAAGGAAAGGTTCTTGGAAGATTGGCTACCCAAATAGCAGGCCTTCTTAGAGGCAAGCAAAAGCCAGATTTTGCACCCAATAAAGATATAGGTGATATTGTTGTGGTAAAGAGTATTGATAAGATTAGAGTAACCGGCAAGAAATACACAGATAAAATATATTACAGGCATTCAGGATATTTAGGGGGATTAAAGGAAACCACTTATAAAAAGATGTTTGAAAGAAATCCTTCTGAAGTTCTCAAGAAAGCAGTTTATGGAATGCTTCCTAAGAATAAATTAAGAGATAAACAAATTAAAAGATTAAAATTTGAATAGTTGGTTGAGGCCCGTCCTCGCCCCTAGGGGCGAGGACGGGCCTCAATAAAAGCTTATGCCCACCAAGAAAACAACCAAAAAACCTGCCAAAAAACCTGCCAAAAAAGAGAAATATTTTCAATCTGTAGGCAGAAGAAAAACCGCTGTTGCCAGGGTGCGTCTTTTTGATAAAGGAGACAAGTCAATCAACATTAATGAGAAAGATTATAAAGAGTATTTCCCAACCTTAGAACTTCAGCAGATAATTGAGTCGCCCTTAAATAAAATGAGAATAGAAGAGAAATTCAAGATTTTGGCAAGAGTTCAAGGAGGAGGAATACATGCTCAAGCAGAAGCAGTGCGTCATGGAATTGCCAGGGCATTAGTAAAGTTTAATGAAGATTTTAAAAAACGTTTAAGAAAAGCAGGGTATTTAACTAGAGATTCAAGAATGAGAGAAAGAAAGAAGTTTGGTTTAAAACGCGCTCGCCGAGCCCCCCAATGGTCTAAAAGATAATAAAACCCCTCTACAAAAAAGGGGTTTTCTGATAGAATATAATAATGAAGATATTAAAAGGATTAGTACTATTTTTGTTATTGTCAAGTTTAATTTTGGCTGTTTTTTCTTTTACAAAAATTAATGATTTACCTTCAAAAGAGCATTTGAAAGATTTAGTATATCAACAGCCCATTCAAGAAGAAGTGGATCTTTCTGTTAAACCGTTTGAAATAGAAAAAGAAGGATTCTTTTATAAGATAACTCCCAGGTATCATTACGAAATTTTAGGAATTTCTGTTGCTGATTACAGTTATGACAACTGGCTTGATTTTTTTAGAAGAAAAGATCCTTTGTTTAAAAAAGATATCTGTCTTATTTGGGGCTATAATGCTCAGTCTGAAAATTATGAAGAAGTAAGTTTTAAATATAGAGAACGCGACTGTATTTGGGAAACTGAAAAAGAAAATTTAATTTTTAATAATAATGAGATTTCAATGAATCATCTTCTGCCTTCTAATGAAAAGATTGAGAATTTAATGAAACAAGCTGGAGTAGGGGATCAGGTTTATATAAAGGGCTATTTGGTTAATTATCAGGTTATTGGTTTAGATACTAATTTTTTTGTAAATAGCAGTTCTAGCAGAGATGATAATCGTTTTGAAGTTATTTATGTTACAGATCTGAAGATTCTAGCTGAAGCAAACCTTGGCTACAAAATTTTATACCGCATGAGTAAATATGTTTTTCTTATTTTATTAATTATTTATATAATTATTTATTTCATTTCTGTGGGAAAAAGGCCAGCTATTAAAAAGAGAGAAGTGGTGACAAAGCTAGATACAGATCCTCTTAGGCAGAAAAGCTTTCCTGCAGTTTTTGAAGACAAAGATTGACCTTTTTAAATAGATGAGTTAAACTAACTTTATGTTAAGAGAAATTATTGATAAATATTATTTAGACAGGCAAAAAGCCAAAGAACAAAAAAGTTTTTATATTTCAGAAGCTGGTAAATGTCCTCGCCAGATTTTTTTTAAGTTTAAAAATGTTCCTAGAAAAGAAATGGAAGCTAATATCTTAAGGTTATTTGATCACGGTGACCATATGCACCAATTGATTATGAAGCCCCTGCTTAGTACAAGAGATGTTCATATAGTAAGCTCTGAAGTAGATATTCCGCCCCAGCAGCTGGTTAGGGGCAGAGCTGACGCCATAGTTTCAGACGGCAGGAATCTTTATGTTTTAGATATTAAAAGCATGAACAGCATGGTTTTTAAAGCTTTAACCGAGCCCAAAGAAGAAAATGTCCAGCAGATTCAATTATACCTTCATTATTTTAAGATTCCCAAAGGAATACTGCTTTATGTTAATAAAGATAATTTAGAGCTTAAAGAGTTTATAATAGAATATAATGCTGCTCAATCCAAAGAGCTTTTGAACAGCTTAGCTTCTCTTAAAAAACAAATTGATTCTAATATTATTCCTTGCCGGATCTCTGATTATCCAGATAATTGGCAGTGCCGATACTGTCAGTTTAAAGAGGTCTGCGATATGGGCGCTCCAGATGAAATGAACTGGAAAGAGTTCAAAACCAAAATTCAAGGATTTGAAAACTCTTGATTTTTTATTTAAAAGTAGTAGGGTCTATATATTGTAGTAGCTTAACAATAAAATAATGGTTTAATTAGGAGATACTCCCATGCAAGGAATAGAAAGAAAATACTGTGATGTTTGCATTAATGCTCTAATAGGAGCATGGCGTGAATTAATGGAAGTTAGTGGGGCAGAAACTCTTAGAAAGGTGCCTTATGGGAAAGGGGATACATTAGGATTAGATGCAATTCCTGAAATTACTATTACAGGGCGTTTAAGAGAATTTGATGGACATGCTATTTTGATTACTGAAGAGCTTGATGAACAGGCTCATAGGCGCTGGCCTACTGATTCAGATCCAGTAAAACAGCCCCTTATGTTTTTTTCTGACCCAACAGATCGATCAAGCCAGCTTGAAGAATTTTTTAAGCGTCTTTCAAAAGACAACCAGACAGCTAAAATAGGCAACCTTATAGCTGATTGCGATCATGAAAAGTTGTGGGAAGAAATGTTTGAGGCGCCAGTGATTATTACTGGATCAACAGGATCCATTACTTGTGTGCGTAAAGGGAAGATTGTCTTTTCAGTGATTCTCAACTATATTGCTGGGATCGTCTTTGTAGCTACAGATGTTGGAATTTATAGTTACCAGCTTGAGAATTTTTCTGATCTTAGTAACGAGGAAATTAATTTCTCTACTATTTTTAAAAAAGGGAAAAAACTTAATTTCCCTGGCGTTCGTGAACTAGGGTATAATTCAGACGACTGCAAAAGATTTGTTACTTTCCTAGGCAAGACAGGGTACAGGGAGAATTTTAATGACAGTATGCTTTTTATTAAAGACCCCAATGAGTTTTTACATCATTTAAAACCACCCGGGCCTCCTCGCCCGCTTTATCTTTCAGAACTTCAGAAAGATCATGGCCCAGTAGGCTTTATTCTCTCCAACGGAGAGAAAATTGGAGAATGGATGCATTGGCTTTCTTTTGTAAAATACGCCCGTAACATAAATGGAGGCTATGCCTTAAGTGTTTATGAGATTTCCCTTGAACGTCCCTGGACTAAGAACGGTATGCTAATGTCTACTTCTCCTGCTTATAGTTTGTTTTGCAACGAGGGGAGTGGATCTTATCTTGACATTAGCCGTTTGCGCAACTTTAAACGGCCAAGTCAGTTTCGCTGTATGATAGTCGTTGTTCCCTGGGACAATGAAAGAATCATTCATGTTCTTAAACAGCATGAATACCGCGAAATAACCAATTATTTCTAACCCCAGGAAGGAGAATGAAAATGGCAGAGTTGAAAGAGTGTCCTAAATGTAAACAGAACAAGGGCGAATTTATATATTCAGAATCCGCAACGAATCCTTTACCTGGATCTAATTATACTCAAAGAGGATCTCTCTATTGGTACGAATGTAAAAACTGCGGGGAAAAATGGAGTGAATTTAAACCATCGCCAGGTCCTGCTTGGAGACTTCCAATTGAAGATTAAACACAAGCCCTGTGTAAGCAGGGCCTTTTTTATGGGGTTAGCTCTGGGGAAGCGTAGAGATTGTTTTCTGATAGTAAATAGAGTTTTTTGTTGGCAAAGAAAATTTGGGGTTCTTTGAACTCGGCTAAGTCAACAATATTTATTTTATCTCGTTCATCTATTTCTGCCACTTTTATTTTATCTTCAAGGCTGAATATTAAATAATGGTCTGTGTACCAGAATAAATCTTTTATATTTTCTGAAAATCTGTTTATAAAGACCTTGTCTTTTGGTTCTTTTTGAGGCTGTTCGTATTTTTTCTCCAAAAACATAACCCATATTTCATGATTATTGAAATAGGCTATTTTTTTAGAATCGCCAGAAACTTTAACTGCTGTGCTAGGATCAATAAGTTTTTCAAACGACATATTATCATATAAAAACAGGTATAAACTGGAATCTTCTTTTAAAAATATATTGTTGTTCAGAGTTTGCAATTCGTATTTTGACTCCTGCTTTATTTCCAAAGGCATTATATTTATTCTTTCTTGATTCTGGCCCAAATTAGAGGTTTTAAAAATAAAACCTTCTTTTGTAAGGTAGTAAATATCTCTTTTGTCTATGTATAAATAAACTATTCCTTTTATCAAAGGTTCTGTTGTTTGTTTTTGAGCAATATCAACTTCTCTTAGCTCTGAATCAGATAGAATAAGTATTTTGTTTTGGTCTTGGGTATGAAAGAATAACTTTTCAGGATTTATTTTTAGAAAATCAATAGGAATTATATTAGCTGTATTGATATCTAATATGAAATAATATAATCTTTCTTTTGCTCCTAAGGTTAAAATAACTTTTTTTGAATCTTCAGAAAATGTTAGATCCACTAATTCTATTTCTTCTAATTTTCCTAGCAGGTCTAAAGCTCCGATTTTCAAATCTTCTTGAGATATCAAGTGGCTTTTAATATTCTGTTTTGTTTCAATGATTTTTAAAGACCATTCTTGTTCTTTGCCAGCTGCAGGATTAGCTTCTTTTACAAGTATTAATTCTTTATTAGGAGAGAAAAAAAACTTTTCTATATTATTAGATACTAATGTTGGACCAGGATTTTGAGGAATCAGAGTGATATTTTTTGCTTCAGTAACCTCTCTTTTTGTTATTGCTAGGTTTTTTTCCCATGGATGATACCCCTCTTTTATTACCCGCACCTCATAGTTTGCCGGCATCAGGTTTTCAATAAGAACAGAGCCGAAAAATATATCTGTTTTCTTTTTTAACTCATTGTTTATATATATTTGGCAGTTTCTCGGCCAGGCTTTAAAATAGAACATTCCAGGTTGGATTAATTTTTTTGTTTCCCAGTCAAAGCGCCAACCCAAAGAATATATAACAATGATTGGAGCCATAACCAAAAAAAACAATACTAAAAGCAGGAAAATAATATTTCTAGTTTTTTTAGTCATATATTATATTTTATTTTACCACGTTTTTTAGATTTTCAAAACATTGACAAGAATTAAATAATATGATATACTTATAGCAGTTATCTAAAAATAGGTTAATTGAAGATATTTCCAGGATTCATTTAAACGGAAAGGAAAGAAAATGAGAAAAAGTGGATTTAATTTAGTAGAACTTCTGGTAGTCACGGTGATTATTATGTTATTAATGGCTATACTTTTTCCTGTGCTTCAGCGAGCGAAAGAACGGATGGCAAAAGGGGACTTCAATAGGTTGTTCGCAACAGAAATCCAACTCAAGATAAAACCTGCAGACCCAGAAAATGATTTAGCAAGTAGGGCGAGATTAATTTATGAAGTTCCTAATCGTTGGGATTTTCAGAAGATTAATTTTGAGGATGTTATAGCTTCTGAGCGAGAGCTGGATAACATTGTTTGTTTTGAAAACAATGATATAATCTTTCTTAAGCCTGATACAGACACTTCTTTGTTAAATTTACCAACCTGGGACGTTTGGCTGGAAAGGTTTGATGAAGTTCGTAAGGAATATTCATCAGGATTGAGGCCGGGCGCTGAGTGTTTTCTTCGGGCAACAGCAGAGGCAGAAAAGGAGAAAGAAAGAGTGCAAAAAAAGGAGGGGGGATAAAATTAGCCCCTTTTGGGCCAAGAATATAGGGCATTAACCTGTTAAGGTTAGTGCCTATTTTTTGGCCCTTGATTTAAATTTAGCATTAGTTTAAGATGAAATATATGGAAGAGAAATTTATCATCCAGGGGGGCAAGCCTTTGCAAGGAGAAGTTGAGGTTAGGGGAGCTAAAAACGCTGCTTTTCCTATTTTAGCTGCCTCTCTTTTAACTAAAGAAACTTCAGTTATAGATAACATTCCTTTGATTGAGGATGTTTTTAAAATGATAAAGATATTAGAAGAACTAGGAACTGAGATTGTCTGGAAGAACAAAAGAAAGATTGAGATAAATACTTCAAAAATAACTCTTTCTAAAATGCCGACAAATTTAGTATGCAAGTTTAGAGGGTCAATCCTTCTTATGGGCGCTTTACTTTCTAGATTCAGCCAGGTTAAAATACCTCATCCTGGAGGATGTATTATTGGGGCTAGGCCCATTGATACACATTTAGATGCTTTTGAGCAGACAGGCGTAAAAGTTTCTTTAGAAAACAATCTTTATACCTTAAGGAGAAACGGTTCTTTGCAAAGGCCTCATAAAATTGTTTTAAAAGAGATTTCAGTTACAGCCACTTTAAATATGCTGCTTTTCGCTGCTTCTAACTGCAAGAAAACAATTATTAAAATAGCTGATTTGGACTATCAAACTCAAGACCTAATAAAAGTGTTAGAAAAAATGGGGGTTAGTGTGAGTATGAAAGGAATCAGAGAGCTGGAAATTGTAGGCAAAAAGAAATTAAAGGGTTTTAGCCATACTTTGGTTTCAGACCCAATAGAAGCAGGAACCTTTGTAGTAGCAGCTTTAGCCACAAAGGGCACTGTTGTTATAAAAAATGCAGAGTTGTCTTTTTTAGAGCTTTTTTTGAAAAGATTGAAAGATTTTGGAGCTAAGATTAAGATAGTTGATTCTAAGACAATAAAAGTTTTTCCTTCAAGAAAGCTTAAAATGGATAAAATTCAGAGCTTGCCTTATCCAGGCATCCACTCTGATTTGCAGCCAGAACTGGGGGTGTTGGCAACCCAGACAAAAGGACCCACCTTGATTCATGATCCTTTATTTGAAGGCAGGTTGAAATATCTTGATGAATTAAATAAAATGGGAGCAGGTATTATTTTCTGCGATCCCCACAGAGCAATTGTTTACGGACCCAGTCAGCTTATAGGAATTGAAATACCAAGCTCTGACCTAAGAGCAGGAGCTGCTATGATTATTGCCGGTCTAGTTGCTAAAGGAAAGACAACTATTCACAATATTTACCAAATAGACAGAGGCTATGAAAGAATAGAAGAGCGCCTGCAAGGGCTGGGAGCTGACATTAAAAGACGTTTAAAATCATGAAGTTTTTAAATAATAAAATTGGAATTGATTTGGGCACTTGCAACTCAATTGTTTTTACCCCTCAAAAAGGGGTTGTTCTGCAAGAGCCTTCTGTTGTTGCTGTGACCTTGGGAGATAATAGAATACTGGCAGTAGGCAAAGAAGCCAAAGATATGACAGGCAGAACCCCAGACACTATCAGAATATACAGGCCGTTAAGAGACGGAGTAATTGCAGATTACAGGGTTACAGAGGCAATGTTGAGGTATTTTATTAAAAAAACCCCCAGAGGCCTTAGAATTTTAAAACCAGAAATGCTGGTTGGTGTTCCAGCTGGCATAACCTCAACAGAAAAAAGGGCGGTTATTGAAGCAGGATTGGCAGCTGGAGCTAAAGAAGTCTTTGCTGCCAAAGAGCCAATATTAGCTGCTATTGGAGCTGGCATTCCTATAAATTCATGCTCTGGTCACATGATTGTTGATATTGGCGGAGGTACTTCAGAAGTAGCAGTGATATCTTTGGGAGGCATAGTTACCAGTTCTTCTTTAAGAGTGGCAGGGGATAAGTTGGATCAGGCAATTACCTCTTATATGAAAAAGAAATATAATCTGGCAATAGGGGAACAAACAGCAGAAGAAATTAAAGTTAAAATAGGTACAGCTATACCGGAAAAAGAACCAAGAGAAATAGAAATCAGGGGCAGGGATTTAATTTCTGGTTTGCCCCAGAATATAAAGATTAAATCTAATGAAGTGCAAGAGGCCATGTCAGAAAGATTGTCTGAGATAGTCCAGACAGTAAAAACCGTTTTAAGAGATACTCCTCCAGAACTTTCTGCAGATATCATGGACAAAGGAATGATTATTTCAGGAGGAGGAGCCCTTTTAAGAAATATAGACAACTTAATAGCAGAGTCAACTGGAGTTCCTTGTTTTATTGCCCAAGAGGCTCTTTTGTGTGTAGCCAAAGGAACAGGAACAGTTCTAGATAATTTAGAGCCTTATAAAAAAAGCATAATGGCTAAAAAATAATATGTTTCAAAAACAATGGGATTTTTTAAAAAGAGCAGCAGAGCTAGGTAAATTGCCTCATGCTCTTTTATTTTGGGGCCAGGAGAAAATAGGCAAGAAAGATTTTACTGTAAACTTTGTGAAGAGTGTTATTGGCCAAGAAATTAAAGAAAATATTCACCCAGATTTTATTTTATTAGATTCCAAAGAAGAAATTAAAATAGGAGAAATAAGAGGCCTTATTGAAAAACTTTGTTTTAAACCCTATTCTGCTCCTTTTAAATTCGCTGTAATAAACAGGGCGCATTTAATGAGCAGAAATTCGCAAAACTGCTTTTTAAAGTTTTTAGAAGAGCCAACAGATAAAACTCATTTAATTTTAGTAACAGCTTTCCCTTACTTGCTTTTGCCAACAATTATTTCCAGAGTTCAGAAAATAAGGTTCTATTCAAAAAACAACAATAAAGAAGATCAGGATTTGTCTTCAGATTTTATTAAAATGAGAGAATTAGATTTAGCTTCAAGATTCAGCTTTGCCAAAACATTAGCTGAAAAAGACGCAATAGAATCTTTAGATGCCTGGACAAAATATCTAAGAAAAGAAATGATTTCTTCAGTTGATACCCCAGAATCAAAAAAATTGAGTTCTCTTATTAAAGAAATAGAAAAAACCAAATTCTTTCTCTCAACAACAAACATTAATAAAAGATTAGCCCTAGAAATTCTCTTAATGAAAATTTGACGAAACTAAAATTATATCATAATATCTAGAATCGTAATATAACTTTGTTCTTTTATATTGGAAAGGATTAAAAATGGCAAAGATAGATTATTCAAAAGAAGCTATTAAGCTTTCTTCTAAGATAGTGAAATATCTTAATAGTGAATTTGGATACTCTCTTAAAGAAATAGGAGAGTTGGCTGGAGGACTAAGCGAGAGCTATATGTCTCGGATTAAGAATGGTAAAAGGTCTTTTAGATTAGCTCATTTGATTGCTTTAGAGTGTAATTTTGATGAAAGCATCTCTTCTTTTATAAAAGATGCTCGTGAGCTTTATTAAGCTATTGATTTTTTTGATCCTAAAGACTAATTTTTAAATAGCTTCACCTGATTGGTGGGGCTTTTTTGTTGCTTGGCAATTTCATATAATTTTGGTATATTGGAATAAATACATGACAGACTATAAGAACCTCGCCGTTGGCGAGAACCTTGAAATCTTTAAGGTATATTATAAATTTTATGCAAGATTATAAGGAGATTGTAAAAAGAATAAAGCCAGAGCTTGATAAAGTTATGGTGTTTTTAGAAAGAGAACTGGCTAAAGTGAGAACAGGTCGTGCTTCTGCTTCTTTAGTTGAAGATATTATTGTTGATTGCTTTGGCTCCAAGCTGCCTTTAAAGCAATTAGCTGCTATTTCTAGCTCTGAACCTAAGCAAATAGTTATTCAGCCGTGGGATAAGTCGTATGTTGAATCAATAGAAAAGGCAATTTCTAATTCTTCTCTAGGTCTTAGTCCTGTTGTTGACAAGGATGTAATTAGAATAACTCTTCCGCCTATGTCAGATGAATACAGAAAGAGTTTGTTAAGAATGCTTTCTGAAAAACAAGAAGAAGCTAGAAAAACAATAAGGCATTGGAGGGGTGAAGCCTGGGAAGAGGTTCAAGAGAAAACCAAACAAGGAGAGATAAGAGAAGATGATAAGTTTAGAGCAAAAGATGAATTGCAGAAGTTAGTTGATGAATACAGCGAAAAAATAGATAAATTGGGAGAAAAAAAGAAAAAAGAAATAGAGAATTAATATGTTTTTAATTTTAATAACAGCATTTATATCTCTTGTTGCCTTAATAATTATTCATGAATTAGGCCATTTTGTTATAGCTAAAAAACTTGGGGTAAAGGTTGAAGAGTTTGGCTTGGGATTTCCTCCAAGAATCTGGGCTAAGAAAATAGGGGAAACATTATATTCTTTAAACTGGATTCCTTTTGGTGGATTTGTTAAGATTTACGGCCACGAAGACCCGGTTTATGGAGATCCCAAAAGTTTTGCTGAAAGGCCCTTTTGGCAAAAGTCTTTGATTATTTTAGGAGGAGTTTTTATTTTTTGGGTGGTAGCAGCTGTTATATTAACAGCTGTTATGATAATAGGAGCTCCCACAGTAATAGATGATTTTGTCACAACTGACTTAATAGATCCTAAGGTTCAGATAATTTCTGTGTCAGAGAATTCTCCTGCTGAAGCCGCAGGATTAAAGCTTGGAGATATAATATTAAAAGTTAAAAGCAAAGATTCAAAGGCGTTAGACGTTAATAAGGTAGCAGATGTTCAGAACTTTTCTTTAGCTAATAAAGGCCAAGATGTTATTTTGACAATTAAAAGAGGTCTGGATGTTTTTAATGTGGAAATGACTCTAAGAAAAGATTTTGGAGAAAATGACGGGCCAATAGGAATATCTTTGGTAAGAACAGACCTTAAAAAGTACCCTTGGTATTTAGCTCCTATAAAAGGAGTTCAGGCTACTTTTAGTTTAACCTATGCAATAATTCAAAGCTGGGTAATGCTTTTGGCTAATCTTCTTTCTGGCCAAGGTCTTCCTCCAGGAGTTGAGGTCGCTGGGGTTGTCGGTATATTTCAATTATTTACAGAAATAGGCGGTTTAGGTACTAGTTACTTTTTGCAGTTTATAGCTATCATTGCCATCCATTTGGCCTTGATTAACAGTTTGCCTATTCCTGCTTTAGATGGCGGATGGTTTTTCTTTATGCTTATAGAAAAGATAAAAGGCAGGCCCTTGAACCAGGTTTTTGTGCAAAAGATAAGCGCAGTGTTTTTCTTTTTATTGATTGGCTTGATGATTTGGATTACTATTAGAGACATAATTAGGATTTTCTAGCTAAAAAGAGGCCCGTCCTCGCCCCTGCGGGCGAGGAGGACGGGCCTCTACAAAGCTTCTATGTATCAATCAAAACTTTTTTATAAAACAGAAAAAAAACCTCCAAAAGATACTGATGCCACATCTCATTCTCTTTTAATAAGAGCTGGCTTTATAGATCAATTGGCAGCTGGAGTATATAGTTTTTTGCCTTTAGGATTTTTGGTTTTAAAGAAAATAGAAGAAATTATTAGACAAGAAATGACAGCAATCAAAGGCCAGGAGGTTTTAATGCCGGTTTTAGCTCCTAAAGAGAATTGGGTCAAAACAGGCAGATGGAAAAGTTTTGAAGAGCTTTTTAAGTTAAAAGGCCAAAACAAAAAAGAATATGTTTTGAATCCGACCCATGAAGAAGTAATATCTCCTCTAGCTAAAAAGATGGTTTTATCTTACAAAGATCTTCCTTTATACCTTTTTCAGATTCAAGTAAAGTTCAGAAATGAAATTAGGGTAAAGTCAGGTCTTTTAAGAACAAGGGAGTTTGTAATGAAAGATCTTTATTCTTTTCATTCTTCTGAACAAGATTTAGATAAATATTATGATGAAGTTTGTAAAGCCTATAACAGAATTTTTAAAAGATGCAGAGTAAAAGCTTTAAAAGTATTAGCTTCTGGAGGCAGTTTTTCAAAATACTCCCATGAGTTTCAAGTTCAAACCTCTGCTGGAGAAGACACTATTTTTATTTGCAAAAAGTGCAAAACAGCTTTAAACGAAGAACTAGGCTTGAAAAAGTGTCCTGAGTGTAATGGCTCTAACTTTAGCACTAAAAAAGCTGTTGAAGTAGGGAATATCTTCAAGCTGGGAACTAAATATTCTTTACCTTTTGATTTAAAATTCAAAGATAAAGATGATAAACAAAAACCAGTAATAATGGGCTGTTACGGCATAGGCCTTCCCAGGTTAATGGCAGCTGTTGTTGAGAATAATAATGATAATAAAGGAATTATCTGGCCAAAAGAAGTTTCTCCTTTTGACATTCATTTAATAAGCATTAACAAGAATAAAGAATCAGCTAAACTTTATAATGACTTGCAAAGCAAGGGCTTTAATGTATTATATGATGATAGAGACAATATTTCTCCCGGGGAGAAATTTGCAGAATCAGACCTCATCGGTATATCAAAAAGAATCGTTGTTTCTGAAAAAACCTTAAAAAAGAACTCTGTAGAAATTAAAGATAGAGCAAAAGATAAATTATGTTTAACAAATTTTTCTCGTTTATATCAAATAATATAGCGATTGATTTAGGAACTGCCAACTCTTTAGTTTATGTTCAGGGCAAAGGCATTGTTATTAACGAGCCTTCTGTTGTGGCAGTTAACCAAAAAACTGGCCAGGTTCTAGCCATAGGAGAAGAAGCTAAAAAGATGGTAGGCAGGACACCAGCTCACATTGTTGCCACCAGGCCTTTGGTTGAAGGAGTGGTTTCTGATTTTGAAGTTACAGAGCAAATGCTGAAATATTTTATAGAAAAGGTTCACAAAAGAAAGTTTTTAATAGGTCCAAGACCAAGAGTGATTGTGGGTATTCCTTGCGCTAGAGAGGTTTTTTTGGTTGAAGAACCAATGGCAGCAGCCATAGGGGCTAGGCTGGCAGTACAAGAGGCAGGAGGCAACTTTATAGTAGATATTGGCGGAGGAACAACTGAAGTAGCTGTAATATCTTTAGGAGGAATTGTTATTACCAAGAGCTTGAGAATAGCTGGAGATAAACTGAATGAAGATATAATTTCTTTTGCCCAAGAAGAATACAGACTTTTAATAGGAGAAAGAGCTGCAGAAGAAGTGAAAATAGGCATTGGTTCTGCTTTACCCTTGAAAGAAAAAAGAGAACTGCCTTTAAGGGGAAGGAATCTAGTGACTGGCCTTCCAGAAGAGATTTTGGTTACAGACGAAGATATTAGAAAGGCATTGGAAAGGTCAGTAGGCAGGATTATAACAGCTATTAAGACAACAGTAGAAGAAACTCCTCCCGAGCTGTTAGCTGATATTATGGCTAAAGGCATTTATTTGGCTGGAGGAGGAAGTTTACTGAAATCCCTAGATTCTTTAGTTCAGCAGGAAACTAAAATTCCAGTTAAAATAATTGAAGACCCAATGACAGCAGTTGTAAGAGGAGCAGGAGTAGTTTTGGAAAACATAGATCAGCTAAGAGAGGTTTTAGCAGAACAGGAGCAAATGCCTGCTCCAAGGTAATCATTTAATCATTTAAACATTTTAACATTCAAACATTTGTTATGATTCAAAAACAGGACGTTCTGAAAATAGCCAGATTAGCGAGAATAGAACTTGGAGAAAAAGAAGTAGAAAAGTTTCAAAAAGATCTTTCTTCTATTTTAGATTATTTTGAATTATTAAAAGAAGTTAACACTGATAAAATAGCTCCTACTTTTCATCCTTCACAAAGCCATTTTAAAGAGAATGTTATGAGAAAGGATGAGGCAAGGCCAGACAATATTGCAGACGAGTTGATTAAACAGGCTCCTGACAAAAAAGAAAGATATATTAAAGTAAAGTCAATATTCAAATGAAGGAGCTAACAATAAATAAAATACATAAAGGTTTATTGTCTAAAAAGTTTTCAGCTGTTGAACTGGCAAAAGAATATTTAAAAAGAATCAAAAAACAAGACAAGAAAATCTCTTCTTTTGTAACAATTACAGAGGATTTAGCTTTAAAGCAGGCAAAACAAGCAGACAAGCTAATTTCAGGCAAAAAAGAGCTCTCTGTTTTAACTGGCGTGCCCATAGCTGTTAAAGATAATATCTTGATAAAAGGAGAAAAATGCACTTGTTCTTCTAAAATATTACAAAACTATAAAGCTCCTTATTCAGCTACTGTTATTGAGAAATTAAAAGGCACTGTTATTCTTGGAAAAACCAATCTTGATGAATTTGCAATGGGTGGCTCTACAGAAAATTCAGGTTTTTTTACAACTAAGAATCCCCATGATTTAGACAGGGTTCCAGGTGGAAGTTCTGGGGGCTCTGCTGCTGCAGTAGCTGCAGATTTGGCACCAGTAGCCCTAGGCTCTGATACAGGAGGGTCTATACGTCAGCCTGCTTCTTTTTGTGGAGTTGTAGGATTAAAACCTACTTACGGAGCAGTTTCCAGGTATGGATTAATTGCTTTTGCTTCTTCTTTAGATCAAATAGGGCCAATAACTAAAAACGTAGAAGATGCTCAGATATTGTTTAACGCAATTGCAGGAAAAGACGAAAAAGATTCAACATCCATTGATTTTAAAATTCAAAATCTAAAATCCCAAATCCAAAATTTAAGAATAGGTGTTCCCAAAGAATATTTTATAGAGGGTATAGACAAAGATGTTAAAAAAGTAGTTGAAGGAGCAATTAAAAAAATAGAGAAGCTAGGAGCTAAGATTGAACAAATTAGTCTAGCTCATACAAAATACGCCATACCCACTTATTATTTAATAGCTACTTCTGAAGCATCAGCTAACTTAGCCAGGTTTGACGGCATAAAATATGGTTTATCTAAAGCAGAAAACAGGTTAATAGATGTTTATTTAAAAACCAAATCCCAGGGCTTTGGCAAAGAAGTTAAGAGAAGAATAATGCTTGGCACCTATGCTTTAAGTGCTGGTTATTACGATGCTTTTTATCTAAAAGCTCAAAAAGTAAGAACTTTAATTAAGCAGGATTTTGACAAGGCATTTTCAAAAGTTGACTTTATTTTTACTCCTACAGCTCCAACTCCTGCTTTTAAGATAGGAGAAAAGATTAATGATCCTTTAGCAATGTATCTTTCAGATATATTTACTGTTTCAGCAAATTTAGTTGGTTTACCAGCTGTATCTGTGCCTGTAGGTTTTTCTGGCGGGCTGCCAATAGGCCTGCAGATATTTGGTAAACCATTCCAAGAAAATAAAACATTAGAATTATGCAAGAGTTTTTAAATTCAGCCCAATTTATAGCTATATTATCAGCTCTTAAGTTTACCTTTATAATTCTTTCTTTTATTATGGTTTTTGGCATTGTTATTCTTTTTTTTAAGGCAAGTTGGGCAAGATATAAGTATTATGAGAATTATACTGAATTTATAACTTACAGGCCCTATGGAGTTAAAAAGGGTTTTAAAAGGTGGTCAAAGGTTATCAAAAGAATAGAAACAGGCAAAGAAGCAGAATGCAAAATGGCTATTATTGAGGCTGATGATATGTTAAAAGAGGTCTTTCAAAAAATTGGGTACAAAGAGGAGTTTTTAGATGATATTTTGGCTAATATTGATGAGAAGATTTTGCCAAGCCTAGAAGAATTAAAAAAAGTCCATGACATACGCAATAATATTGTTCATGACCCAGACTATAATTTAACAGCAGAACAAGCAAGGAACATACTAAGAGTTTACCAAAAAGCCTTATCAGAACTAGAGATGTTCTAAAAGTTTTATAGAGGCCCGTCCTCGACCGCAGGGTCGAGGACGGGCCTCTTTTAAGTTCTTGATTTTTTTCTTATTTTGTATTAAAATAGGTTTGCGGGGTGGAGAAGTAGTATCTTGCGAGGCCCATACAAAATCGTGTGGCCCAGGGTGGTGACATTCTGCGGAAAAATTCCCGAAATTGCTGGAAACTCCTAATTTTTAGGACAATCAGCAGCCAAGCCCACCGGTAACTACGTAGCTGTTGGTGGGAAGGTTCAGAGACTATAATGGGAACACCCCTTTATTTTTTATAAAAAGAGGTGATGGGATAGTCCATTCCACCTGGTAACAGGTGGTGCAAAAGAACCTCGAGACGCGGGTGCAATTCCCGCCCCCGCAACATGGAGGAAAAAATTAAAAAGAAAGTTATTGCCCAGAAGCTTAGGAGGAACGGATATAGTATCAGCGAGATAGCTGAAAAATTAAATATACAGAAAAGTGGTTCTATAAGTAAATGGTGTCAAGATATCTGTCTTACTCAAGGGCAAATTAATAGATTAGCAGAAAAGCAAAAATCTGGTAGTTATAAAGGAAGAATGAATTTTCTTGAAAGATTAAGAAGAGAAAGAATAAAGGAAATTTCAGAATTAAAGAAAAAAGGAATTAAAGATGTGGGCGAATTAAAAAAAAGAGATTTTTTCATTGGCGGCATTGCGATGTATTGGGGAGAAGGATATAAGTACTCGGGAGGTAATCAGGTTGGTTTTACAAATTCTGATCCTAAGATGATTTTGTTTATGCTAAAATGGTTTAAAGATATTTGTGGAGTTTCTGACGATAGAATTACTCTTCAGGTTAAAATAAATGAAGCTCATAAAGACAGGGTAGGTGATGTAGAGGATTATTGGTCCAGGATTACAAAAGTGTCCAGAGATCAGTTTAATAAAACGGTTTTAATTAAAACAAAATCCAAAAAAGATTATTCTAATTTCAATGAACATTTTGGAACATTAAGAATCACAATAAAAAATGGTACGCAGATAAGGAGAAAAATTATGGGTTGGATCGACGGATTAAAAAATAATATTTCTTAAGATTTGCCGGGGTAGCTCAGTGGTTAGAGCGGAGTCTTCATAAGGCTAAGGTCGTGAGTTCAAATCTCACCCTCGGCACAACGTAATAAATTTTTCAGAGAAAAATTTAAACGTTGTAGAGACGTTTAAATTTGCAGAGCAAATTTATTACGTCTCACCATGGGCCCGTGGAGAAGCCTGGAGTTCTCGTCTCCCTGTCACGGAGAAGATCGTGGGTTCAAATCCCATCGGGCCCGCCACGTAATAAATTTTTCTTTGAAAAATTTAAACGTGGCTGTCGCGTTTAAATTTACGAAGTAAATTTATTACGCGACGCCCTACAGATATGTTTTATTACGTATATATATTGCAAAGTCAGAAAGATAGCAGTTTATATATTGGATATACTACAGATTTAAAAAAGAGATTAAAAGAACATAATTCAGGAAAGAGTTTAGCCACAAAACCATTTAGACCATATAAACTGATTTTTTATGAGGCATTTCTTAACAAGATTGATGCTAAAAATAGAGAAAAATATTTAAAAAGTGGTTACGGTAGACAATCTATAAAAAAGCTTTTAAAAAAATATTTTGGAGGGGTCGGATAGCGGCTTATTCCAGCGGTTTTGAAAACCGCCGTCCTCACGGACTCGTGGGTTCGAATCCCACCCCCTCCGCAATAAACTCAAATCCCTTTTGGGATTTTGAGTTTATTTAAGAAAAGTGGGATGAGAACCCCAAATCACCCCGTATAGGAAAATAGGAGCGAAGCGACGTAAGAAACCGAGAGGTTTCTTAAGCTGGGGGTCGGGGTGATTTGAAAGGGTTCTAGCGGAGCGGAATCCCACCCCCTCCGCATACAGGACGAATTTGCCTAAATAAGCAAATTTACCCATCTTTCTGTGGAAAACTAAAAAGACTAATTGTCCACGCAATACACATTCTCTAAAAAATTGTCTAAATAAATAGTTTTACCACCTATTTTTAATAACTCTTTAAAAATTACAATAAAATTAAGAATTAAAATATAATATTCTATGACAATAATTCCTTACACCACGTTAGTGGGTGTTATCAGGGCCGGAGGGAGCATAATTGTTGATTCAACGCTTCCCTATAGTGCCTTGATTGAGCTTGCAAGGCTTGTGGCTGGCACACAGAAAACGGTGACTATTCGTAATGCCTCTAAGCTATCATATAGTACCTTGGTCAACCTTGCACGTATCGGAAATGCTAATATCATTTTCGATTTTAGCAATGAGAAAAAATAAAGAATATGATCTCTCATGAGCAATTAAAAGAAATAGCGAAAAGGAGGCTTAAAGATGCAAAGATTTTACATGGGGAAAAAAGTTATACAGGAGCTTTATATCTTTGTGGTTATTCTATTGAGCTTGCGCTTAAGGCAATTATCTGTAAAAACTTAGACCCAGGAACTATTTTTAGCACCAGTCATATTCCGAGCACATTGGAAGAATTTAAATCCATTGAAAAACTAAAGACGCACCGTTTAGAGGAATTGTTGGGAGCAGTTCCTCATAATATAAAAGTTGACATTAAATCAAAATATTTTGGAGATTGGAGTATTGTTGAAAAGTGGAATCCAGAAGTTAGATATACGCCTAAAAAATTTAAAAAAGTAGACGCAACTAATGTAATCAATGCGACAGAACGGTTAACTAAATATTTATTCAGACAGATTTAGTATTTATAATTTTAAATCATATTTTTAAAAACATGGAAATAGACAAAGAAATAATTGCAAAATTAAAAAACATTCTAGATAAGATGCGTGAAGAGAAAAATATTTCTTTATTTATTGTTATTTTGAGAGAAGACTCAAATGTATGGGATTTAGTAATAGGGGGAAGAAACTTAGATACAAAAGAAAATCTTGAATGGGGGGTGAAAATTATAAACAAAGAACTTGATAAAGATGAAGTTGTTTTGTTTTCTCGTTTATTACTGCTTAATTCTGATAACCCGTTCGTAGAGAATATTAACAAATCATTTCGTATGCCAGAAGGCACAGTAAGAATTCAAAATTCTAAAATTAATAATATTGCCATCAAAGATGCGTATCTTTTTTATAGTAAAATGGAATAGCATCATCTAGTCCGTAAATTTGAACTTACCTTAAGCGAAAAATTTTCCCTCCTTGGCGCATATTCTTAGCGCGTTATAATGAAATATATGTCACTATCCAAGAAAGCGATAGACGAATTTAAAGAGATCTATGAAAAAGAATTTGGAGAGAAGATTTCGGATGCGCAAGCTGAAGAGATGGGAGAAAACTTGATTAGGTTGTTTGAGATAATTTATCGTTCACTTCCTAATCTTAATACCCAAGGACCAGGAGAAAAAACTAAATGTCTAAAACAATCAAAGTTAAACCGTCATATAAACCGTTAGTCCAGATGCCTTATTCTTGTGGTTGTTGTGCTTTTTTATGGGTATTACATAGAAAGGGTTATTGGATAGATCAAGAAGAGATTGCTCAACGTTGCAATTTACGTGTACCTAAAAGAGACCTTAAGAAATTTACAAGGAAGATAAAAGTTGCAAAATCAAAAAAGAACGTAGGAACAAGCCCTGAAAGAATGCATATATATTTAAACAGGTTATTAAGAGCTAAACGAATTCCATTGATAGTTGAAAAATATCCTATTTCAAAAATTGAAAATCCTAAAGAGTTTGTTGTAAATAATTTAAGGGTTAAAAATGATATTGTGGTTAGTTTCTCGTGCAAACCTTTTCGGCAGTATAAATTTTCCTGGGGACATGTTTGTGTCATTTCAGGATTTGATCTCAAAAAAGAGGAACTTACCTTAGGAGATCCAGGGCAAAACCAACTAAAGTATTGGAAAGTTTCTTTAAAGAAAATCACTAAAGCCATGGATAAAAAATATGATGGATCCGAGAGGGGTTTCTTGCTCGTAAAAGCCAAAAACAAGAAAAGTCAATAAAAACATGAAACCAGGCAGAGATTATATAGGCGTAGGTTGTGGAGCATTGATTGTTAATGATAAGAACGAAACTTTATTAGTAAAAAGAACTTCAAAAAGCCAGAATGAAGCTAGTTTTTGGTCTAAACCTGGAGGGACTGTTGAATTCAATGAAAAAGTAGAAGATGCAATTAAAAGAGAAATAAAAGAAGAATTAGGAGTAGATATAGAATTAACTAAACAATTAGGTTTTACAAACCATATTCTTAATTCTGAAAATCAACATTGGGTAGCTATTCATTATTTAGCAAAGATTATAAATGGAGAGCCTTGTATTATGGAGCCAGATAAGATAGAAGAGATTAAATGGTTTAATTTTAATAATCTTCCTGCCAATATAACTCAAACTACTAAAGATCCCATTCGAGATTATCTTGGTCAGGTGGATACTTCATAGTTTGCTTAATTAGGTATGTTCGAACGTCGTCTATGGGGCCCCGCATTATACTTATTCACTTGACTAGACTTTTTGTCCTTGTTAATATAATAAAAATATGAAACAAAGAAACAGCCAATTAATGATTGCATTGGTCGTAGTCGTTGTTAAAAAGGGCTGTTTTCCTTGTTGATAAGATATTGTTCATTCAGAGAACGGCCCTTGAAACAAAAGGGTCGTTTTCTTTTAATGGTGCATTGGACCTTACCCCAGTGTATCCAAAGGCGAGATCTCACCTCTTTATGGATCTCGCCTTTTTATTTAATTATTTGACCCCGTACCACTTTTCGAATGAAAAAATCGATAAGACTTGATACCACAAAAAGTGGTACGGGGTTTGACAAAATTGAGGCATTTGGTAAAAATAATAAGAGTTTTGTTCGTTGAAAATTTGAATAACTATTTTACTAGGAGAATGAAAAATGAGAATTTGTCCACACGTACATTCTAGAGATGGTAAAGAGGCACATAAAGGAACAATAGCGTATACGTTTAAAATTGCAAACGAGTAGGGCGTTCAGAAAATCTTTGATATGCCCAACACTGACCCGCCGATTTTAGACAGAGGAGATGTTGTTGAAAGATTGAAATTGGTTCCAGCTGAACAAAAAGAAAATTGTTTCCTCCTTATCTTTCTGGCTTTCCTTCTCTATGCCTCTATCGTAAGCTTGTAGAGGATTTTCTTCCAAAGGTTGGTGCTTCAAAAAAGCTAATTGATGATATGACTTTTGGCAATATTGTCAAAACTTTTAGTTCAAAGTTAGGAGGTGTAATATGATTACGTTGTCTAATGGACATAGTTTTGAATATATGGTTGCGAGCGGAGCCTTAGGCTTTTTTGGAGAAGGTTGGCCCTGGGATAAACCCTTTATTTGGTTAGATCAGCTTAAACCTGCACTTTTCACTATTGTTGCCAAAACAGTAACCTACCTGCCAAGAAAAGGAAACCTGCGTTGGTATTGGCCCTTCGGATGTATTAAGTTCTTGAAAGGAGGAACATTAAATGCAGTTGGTTTACGCAATAAAGGATATGCTTGGTGGTTAAGAAAATTCAGGCAGGGAAAAGGAAGTAAACTTTCTCTTATAGCTTCTATTTTTTCTGAAGCAGATGATGCTCCTCTAGAACTTGCTTGTATGGCGTTTTTGTTCAACCAGCTTAGTATTGTTGGTATTGAGATAAACGCTTTTTGTCCAAATACCCCAGGAGGTGTCTTTAAAAATACAAAAAGAATAATAAGGAGTTGTGAAGAGGTAAAAAAAGTAACTCATTATCCTTTGCTTCTTAAGCTTTCTGTTGTTCACGATATTGATGAAATTTTGCCGAATATAAAGGGAATTATCCAGGGAATTTCTATTAACAGTGTTCCTTGGCGAGTTATTTTTCCAAATAGGCGGAGTCCTCTTGAACAATTTGGCGGAGGAGGAGTTTCTGGGAAAATTGCCCAGCCATTTACTTGGGGTTTTGTAAAACAACTGGTTGACAAAACAGATATTCCAGTTATCGGTCCCAGTGTTTGGGATTTTTCTGACATTGAACGGTTGAGAAATATTGGCGCAAAAGCAATAAGCTTCGGTTCAATATTCCTTAGATATCCCTGGCGCCCCACCGCATTTGTCAAAAAAGACATGAGAAAAAATCAGGCCCTTGAGATATGATATCTTAAGGGCTTTTTTATTAACAGATAATGGTTGATTTTTACCTGATTTTAAGGTAAAATGAAGTATATATATGGCTAAAAAGGAGTTAAAAATTAGCACGAAAAAAGACCTTTTTGACCCTTCAATACCAGGTGAAAAAGCAGATGCAGGGCATCTGCATCCTTTGACTTTGACCCAGAGAAAGGTTATTGAAATATTTGAAAGCATGGGTTTTTCAGTGATTGAAGGGCCTGAAATAGAAACAGAATGGTATAATTTTGATGCTTTAAATATTCCCAAAGATCATCCAGCTCGTGATATGTGGGATACTTTTTGGTTGAAGAATAAAAAACTTTTAAGGACTCATACTTCTCCTGTGCAGATAAGGTATATGGAAAAGAATAACCCGCCAATTAAAATTATAGTTCCAGGCAGAATATTCAGGCACGAGGCAACAGATGCTTGCCACGAGATTAATTTTTACCAGTTAGAAGGTTTAATGATAGATAAAGATATTTCAGCTTCTAGTTTTAAAGCAATTATTCAAGAGTTTCTTTCCAGGTTTTTTAACGCGGTTGTTGAAGCTAGGTTAAGACCAAGTTTTTTCCCTTTTACAGAGCCTTCTTTTGAAGTTGATATGAGTTGTGTTGTTTGCAAGGGAACTGGCTGCAGCACCTGCTCTCAAACAGGGTGGATAGAGTTGATAGGGGCTGGCATGGTTCATCCTAATGTTTTAAAAGCAGCAAAAATTATCCCTTACCAAAAATCTGGTGGGGGGTGGCAGGGTTTTGCTTTTGGCATTGGCTTGGACAGGTTAGCCATGATGAAATACAAGATAAATGATATAAGGCTGTTGTATTCTGGCGATTTAAGATTTTTAAAGCAATTTTAAAAAAAGCCCCTTTTTAAAAAAGAGGCATAAAGAACAATGAAGGAGCTGAACTAGACAGTGGTGACTACTTCTTCTGTGATGCTGCGGAGATATTCTGGGTTAAGCATTTCAGCTAGTTTTGCGTCTTTTGGCACGAGTTTTTTCTGGGTTGACGTTACAGGGTCAAGTTCTACTTGTAGGCTGCTGCGCGAAGTAAGAAGATTGAACCGCGTATGCAGTATTCTCCCTAGTTTTACTATAGCTGTTGGCTTAATTATGGCTACCTGTTTCATGATTTTACTCCTTTAATATAGGGTTATATATAAGTTTTGTAAGTGTACATAACTTTATTATAAATTATAATGATTATCAATTATTTGTCAATATGTTGTTTTCATATAATTGGTTAAAAGAATATGTAAAGGGCTTGCCTTCTGCAGAAAAACTAGCAGAGGTTTTAACTATGAGAGTTTTTGAAGTAGAAGAGATTAAAAAAGTAGGGTCAGATTATTATTTGGATATTGATGTTTTAGCTAATAGGGGAGCTGATTGTTTTTCTCATATTGGCATAGCCAGGGAGGCTGCTGCTATATTAAAAAAAGATTATAAGCTAGTTGAAATACAATTAAAACAAGAAGAAGAAAAAGCTAAAGATTCTCTTTCAGTTGCAGTGGAGAATAAAAAGGACTGCTTAAGATATACAGCCAGAGTTTTAAAAGATGTTAAAGTAGGAACTTCTCCTAAATGGATTCAACAAAAGCTTAAAGTATGCGGTTTAAGACCTATAAATAATATAGTTGATATTACTAATTATGTAATGCTAGAGTCTGGCCAGCCATTGCACGCTTTTGATTTAGACAAAATACAAGGTAAGAAAATCATTGTTAGAAGAGCAAAAAAAGGAGAAAAAATAATAACCCTAGATGGAGAAAAGCGCAAGCTAGACAAAGATAATTTAGTAATTGCTGACACTAGCAGCCCTTTGGCAATAGCTGGAATTAAAGGAGGCAATAAAGCAGAAATAACTAAAAAAACAAAGAGAATTGTTTTAGAATCAGCTAATTTTGACTCTTATGTTATAAGAAGAAGCTCTCAAAACATTAATTTAAGAACAGATGCTTCTTTAAGATTTGAGCATAAAATAGACCCTGGTTTGACCCAAGCAGCAATTGACAGAGCAGCTGATTTAATTAGCCAGAATACCAAGGCTAAGGTTTTGTCAGGCCTAATAGATATTAATTTTACAAAACCGAGAATTAAAAAGATTAAGCTTGATTTAAATTACATTGAGAAGCTTTTGGGAGTGAAAACATCTAAAAAAGAGGTTAAAGATATTCTTCAAAGACTAGAGTTTAAAGTGGTAGAGGCCCGTCCTCGCCCGCAGGCGCAGGGGCGAGGACGGGCCTCGGGCCAGCTTGATGTTGAGGTGCCGAGCTTTCGGCTGGATATTAATTTGCCAGAGGATTTAATAGAAGAGATAGGAAGAATTAAAGGTTATGAAAATATTCCATCTGTTTTTCCTATTACTTATTTATCTCCTCCTAAAAAGAACTTTAATATTTTTTGGCAGAATACAGCTAAAGATATATTAAAAGAGCTGGGATTTATAGAGTCATATAACTATTCTTTTATCTCAGAGAAAGATTTAGATATTTTTGAGCTCAATAACTTAATAGAGCTGGAAAATCCAATTAGCTCTGATTTTAAATATTTAAGGCCATCTTTAATACCTAATTTATTAAAAAACATAAATAAGAATATTAGGAACCTGCCCGTCCGGCAGGCGGGTTTTAAAAATATTAAGATATTTGAATTAGGAAAGATATTTGCTAAAACAGAAAAGAACATGCTTTTGGGCTTAAGCACTGGCAGTTTTTACCAAATTAAAGGCACAGTTGATTCTTTGCTGCAAAAGCTTGGCATAAGCAATATTTACTATGATGATTTTCAGGCATCTCCAGAAGATAGCAGTATTTCTATTTGGCAAAAAGGAAAAACAGCAGAAATTAAGATTGATAACAAAGAAGTAGGATTTTTAGGGGAGATTTCTTCTAATGTTTTAAAAAAGATGAATATTGCAGAAAAAATTGTTTGTTTTGATATTGATTTTGATAAATTACAAAAGCTAGCTTCAGAAGAAAGAGAGTATGAGCCGGTTTCTCAATATCCCGCAGCTGTTAGAGATATCGCAGTTCTTGTTCCTTTTGATGTTAAAGTAATTGATGTAATGAATATAATTAGTACAGCAGGAGGAGATTTAGTGGTTGATATTGATTTATTTGATATTTACGAGGGCGAGAATCTGCCTGAAGGAAAAAAGAATTTTGCTTTTCATATTGTTTATCAGGCAAAGAACAGGACATTGAAAGCTGAACAAATAGATGAATTACAAAATAAAATTATAAAAGCTTTGGAAAAAAATCCAGAGTGGGAAGTAAGGAAATAATATGGCAAAAAAACAGACAAAGAAAAAGGGAGAATATACAGCAAAAGATATTTATGTTTTAGAAGGCTTAGACCCTGTTAGAAGAAGGCCTGGTATGTATATTGGTTCAACAGGGCCAGAAGGTCTGCATCATTTAATTTGGGAATGCGTTGATAACGGCCTTGACGAAGCAATGGCAGGTTATGCTTCTGAAATAGAGATTGTTTTAATGCCAAACAATAAGGTTAAAACCATAGACAATGGCCGAGGTATTCCAGTAGGTAGACACAAACAAACCAAGAAATCAGCCTTAGAAACAGTTATGACAACCCTGCATGCAGGAGGCAAGTTCGGAGGAGAAGCTTATAAAGTTTCTGGAGGTCTTCACGGAGTAGGGGTTTCTGTTGTTTGTGCTTTATCTTCTTATATGAGAACAGAGGTTTGCAGAGACGGCCAGAAATATTCTCAAGAGTATTCTAAAGGCAAAGTAAAAACTAAACTAAAAAAAGAAGGAAAATGCAAACAGTCAGGAACTGTTCAGATTTTTGAGCCAGATCCAGAAATATTTAAAGACATTAAGTTCAACAAAAAGGTTATACTAAAACATTTAAGACAGCAGGCATATTTGACCAAGGGAGTAAAGATCATTTTTAAAGACGAAAGAAACCTGCCTGCCGGCAAAGACAGTTATGCTTTTTACTTTGAAGGCGGATTGGCTGCCTATATTAGATATTTAATTGGCGATTCTCCTGTGCGCCACCAAAACGTATTTTATTGCCTAGGAGAAAAAGATGATATATCTGTTGAAGCAGCTCTTCAATATACAGAAGATTATGAGTGCTTTGAACAAAGCTTTGCTAATAATATAAATACAGAGGAAGGGGGAACCCATTTAACTGGTTTTAGGTCTGCTTTAACAAGAACTCTTAATGATTACGCTAAAAAGAATGATTTAATAAAAGAAACAGACGGTAATTTATCTGGAGATGATATAAGAGAGGGATTGACCGGGGTTATTTCAATAAAAATAAAAGAGCCCCAGTTTGAAGGCCAGACAAAGGCAAAGCTTGGCAACCCAGAAGTTAAAATAATAGTTGACCAGATTGTTTCAGAAAGATTAGCTGACTTTTTAGAAAGAAATCCTCAAGATGCCAAAGCTATTATTGAAAAGTCTCTTTTATCTGCCAGAGCAAGAAAGGCTGCCCGGGCAGCCAGAGAAACTGTTTTGAGAAAAGGAGCTTTAGATGGTCTTTCTTTGCCAGGAAAACTAGCTGACTGTATATCTAAAAAGCCAGAAGAGTCAGAATTATATATTGTAGAAGGAGAATCAGCAGGCGGCAGCAGCCGCCAGGCAAGAGACAGGCATTTTCAGGCAATTCTTCCTTTAAGAGGAAAAATACTTAATGTAGAAAAAGCCAGAATAGATAAAATACTTTCTTCCAAAGAAATCAGGGCTTTAATTATTGCTTTAGGCACTGCTATTGGAGAAGACTTTAACTTAGAAAAAACAAGATACCACAAAATTATTATAATGACTGATGCTGATGTTGACGGCAATCATATTAGAACTTTGCTTTTAACCTTATTTTACAGATATTTTAAACCAATTATAGAAAAAGGTTATTTATATATTGCCCAACCGCCTTTATACAAGATTCAAGCAGGAAAAAGATTAGAATATGCCTATACTGAATCTGGCAAAGATGATTTGCTAAAGCTCTTGAAAAAAGAAAAACTTCAGAGTGTATCTATTCAAAGATATAAGGGTTTGGGAGAAATGAACCCAGAAGAGCTTTGGGAAACAACTATGAACCCTGAAAATAGAATGCTTTTGCAGGTTGAAATAGAAGATGGCAAAGAGGCAGACAGGACATTTGACATGCTAATGGGAGAAGAGGTTCCGCCCAGAAAAAAGTTTATTCAAACTTATGCTGACAAAGTTAAGAACCTTGACATTTAGCCCAATTTTATCTAATATTAATTCATATATTATTACATGAAAATTAGTAGCATTCCTCAAAAATTAGCAAGTTTTCTAAAAGAAGTTAGATTAGAGATGAAAAAAGTTAACTGGCCTACTAGAAAAGAAACCATTAAATACACTTTTATAGTGGTTGGTCTTTCTATTGTAACAGCTGCCTTTTTAGGAGGATTAGATGCAATCTTCCAATTTATATTAAATAAATTCGTAATATAACGTGCCAAAACAGCAATTACCCCAACAAAAAAACTGGTATGTGATTCACACTTATTCTGGGTATGAAGATGCAGTAGCTAAAAACTTAAAACAAAGAGTTGAGTCTTTGGGAATGGAAGATAAAATATTCAACGTAATAGTTCCTAAAGAGAAAAAAATTAAAATCAAGTCAGGAAAAAGGAAAACAGTAGAAGAGAAAATCTATCCTGGATATGTTTTAGTAGAAATGATAGTTACAGATGATTCTTGGTATGTTGTTAGAAATACTCCAAATGTAACTGGTTTTGTAGGAGTGGGAACCACTCCAGTGCCGGTTTCTAAAACAGAGATAGATGGTTTGAAAAAGAGAATGGGGGTTGAAGCTCCTCAATACAAGATAGAAGTTAAAGTAGGGGATTCTGTCAAAATCATAGACGGGCCCTTTAAAGACTTTGACGGTAAGGTTTCAGAAATTGATGAAGACAGAGGTAAAATTAAGGTTTTAGTTAATATGTTTGGCAGGGATACTCCTGTTGAGTTAGATTCATTACAGATTAAAAAGATATGAAAAAGATAAAAGCCATTGTAAAACTTCATATTAAAGCAGGCCAGGCTAATCCTGCGCCTCCAATAGGACCTGCTTTAGCTCAACATGGAGTTAATATTGCAGAGTTTTGCCAGAAGTTCAACGATGCTACAAAAGACCAAGCTGGTTTTAAAATACCTGTTGAAATTACTGTTTTTAAAAATGGAACCTATGACTTTAAATTAAAACAGCCACCTGCTTCAGAGCTTTTGAAAAAAGCAGCAGGCATTGAAAAGGGCTCTGGGGTTCCAAACAAGGATAAAGTAGGTAAAATAACAAAAGCCCAGTTAAAAGAGGTAGCTGAAAAGAAAATGCTAGACCTTAATACAACTGATATTGAACAGGCAATGAAGATTATAGAAGGCACTGCCAAAAATATGGGAATAGAAATTACTGAACAGTAATTTCTATAAATAATATGGAAGAGAAAAAAGAAGCAAAACATATCCGCCCAGGCTGGGATAAGTATTTTTTATCCCTTTTAGAGCCATTGAGCAAAAGAGCAACTTGCGATAGAGGCCGCAGCGGGGCTGTTATTGTAAGTGAAGGCAATACTATTTTAGCAACAGGTTATGTTGGAGCTCCTCCAGGCCAGCCTCATTGCGATGAAGTAGGGCATATGATGAGAACAGTGATTGATGAAGAGGGCAATAGTTCTCAACACTGCGTAAGAACTTTGCACGCTGAAGAAAATGCTATTTTGCAGTGCGCTAAAGACGGAATAAAGCTTCAAGGAGCAACACTTTATTGCAAAATGGTTCCTTGCTATAACTGTGCTATGAGAATAGTCAGGGTGGGCATAAAAAGAGTTGTGGCTCAAAAAAGATACCATGCTGATAAACTTCCTGTAGACTTATTTAAATCAGCTGGCGTGGAGCTTCAAGTGCTTGATAATTCAGTAGAACAATACAGCCGCCAATAGAAACTTTATTTAATAAGTAGGCAGACTTGAAAAGGTCTGTTTTTTTGTGCTATATTAAAGTATTATGACAGGCAATAATTACAAAGGGAAGTTTATTGTTTTTGAAGGGTTAGACGGCTCTGGTAAAGCCACTCAGGTTAGGTTATTGGTAGAACATTTAGAAAAACAAGGGCATAAGGTTAGAAAGGTAGATTTTCCACGCCATGGGGAGAGCCCTGCTTTTTTTGTAGATGCTTATTTGAACGGCAAATACGGCACAGCTGAAGAAGTTGGTCCTTTTAGAGGTTCTATTTTTTATACTTTAGACAGGTATGATGCAGGGTTTGATATAAAAAGGTGGTTGGAGCAAGGCGAGATAATAATTGCAGACAGGTATATTGCTTCAAATATTGGACACCAAGGAGGTAAAATTAAGGATAGAGAAGAGAGAAAGAAATATTTCGATTGGCTCTATGATTTAGAATATAATCTTTTTGAAATACCAAAGCCAAACATTACTTTTATATTAAAAACATCTCCTGAACTTTCTTTAAAAATGGCTAATAAGATTACTAATGAGGAAAAAAAAGAAAGAAGAAAATCATATTTAGGTGATGACAAAAAACAAGATATTCACGAAAAAGACAGTAGTCATCAAGCTGATACTTTAGAATCTTATTTGCAAGCAGCCGAAGTTTTTCCAAAAGAGTTTAGAGTTGTAGAATGTGTTGAAAATAATAATATGCTGCCTTCTACAAAGATTCACGAGAAAATCTGGAAAATAATTAAACAAGAGCTGCAATTATGAGCAATCAAAGAAGAATATATACATTACCTTCTGATATGATGCCAGAAGTAAAAGCAGTAACTTTTGCTAAATGCTCAAGATCTCCTGAACCGTTTGACCAGATAGCCAAAGAGCTAACAGAAGAAAAATCAGCAGAGTTTCACGAAAAATGGGTTGTTGGCTACGGCCATTCATCTATAGCAGAGCATGCTGTAATTTCTTTGGCAATGGAGAATATTTCAATACTAGCTACTAAAGCAATAGAAGACTGTCGCTTAGCTTCTTATACAGAAAAATCAACCAGATACCAGGTATTTACTAAAGACAGGGTTTTGAAGCCTGAAAGGATTATGAATTCTCATTTAAGAGATGTTTATGAAAAAGCTATTAATCTTTTAATGGATACTTATCAAGAAATAGCAGGGCCAATGAAAGAGTTTATCAAGAAAAAATATCCTCAAAAAGATGAAACAGATAAATTGTATGAAATGATATCTAAAGCCAGAGCTTGCGATAATATTCGTTATTTACTTCCCACAGCTACTTTAACTAATTTGGGCATGACAGTTAATGCCAGGGAGTTGGAGCATTTAATTAAAAAAATGCTTTCTCACCCTTTAAAAGAAATGCAAGATATTGGCCAGGAGATTAAAGAAAAAGCAATAGCTGAAGTGCCTACTTTAGTGCGTTTTGCAGACAAGAACCAGTATTTAGTCCAAACCAAAGAAAAGTTAGCCAGCATAGCTAAAGAAGTTTCTTTGGACTCAGGGTCTAAGAAGCCAGTTATTATTGTTGATTATGACAAAGAAGCAGAAGATAAATTAGTTGCAGCTTTGCTTTATCCTTTTTCTAATCTTTCGTATAATGAAATAAAAGAGAAAGTAGTTAAAATGCCTCAAGAAAACAAAGAACAGATTATAGATGAGGCATTAAAAAGAAGAGGTAAGTTTGATGCGCCTTTAAGAGAATTAGAGCATATTTTTTATACTTTTGATGTATTGATTGATTACGGGGCTTTTCGGGATGTTCAAAGGCATAGAATATGCACTCAGAGCAATCAAGATCTTACAGTTGTGCACGGTTATGATATGCCCCCAGAAATAGAAGAAGCAGGCATGAAAGAGAAATTTGTTAAAGCAGTAGAGAATTCTGTTAATGCCTTTGATAAAATATCAAAAGAGTTTGGCAAAGAAGCTCAGTATGTAGTTCCTTTATGCTTTAGAAAAAGAGTTCTTATTACTTGGAATCTTCGGGAGCTTCACCACTTTATATCTTTAAGAAGCGGTAAAAAAGGCCATCCTTCTTACAGAAGAATAGCTCAAGAGTGCTGGCGCCAAATAAACAAGATCCAGCCTTTGCTGGCAAAGTATATAAAGGTTGATATGGATGATATGCCAGCTTCCTGGGCAGCTACTTTAGAAAACAAAGAATATTACTTTAATCCATTTGCAGCTAGAAGAGGCCCGTCCTCTTAAGTAGAGGACGGGCCTCTAAAAAGCTTTGCAAAAAACATGAATAAATATAAACCTACAATTGGTCTAGAAATACACGTGGAACTAAACACTAAATCTAAAATGTTTTGTTCTTGCAAAAACGATGCTTTAGAAAAGCGTCCTAATTTTAATATTTGCCCTGTTTGCACAGCTCAACCAGGATCTTTGCCTGTTGCTAATGAAGAAGCAATAAGAAAAACAATAAAAGCAGGTTTAGCTTTGAATTGTCAGATTAACAAAGAGTCAAAGTTTGACAGAAAAAACTATTTTTACCCAGACCTTCCAAAAGGCTATCAAATATCCCAATATGACAAGCCTTTTGCAGAGAACGGGTTTTTGCAAATAGATAATAAAAATATTGGCATTACCAGAATTCATTTAGAAGAAGATACTGGCAGATTAGTTCATTCTGGCAATGAATCTTTAGTTGATTTTAACAGAGCAGGAATCCCATTAATGGAAATGGTAACAGAGCCAGATATTACTTCTGGTAAAGAAGCTAGAAAGTTTAGCCAAGAGCTTCAGCTTGTTTTTAGGTATTTGGGCATATCTTCAGCTGATATGGAAAAAGGTCAGATGAGAGTAGAAGTGAATATCAGCATATCTGGAGATAATAAGCTTGGAACAAAAGTAGAGATCAAAAACCTTAATTCTTTCAGAGTAGTTGAAAAAGCAATTGATTATGAAATTGCCAGACAAGAGGAAGTTTTAGATGATAAAGAAAAGGTAATTCAAGAAACAAGAGGCTGGGATGAGAAAAAGCAAGTAACTGCCAGCCAGAGAGAAAAAGAACAAGCTCATGATTACAGGTACTTTCCAGAGCCTGATTTGCCAACTTTTCATTTTGATGAAGATTATATATCTAAGATAAAAACAGAAATACCAGAAATGCCTTGGGCTAAAAGAATAAGGCTAAAGCAAGAGTATGGTTTAGATGAGTCAACTATTGAGAACTTTGTGTATAACAAGGATTTAGGAGAGTATTTTGAAAAAGTAATGTCTGAACTAACAAACTGGCTTGGCAAAAAAGACCAAAAAATTACTAATTTGGCAGTAAACTATATTGTTACAGATTTTTGGGCATTGTTTGAAAAAGCACCTATTGAAGAGTTAGAAGAGAAAGTTGATCCAGAAGATTTTGCAGAGCTTATTAAAATGATCCACAAACAAGAAATTTCCTCTAAGATTGCAAAGCAGGTTTTGCAAGAGATGTTTAAAACAGGAGCTGATCCTTCTCACATTGTTCAAGAACAGGGTCTTGCCCAAATAGGGGATACGATTGAATTGGAAAAGATTGTAAAAGATGTTATATGGCAAAACCCAAAGCCAGTTGAAGATTTTAAAAAAGGAAAAGAAAATGCCCTACAGTTCTTAGCAGGCCAAGTAATGGCTAAAACCCGAGGCCGCGCTAATCCAAAAATTGTCCAACAACTTTTGAAGAAAAATCTAAAATAGAGATCGTATTTTAAATTTATGGGTTTTAAAAATATACAGGATTTTAAAACAGAGTATTATTTTTTAAATCCAAAAGAATACGGTAGAATTTATATTTTTATTGATTTTGGAAATGTAAGACCCTGGGCAAAAGATTTATGGAAAGAAGAAAATAAATATAGGATTTCTGTTGAAATTACTATGGATATGTTGCAGAAAATAGAAAAATACAACTCTGTTTTGTTATTTTCAGGAGACAGCGATTTTTATAAATTATTAGAATATATAAAAAGTAAGGGGAAGAAGATTATAATAGTTTGCACTAGAAATTGTATGAGTTCAGAATTAGATAAAATTAAAGATAAATTTATTCAAGTAGAATCTTTAAAAAGCTTCATTGGGTATAATACAAAAAACACTCCGCCCCGAAGGGCGGAGGAATAAATACGATCCTAGTATCGTTCAGGCGACGGCAATCTTACGATTGCATTTTTTATTATAGCAAACAGAAAAAGAAAGTCAATAGCTTCTGTGGAAAACTTTGGTGAGTAAAAATATTCTTAAGAAATAAAAAGGGCAGATAATAAAAACTAATTATCCGCCTTAATAAAGCTTAAAAAGAACTTTTAGGTTGTTGTGATCAAGAAATATCTCTTATGCTTCCACTTCTAAGTGGTCCTTTTCCGTATTTACCGTGTTTGGTTACATGGTAACCGCCGGCTTCAGAAGTAAATTCGCAACCGCACTCACAGGTGTTATGAAAAACTCCTCCTCGTTGGCGAAATCCTACATCTCGTTCAGTATTTTCATTTCTATAATTTTTACTACCACATTCAGGACATTTCATATTCACTCCCTTCATAATTTAGAAAATCTATTGTTAATTTGTTAATATGCAACTTTCATCAGTAATATTAAAGTTAAATATTGTTTTTGTCAAGAGCGTTTTTTGAGGAAGTTTTTAGTTAGTTTTTGGGCGCTTTTGTAGTCTTTTATCCACTTAATTCGTTTATCTCGTTTAAACCAGGTTATTTGGCGTTTGGCAAATTTTAAGGTGTTTTGAACAATTAATTTTTCAACCTCATTTTTATCAATTTTTCTTTCAAAAAAATCTTTCCATTCTTGATATCCAATTGTTTGAAAACTTTGAGTCCAGCCGTATTTTTTAACTAGATTATTTACTTCTTTTTCTAGTCCTGATCTGAACATTTTTTTAATTCTTTTGACAATTAATTCTTTTAAAATATCTTTTTTTAGTCCTAATATCAAGACATCAGAATCCGCCAGCTGGCAGATAGGTTGTTTTTTTAAAGAGGGGACTGGCTTTTTGGTTTTTAAAACAATTTCCAAAGCCCTTATTAAACGTCTTTTATTGTTTTTATCAATTGTTTCAGCTCTCCTAGGATCTAGTTTCTTTAGTTTTTTAAAAAGGAGCTCAGCTTTTTGTTTTTTTAGCTTAGCCCGCAGTTTCCAATCTGGCTTAACTTTAGGAATTACTATTCCGTCTACAACTGCTTGAATATAAAAGCCAGTGCCTCCTACTAATATAGCAAGTTTATTTCTTTTTTGAATATCTTTTATTGCTTTTTGAGCCTTGTTTTTGTATTGAGCCACAGTAAATCTTTCCCGCCCAGGCGGGACAATATCTAAAAGATAGTGGGGAATACCTTGCATTTCTTTTTTTGTTACTTTTCCTGTGCCAATATCCATGCCTTTATACACTTGCCTGGAATCAGCAGAAACAATCTCGCCCTGAAATCTCTTAGCCAGTTTTATGGACAAATCAGTTTTTCCAGAGGCAGTAGGCCCGACAATAACAATTAATTTATTTTTCATATTTGCTTTTTATTATTTTTTCTAAAAGTTTTTCTCTACGTTTTTTTTCTTGAGGAGAAACATTGTCTTTTAATTTTTCAGCTGCAGTTCCGTATCTTGGAGAATATTTGCTAATATACGCCATATCAAACTGCACTTGTTTAAAAAGCTTTTTTGTGTTTTCAAACTGTTTTTTTGTTTCTCCAGGAAAGCCTACAATTATATCAGTTGATAAAATAATATTGGGAATTTCTTTTCGGATTTTTTTAACCAAATTTTTGTATTGCTTTGCAGTGTAAGGTCGGTTCATTTTTTTAAGAATTACATCATCTCCTGATTGCACTGGAAGATTCAAATATTTTGCAACTTTTTTGCATTCTTTCATTGCCTTAATCAAATCATCTGAAAAGTCTTTAGGATGAGACGAAGTAAACTTGATTAAAAATTTGCCAGGTATTTTATTTAATTCTCTTAAAAGCTCTGGGAAATTATACTTGTAGCTGTTCACATTCTGGCCTAAAAGCCATATTTCTTCAACTCCTTTTCTTACTAGTTTTTTTGCTTCACAAACTATTTTTTCAGCAGGCCTGGAAACTTCTCTTCCTCTGGTAAAAGGAACAACACAGTAAGAGCAGAAATTATTACATCCTCTCATTATTGGGATCAATCCTGAAACGCTTTGAAAAGTTTTAATAAGTTCTTCTGGCTCTTTAATTTCATCAAATATTTTAGCTAGTTTTAGTTTATCTTTTTTAAGAATACAGCCAGTTAAAATTGTCTTTTTATTTTTTAATTTTGGAATCAAACCATAGACTCGGTCTACTGCTGGTTGTCTAACAGAACACATATTGACCACGATTAAATCAGCTTCTTTAATACTAGAAGCTGGTTTGTATTTTTTACTTAACATCAGACCAATTCTTTCAGAATCCGAAACATTCATCTGGCAGCCAAAAGTAACAACAAAGTATTTCATTAATGGATTTTTTCTTTTTTCTCTTTAAGAAAGTAGCGCCATTGTTCTATAAACTCTACAAATGTAGTAAAAGGCATATCTATTAAAGCTGAAAAGAAAACAGCAATAATATTGTATCTTTTCCATTTTATTGTGAGCCACTTGCCAAGCTGCACTACTGGTACTGCAAAAGGGTCTATGAAAAAATGCCATAATGTTTCTTTTTCTTCTATTACTTGCAGTTCTTTTGCTCTGGTTCTTATTTTAGCTCCAGCAAAGGCGATTAAAGATAAAAAGATAATGAATATGAGGTAAGAGAGTGGGGGAAAGTTTACTCTACTTAATCCCCAGATTATTAAAGCTAAAATAGCTAAAAAGCCTGCAAAATAAAACAAGTTTATAATTGTAGAGAAAACGTAATTCTTTTTTATAAAAGTTTTAATTTCGTAAACATCTTCTTTGCCTTTGTCATAAACAACTTTCATTACTTCCATTATTACTCTTGGCAGATTTTCCTGCTTAGGTGGTTTAATAGTAACAACCAAAAGAAACATTATTAAAGTGGGAACTACTATATCTACGGTCATTGCAAAGAAATTAAAAAAGTATCCAGTAACCCATTTATTAAAAGGAATTTCAATTAAAAATAAAGAAACAATGTTGGTTAGAAATATTGACAAAGTAGCGTAAAAAGCAGCTCTTCCTAAACGTCTCTTTAAGGTTTTTACCCTACCCTCGTAAGCTTTAGTTATTGCTTTTTCTATTTCTTTTGGATCTGATACTTTTTGTTTTATTGATATGTCTTCTGACAGAACATCTCCTAATAAAAGATAAGGGGTGTCATATTTTTCTGCTATTTGGTAAAACTTATCTGCTAAAGGATGGTTTAGGCTTTTTTCTATTTCTTGTTTTGTTAAAAGAATATTGCTGGCTATATCTTTTAATTCTTCGCCTTGCAGATTTTTCCAGTTAGGATAAGAGTATTTTAAAAGATGGTAGCTGATTACCGGAGCATCTAAATTAAACAAAGCTCTTTGAACAGCTATATATATTTGAGTGTTTTTTTCTTTGTCTGTTAATCTTTTGACTTTCAGTACTTTTTCGCTTAAAACAATTCTTTGCTTCATTATTTCAAACATGTAGTTTATCAAAGATCTTTCTCTCAAAGAAGGGGATAGGGCTTCTTCTATTTCGCAGGAAGCAATTTCAGAAATCCAGGTATAAAAAGATATTTTCTCTAGTTCTGGGGCATTGCTTAAAATATATATGTATTTATCTATTATTTTTTGAACCTGGTCTATTTTTGATTCCTCTATTTGGTCGTTAGGAAAATGGCCCCCTCTTATTAATTCTAAAACCAAAGGCTCGGCAATATTTTTTTCCTCCATTAAGATTCTTCTTTTAAATATTCTTTCTATAGCTCTTCTTTTTAAAAGATGTTCTTCTTTCCAATCAATAATCCCCCTTATTTTTTCATAAAAAGCAGCTACTTTGGAAGCCACTTCGTCAACATGAATAGTTGCCACATTTTTCTTTGGCTCTTGGGATTTATGCCATTGATCGTATCTTAATATTAGTTTTTGAGTTGGCTCAGAAATTTTAGCCATATAGAGTTTTTAGAGGCCCGTCCTCTAAAGAAACTGCGAAGCCTAAATAGAGGACGGGCCTCTTTTTAGCTTATTAATAAATTTATCTAATTTCATTTCTCCTATATCTCCTTTGCCTCGTTCTCTAACTCTTACTGTTTTATTCTTTATTTCTTTGTCTCCTACAACAGCAAGATAAGGTATTTTTTGCATTTCTCCATCTCTTATTTTCTTGCTAACTGTTTCATTTTCATCTTTTATTTCTACTCTTATCCCTTTATTCTTTAGTTTCTTTGCAACATCTTGAGCGTATTTTTTCTGATTATTTCCAATTGGGATAACCTGAACTTGCACAGGTGAGAGCCAAACAGGAAAAGCTCCAGCATAGTGTTCTATTAAAACGCCAAAAAACCTTTCTATAGAGCCTAATAGAGCCCGATGAATCATAAAAGGTTCTTTTTCTTTGCCTTTGTCATTTATATATTTCATACTGAAACGCTCGGGCAAATTGAAATCAAACTGAATAGTAGTGCACTGCCATTCTCTGGCTAAAGAATCTTTTATCTTAATATCTATTTTGGGTCCGTAAAACACGCCTCCGCCTTCATCAATTTCATAATCTAGTTTAAGATTTTCCAGCACTTGTTTTAAAGTCTTAATTGCTGTATCCCAATCTTTATTAGTGCCTGCATATTTTTCAGGTTTTGTAGAAAGATAAATCTTAAAATCTCCAAACCCAAAGTCAGAAAGCATTTTTAACCCATGTTTTACTAGCTTTTCCAGTTCTTTTGGCATTTGTTTTGCAGTACAGACAATATGAGCGTCATCTTGGGTAAAGCCGCGCACTCTGGTTAATCCGTGCAAAGTGCCGGATCTTTCGTATCGGTAAACAGTTCCCAGCTCGGCAAGCTTTAAAGGCAGATCTTTGTAGCTTCTGATTTTAGAATTATATACTTTTACATGAAAAGGACAGTTCATTGGCCTTAAAAGATATTTTTCCTTTTCTATATTAATGGGGGAGTAAAGATATTCTTTATAAAAACTCCAATGGCCTGATTTTTTCCATAGCTCAAGCTTGCCAATATGAGGAGCATAAAGCCATTCATAACCTTCTGAGCTTAGTTCTTTATATAAATAATCTTCTATTATTTTTCTTGTTAAAGCTCCTTTTGGCAGCCAAATAGGCAGGCCCTGGCCTATTTCTTCATCTAGCAAAAATAATTCTAAAAGTTGTCCTAATTTTCTATGATCTCTTTTTTCTGCTTGTTTTTGCACTTTTAAATAGTTATTCAATTCTTTCTTAGTTTTAAAACCTAGTCCGTACACTCGGGTTAGCATTTGGTTTTTTTCATTTCCTTTCCAATAAGCTCCAGCTGTTTTAGTCAGCTTAAAAGCATCTGAAGGTATTTCTTTAGATGATTTAACATGAGGTCCAGAGCACAAATCAACAAAATCTCCTGACTCATAGATAGAAATTGTCGAGGCCCGTCCTCGCCCCTGCGGGCGAGGACGGGCCTCGCCCAAAGCGTCTATAAGTTCTATTTTATATAGTTGATCCTTAAAAAGCTTTTTAGCTTCTGTTTTAGTTATATTTTTTTTCTTAAACTTTATATCTTTGGCAATTATCTTTTTCATTTCTTTTTCTATTTTTGGCAAATCAGTGTCAGAGATTTTTAAACCTCCAAAATCATAGTAAAACCCGCTTTCTATTGCAGGCCCAACGCCAAACTTAACATCTTTGTACATGTTTTTAACAGCTAGAGCTAAGATATGAGCTAATGAATGCCGTATTTTTTCTATATCGTCCATATTCTTCCATTATATACATTTTTTCAATATTTTCAATATTGACAAATAAAAAAGCCCCTCGTGTAAAACCAAGGGGCTTTATAAAGAGCTCTATGGTATTCTTACTATCCAATTATCGTAGACTTTTTTAGTCAGTGGAAAAATAACCTTAATCCATAGAACCGAGAACAACACCGTAGAAACCAAATAGGATATGTGTTCCGGTAACACAGAAACTCTCTCTAGGCAGAGCGCAAGGGCTATAGACAATAAGAAGAGGCAACCGAGTATAAGATTCAGGAACATGGCCAGCATTACGGCAGCAATAAATCTACAGGTTTTTTTGAACTTTTTGACAGCATTCATTTTTTTTTATTCCTTCCTTAAGTTAAAGAGCAATTTACTTTTTTCTACTTACATTATATCATAGTGTTGTAGACTTGTCAATAGGGATTTTTATCCCTCTTTGGTGACGATTTCTTCTACTTCGTCAGCAATGATTTTGGGTATATTGTCTCTATGGTCAACCCGGCCCAAGACAAAGACAATCTTATTCTCTTGCAAAGCAGTAGGATTTCTTTCTATTACGTTGGGAAAAACAACCACCTCTGTTTTATCTGTTAAATCTTCCAGTTTTACAAAAAGCATTGGCCTGCCTGTTTTGGTTATTATCTTTTTTATTGAAGATATTATGCCGCCAACTCTTATTCTTTGCTTAGAATAAGCAGAATGCAGATTTTCTAAAGGAGAGGCTTTTCTTTTTAAAAGCTCTTTATAATCTTCTAAAGGGTGAGAGGTGACATATAAGCCTAAAAGTTCTTTTTCCCAGCTTAATCTTTGAAAGCTTGTAGCAGCAGCTGAAGGCTCTAAAACTATATTATTGGAAAAAGTTACATTTTCAAAAAGCCCTTTTTGGCCGTTTATCTTGTTTTTCTGGTGTTCTTTTGAATATTCCAGCAATCTTTCCAAATTGTTCAAAAGTTTATTCCTTTCTTCAAATTCATCAAAAGCCCCTGCTTTAATCAAGCTTTCCAAGGACTTTTTGTTTAAATCTTTGGAATTAACCCTTTTTAAAAAGTCAGCCATTGAAGCAAACTTTCCATTCTGCTTTATCTCTGCAGTAATTACATCAATTACATTTTCACCAACATTTTTAATAGCCCTTAGCCCAAACCTTATTTTTTTGTTGTTTTCTACCACTGTAAAGTTTTTCAAGCTTTCATTTATATTTGGAGGTAGAACTTCAATATTCATTCTTTTACATTCTTCAATTAACAAGGCAATTCTTTCCACATCTCCTTTTTCAGAAGTTAAAACAGAAGCCATAAACTCAACAGGGAAATTGGCTTTTAAATAAGCTGTTTGATAGGCAATTGTGGCATAAGCTGCTGAATGACTTCTGTTAAATCCGTACTGGGCAAAAGGCAAAACCCACTGCCAGAGTTTTGAGCCTACTTTTCTGTCTATTCCGTTAGCTTCTACTCCTTTAATGAACTTTTCTTCTTGTTCTTGCAAAAGCTTTTTAATTTTCTTTCCTACTGCTTTTCTTAAAACATCAGCTTCCCCTAAAGTAAACCCTGCCAGGTCTCTGGCTATTTGCATCAACTCTTCTTGGTAAATACAAATACCATGGGTTTTTTCTAATATTGGTTTTAGTTTAGGATGTAAATATTGGATTTGCTTTTTTCCATGTTTTCTAGCAATATATTCTGGTATAAAATGCATAGGGCCTGGTCGGTATAAGGCAACCATAGCAACAATATCTTCAAACTCAGTTGGCTTTAGCTCTTTTAAATACCTTTTCATACCATCTGATTCCAACTGAAAAACGCTTGTAGTAAAGGCCTTTTGCAAAAGCTTGAATGTTTTTTCATCATCTAAGGGAATATTGTCTATGTTTATTTTTAACTTATTTCTTAAAACATATATTCTAGATAAGGTATCTTCAATAATGGTTAGGTTCTTCAGCCCTAAAAAGTCCATTTTCAAAAGACCTAAATCTTCTATGGAATGCATTTCATACTGGGTAACAATATTTTCATCTGTTTGAGTAGGATATTGTAAAGGAATTAAGTCTGTTAAAGGTTTGTCTGATATTACTACTCCGCAAGCATGAGTAGAAGCATGGCGGGCAACTCCTTCCAGTTTTTGCCCTAAATCAATTAATCTTTGTGCTTGTTCGTCTGTTTCGTAAAGATTTTTAAACTCTGAAACTTTTTCTAAAGCATCTTTTAAAGAAAATCCAAAAGGTATTATTTTGGCAACCTGGTCACAATAAGTATAAGAAAGGCCCAAAGCTCTGCCAACATCCCTTATAACTGCCCGGGAGGCCATTGTTCCAAAAGTTATAATTTGAGCTACTTTGTCTTTACCGTATCTTTGGCCTACGTATTCAATCACTTCATCTCTTCTTCTATCTGTAAAATCCAAATCAATATCTGGCATTGATATTCTATCAGGATTTAAAAACCTTTCAAAAAGAAGCTCGTTTTTGATTGGGTCAACATTAGTTATATTTATTAGATAAGAAACTAAAGAGCCAGCAGCAGAGCCTCTGCCTGGGCCCACCACTATTCTTTGGTTTTTTGCCCAGTTAACAAAGTCCTGCACAATTAAAAAATAAGAGGCAAAGTCAGTTTGTTTAATAACAGAAAGTTCATAATTTAATCTTTCTATAATATCTTTGCCAGGATTTTTGCCAAATCTTTTCTTTAAGCCTTCTTCAGCTAATTCTTGCAAATAGTCATCTGGGGTTTTGCCGTTAGGCACTTGGAAAGAAGGAAGTTTCGTTTTTCCAAGATTAAACTCAAAATTGCACATTTGGGTTATTTTTTGAGTGCTTTCAATCGCTTGGGGTATATCTTTGAAATCTTCAATCATTTGCTTAGGACTCCTTAAAGAAAAGTCATCTGCTTTAATAGTGATTCTTTCTGGATCATCTGGTCTGGAGCCTGTATTTATTAGCATTAATATATCTTGGGCTTCTGCATCATCTGGCTTTAAATAATGGCTGTCATTGGTGGCAACTAAGGGAATGCCGTATTTTTTAGACATTGCTATTAGATTGTCATTAACAGTTTTTTGTTCTGGTATGTTGGGGTGGTGCTGGATTTCTAAATAAAAGTTGTCTTCGCCAAAAACCTGCAGGTAATACTGAGTTAGTTTTTCTGCTTCGTCTAGTTTTTTAGCAATAATTAGTTTTGGTATTCTTCCAGATAGACAGCCAGTTGAACAAATTAAGCCTTCTGAATGCTTAGCCAATAATTCATTATCTATTCTGGGCTTGTAATAAAACCCTTGCAAATGGGCTTTAGTAACAAGTTTTACCAAGTTTTGGTATCCTTTCTCATTTTTAACCAATAAAAGAAGATGATATCTTTTATCATCTATATTAGGCCTTTTGTCTGTCATTCTTTCATTAGCAATATATACTTCACACCCGATAATTGGTTTTATGCCTTTTGCTTTGGCTTTTTTATAAAACTCTACTGCTCCGTACAATACTCCATGGTCTGTTATTGCTAAAGAATCCATTCCTAGTTCTTTAGTATAATCTAAAAGCTGGTCTATTTTTGATAATCCATCTAACAAAGAGTAATGAGAATGCACGTGCAAGTGAGTGAATTCCATAATATCTTATTCTACCTCGCCAGAAGTTATAAAGCAAATAAAATAGCCCTGCATTGGTAATGCAGGGCCTCTGGTAGGAAGATCCGCTCTTTTACAAGAGCAAGACTCATGGCAACTTGTTGTGCTATTTTGATATTATCAAGCTTTAATCTTTTTGTCAATGGCTTTTTAAGATAGCTTCTCTGCTAACAATGCTATGATTTCTGTGTATTTAGTTCTTAATTCAATTTCTTTTTCCAAGCTTTTTACTGTTTCTGACAAAGCCCCTTCCTTTTCTTTAGATTGTTGTAGTTTTTTTTCTAGCTCTGATTTTTTCGACTCTAAAGTGTTAATCTTGCTTCTGGATTGGTTGTTTCTAGAAGTCAAAAGATCGATTTGGCTACGTGCTTCTGTCAATCGGCTTGAATAGTCTTGGGCATTCTCCCTTAGTTGCTCGTTTGCTCTTTTGAGCTGATCGTTTTCTTCTATAAGGTCTTTCTTTGTTGGTCCTTTTGCCATTTTTCTTCTCCTTATTAAAATGTTAGAGTTCTGGTTTGTAATTTACAGTAAAGTACAATAAAGTAATTTAGCATGAGCTTGGGAATTTGTCAATGATCTGGTAAGATATAAGAATGAAGCATCCTAATTTTAGAGAAGAAAAAAAGTTGTATAAAAAAGGATATAAAAAGGTTGTTGGCATAGATGAATCAGGCCGGGGACCTTTGGCAGGTCCAGTAATCGCTTGCGCGATTACTGTCCCGGAATTTTTAATTTCTAATTTTAAATTTTTAAAAATAAAAGACTCCAAGCAGCTTACTGCCAAACAAAGAGAAGAGATTTATAAGTTGTTGAAGAAAGATTCTGGTGTTCAGTGGGGAATAGGCAGGGTTTCAGAAAAAGTTATTGATAGAATTAATATTTTCCAGGCAACAAAGCTGGCAATGCAAAGAGCAGTAAAAAATTTAGAAAAAAAGCAGGCAAATATTGACTTTTTAATTATAGATGGTAGTTTTGAAATCAAGTGTCCAATTTCTCAAAAATCAATTATTAAAGCAGACGAAAAAGTTTTTTCTGTGGCAGCAGCTTCTATTATTGCTAAAGTTTTCAGAGACAAAATGATGATTAATTACCATAAAAAATTTCCAGAATATTGCTTTAACAGACACAAAGGCTATCCTACCAAACAGCACAAACAAGTTATAAAGCAGCATGGGTCTTGTTGCCTCCATCGTCAAACCTTTCATCTTAGTTAATAAAAAAGCCCCAATGCGTATCAGCATGGGGCTATACAAGCACTTTTTTCAAGGATGTTTTTCAAGGTTGTTTGTGCTGGCTGGCCGCCGCTATATTGATCTTTTCAGGCGGAACTGCCGGGCCGAAGCAAAAATATTGTTTCGCAATAATAAACAACTGTTCGGGGGGTCTCTCTTGTTCATTGGAGATCTCCTTAATTTGTGGCTTGTTGCCACTGCCCTTGAATAAAAAAGTTGAAACTTAACGATCTACTTCAATATTAACACATTACAGAAATTTGTCAATGATTTTGCAAAATATTGATTTTTTTGGTAAGATAGTGTATATTAGTTAATTATGGCAGTTCCAAAGCAACATCGTTCAAAATCAAGGCAAGGCCAAAGAAGAATGCATATTTATTTAAAAGGCTCAAAAACAGCGGATTGTCCAAAATGCGGCAAGCCGATTTTAGCTCACACTGTTTGTCAAAGCTGTGGTTATTATAAAGGCAGGGAAGTGATTAATGTTTTAGCTAAACTTACTAAGAAAGAAAGAAAAAAGAAAGAAAAGGAAATGAAAGAAAAAAAACAGGCACAAAAACCTGTAGCAGGACCCTTAAGCATGGAAGAACTTTCTAAAAAACAATAATAATATGGCATCACGTCATTTATCAAGATCAATTGTAATGCAAAGCTTGTACGAGTGGGATTTTGGAGGTAAAAAACCAGATAAATTAGAAGGAATTATTGAAAGAAATTTAAAAGAATTTGGCCCAGGTCTGGAAGATAAAGAATTTGTCTGGGAAATAATTAATGGAGTGGTAAAGCATTTAAAAGATATTGACAATATAATTACTAAAGCAGCTCCTGAGTGGCCCTTAGAGCAGATAACAATAGTAGACAGAAATGTTTTAAGAATAGGTATTTTTGAGCTTTTGTATGCTAACAAAGAAGAAGTTCCTCCTAAAGTGGCCATAAACGAAGCAATAGAATTAGCCAAATCGTTTGGAGGAGAGAGCTCTGGCAAGTTTATAAACGGCGTTTTAGGCACCATATATAACGAACTAACCGAAGAACAGAAAACAGAAAACAATGAACAGTAATTTTTCGCAATTAGAAAAAAAACTAGGCATAACTTTCAAAAATAAAGAACTGCTTATACAGGCTTTTGTTCATAGGTCTTATCTTAACGAGAATACTAGTTTTAATATTCCTCATAATGAGAGATTAGAGTTTTTAGGAGATGCAATTTTAGAGCATGTAGTAACAGAGTATCTTTTTTCAAAATACCCTGAGAAAACAGAGGGCGAGCTTACAAGTTTAAGAGCTTCTTTGGTTAATGCAGATATGCTTTCTCTTGTGGCAAAAGAACTTGGTTTTAATGATTATCTTTTACTTTCAGCAGGAGAAATTAAAGATAATGGCAAGGCCAGATATTATATACTAGCTAATACTTTTGAGGCCTTTATTGGAAGCCTGTATCTTGACCAAGGGTTCAAACCATGCAAAGATTTTGTTGAGAGCAACTTAATTAAAGAACTGCCCAGAATTATAAAAGAAGGGCTTTTTAAAGATTCCAAATCAATACTGCAAGAAAAAGTGCAAGAAAAGATAGGCGTAACCCCTTCTTACAGTGTTTTAAAAGAATGGGGCCCGGATCATGAAAAAACATTTGTTGTAGGAGTGTATTTAAATGATGAATTATTGGCTGAAGGAAAGGGTTCTTCAAAGCAAGAGGCAGAGTCAGAAGCTGCTACAAAAGCATTAGAAATTAAAAACTGGTAACTTAATATTTTATGTTAGTTATTAGATTATTAAGAATAGGCAGAAAACATCAGCCGTCTTACAAAATAGTTGTAACAGACAGCCGAAGGCCTGCTAAAGCTGGCCGTTTTGTAGCAGAAGTTGGTTCTTTCAATCCCTTAACCAAACAGAGAATATTAAAAAAACAAGAGATAAAAGAATGGCTGTCAAAAGGAGCAAAACCTTCAGACACTGTTTACAATATGCTTTTAGAAGAAAAAGTGCTAGAGGGTAAAAAGACAGCTGTTCATAAAAAGAGCAAAAAGACCCAACCTTCGCCAAAGGCTTCCGCCATCGCTGAAAGCTCTGGCGAGGCAAAGCCAGCTCCTCCGCTTGACAAAAATACTTAAAAGAGTATAATTAAAACTAGTAGCTTAAAACTTAATAATGAAAGGTCGAGCTACTTAGATAATTTGATTTAATTGATTTTATACAGTAAGGATTTATGGTTAAAACAGAAAGCGACAAAGAATTTCTTGATTTTGTAGTTAAAGCCTTGGTTGACCATCCTGATGATGTCAAAATCGACAGAAAAGTTGATGAAATGGGTGTTTTACTTCATTTAAAAGTAAACCCAGAAGACATGGGTCAGATAATTGGTCGTTCAGGTTCTACTGCTAGAGCTATTCGTACTTTGGTAAGAATCGTTGGCTTGAAAAATCAGGCCAGAGTCAACCTAAAGATCGAAGAGCCAGAAGGTGGTAGGTCTGCAGGCAAGAAAGCTTCAGAAGGATTAGATGATCTGAAGTTGTAATTCAAATTGATAAAAAGCAAGAACAGTGTTATTATATTTTAATAATGCTGTTTTTGTTTTTTTCATATGATCAAGTTTGATATTATTACAATTTTCCCAGAAATATTCATCTCTTATTTCAAAGAGAGTTTAATTAGCCGTGCGCAAAAAAAGAAATTAATAAAAATAAAAGTTCATAATTTGAGAAAGTGGGCAAAAGATAAGCATAAAACAGTTGATGACAGGCCTTTTGGAGGTGGTTTTGGCATGGTTATGAAAGTAGAGCCAATATACAGGGCAGTAAAGCAGTTAAAAAAGAAACCCACCTTCGCCAAGGCTTCGGCAGGCAAAGCAAAAGTCATTCTTTTTACGCCTAGAGGGGAGAAATTCAATCAAACCATGGCGCATCAGTTTTCTAAATTAGATCACATTATTATGATCTGCGGAAGATATGAAGGAGTTGATGAAAGGGTAGCAAAAAAAATAGCTGATATCGAGTTATCAATAGGGGATTATGTTTTAATGGGCGGAGAAATTCCAGCTATAGCAGTTATTGAAGCAACAACAAGGTTGATTCCAGGAGCTTTAGGCAAAGAAGAAATGATTAAACAAAGAACAACAAGAGAGAAAGGTTTTGTTGAGCAGCAGCAATATACCAGGCCAGAAGTATTTGAAGCAGGAAAGAAGAAATGGCGGGTGCCAAAAGTGCTTTTATCTGGAGATCACAAAAAAATAGAGGATTGGCGCAAAAAACACAAAAAGATTATTGCTTGAATGCTATTTTTATGCTATAAATTAGATTACGGGTAGGTGGCAGAGCGGTCAATTGCATCAGACTGTAAATCTGACGCCTTCGGGCTTCGGGGGTTCGAATCCCTCCCTACCCACAACGTAATAAATTTTGCTAAAGCAAAATTTAAACGCTGTAGGAATGTTTAAATTTGCAGAGCAAATTTATTACGTTCCACATTCAGCCCAGATAGTTCAGTGGTAGAACGCTTTCTTGGTAAGAAAGAGGTCGGGAGTTCAATTCTCCCTCTGGGCTCATGGCAAAGAAGAAGAAACCATTTTTAAAACTGCAGTGTAAAGAATGCAAAGAAATAAATTATTTCACTCAAAAACCAAAAACAATGGAAGATAAGTTAGAATTGAAAAAATTCTGCAAATGGTGCCGAAAACATACAGCACACAAGGAAGTAAAGAAATGAGAAAGGAGAGATAAAAAAGCCCCGAGCAGAATTGGATTTCGCAAAGGGCTTGAAGGTAGCGAGCTTTTCAGCTCGTGGGTTCTGTACACCATTAGTATCCACGCCTCTTGAGGGTTTTGTAATTCAAGATGGCACATGCCAGCCAGCATAGGGCTCCGAAGAACAACATAGCTGTTAGAACCCACTTGGCCTCAAGCGCATAGAGGATTCCTGTGGTGGTGGACAGAACGAGACAAATAACAGGCAGTGCAATTGATACCTTTACCTTCATTGAATACCTCCTTTCAAAGAACGATTAGATTGCCGATTCTTTGATATTATTATAGCATACTATTGTTATATCTGTCAATATCGGTGTGCTTGACGGGGGTATAATATACACTGCATAAAGAGAGTCGTTAAACCCAGTATTCCTAGGATTAGGTTTGAAGAGATTATTTGGGCATAAAAAAGAAGAAAGTTCTTGTATAAAAAAACCCATTGATATTATCGCAGGGTTTGTTGACTAAATGGGTTCGGCTCTTCAACAGTTACTAAGTTAGAGATTTTTTCGAACATCTTTTTGTGTATAACGCTTCCCGATGGTGCTAACTTAAGAACCTCAAGATATTGTTGGAGATTTTCCGCCAATACTGATATTTCTTCTAAAGCTTTTGTCTTTAAACTACTTCTGTCAGGAGCTAAATCATATAATCTTCTCCATTCGCTATAGCTATGTATTAATTTTAATCTGTCTATTTTGGAAACAATCTTTTCCCTTACATCCCTTAATCCATAATCCTCGGTTTTATTATAAATCTTTATTAACTGAGTAGGGTGTAATTCTTTCCAGAAATCATCAGAGAGCTTTTCCAAAGAAAATATAACAGCTAATTCAAATCCAACTTCTTTCTCCAGTTCCACAAATTCCATTATTTTCTCCTTTCAATTTCAGGTTAATCAATTTAATGGACTGCCCCAATTTTACACCTATTATTTAAATATGTCAATAGCTTGACGGGAGGGGTATAACATACACCACACAAAGAAGGTCGTAAAACCTAGTATTCCTCAAATAAGGTTTGAAGAGATTATTAGAGTATAAAAAAAGAGCAGTTTTAAGACATGCTCTTTTTGAGGTCTTTGAGAAAGGAATTGATAGGTAAATTTAAGGGATGTGGTTACGAATGTTTCTGGCCATATCTGGATCAATTTCTTTTAAGGTTTCCAGCATCTCAGAAAATTGAGTGTTCGATGAAAGCATAACTTGTAGTTCATCTATTTTCCGTTTACGGATTGGATTAAAAAGTAGTCTTAGTCCAATCCAACCCATAATCCAGCAAAGAATAAAAATAAGAATGAGAAATAGAATTGAAGGATTCCTATACCCAAAGTAGGAAAATATTGCCAGAACTGGCAAGAGCGGGATTATGGTTCCCATAAGTATAGGAGAGAGGGTAAGCCACTCAATTTTATCAAGAACTAAGTAGAGGCGGCGAGCCTTATCTATTTTTTCTTTTGGTAATTGGTTAATTTGCCACCAAACTAACCTTTTTCTCATACCGAACGACATTTTATCTCCTTTCATTTTATTCAAGACGCACTTTCATTATTTGGTTTTCAACGATACTACATTATACACCCATTACTTAAATATGTCAACAGGAAGTGAGTAATACACTCCTTGCACAAAGAAAGTCGCTAAACCCAGCATTCCTCAAATCAGGTTTGAGGAGGTTATTAGGGTATAAAAAAAGGTTGTTTCCAATCGCTTTGGACACAACCCTTTAGATAACCTTCTATAGGTAATTAATCCACTTGAATGGTTATCTTTTTGCCGAGAGAGTCGGTTATTTGCTCAATCAAAAGTCTCCTACAAGAGCTACAGACAGCATGTATTATAATCTTGTTTTCGGATACATCTAACACCTGAGAACCAAATTCCTTGCAACCACCAGCTTGTGCCGTCATTGGTTTGATTTTCGCCATTAAATCATCGTTTAGTGATGGTGTAATCTCTATCGTTTCCTGCGGCCACCTATGTTTTTTTTGGCGTCTCTTCTTTCTTCTTTGTCTACTCCTGAAAAAGTGAGTTGATAACTCATTTTTATCTCCTTTCATCTAAATCATTATTTAACTACTAAGAACAATACTTACAACTTACACCTATTATTTAAATATGTCAACAGGAGGTGAGTAATACACTCCTTGCACAAAGAAAGCAAACGTTAGGCACACAGTTTTCTATTGAGTTTGAGGAGATTATTAGAGTATAAAAAAGGTATCAAGTTTATTTGATACCTCTGAAGAGCATATTTCTGTGGTTTTATTTTGGGGTTTTAGTACGGGTTGCTATGAAAACTCCTATAATCGCTAATGCTGCCCCTAGAAAGAAGATTCCAAGAGTGATAGCTGGTAAATACTTATTTTGCAACCCAGTACTTATTATCCCGCAAATTATAGAAACCACAAATAAGATAGCCCCAGTCATTATTATTTTCCTACCAAGATTCATTATTTGTCTCCTTATCTGAGTTTGGAATTGTCAATTTTTACTCTATCTGTATTATAGCATACTAGTATGATTTGTCAAGGGTTGAGGGTAAATTTCTTGTATTGAATTGAAAAAATTCTGTAAATGGTGCAGGCGACATACCCTGCACAAGGAGATGAAGAAATAAAAAAGAGCAGTTTTTGGACATGCTCGGGTCGCACATTGCTATGGGTAGCATTGACCTTCGATGAGGTTTTCCTACCGAGCTAAGAACTGATTATATTATAGCAAACCTACAGAATTTGTCAAGGGTTTTGACCGAAATCCGTGTCTGATTTGAAAAAGTAAAGCAAACGCTGCCGAAAACATACGGTTCACAAAGAAGGCAAGCGTTAGGCACACAATTTCCTATAGAGTTTGAAGAGATTATTAAAGTATAAAAAAAGCCCCACGATACTATCGTAAGGCTTGATTTCTTTTCAGAACATCTTAGATTTAGAAATAGTACTCTTCTTCGCTAGACTTTTGACTTAGGCTCGAGAGAGCTTCTTCGAAGCATCTACACGTTTCTTCTAAATCTTTGCTCAGGGTCATATTATGCTTTTCAGAGAACTCTCTGATTCTTTAGAAAAGCAAAAATACAGGTTCTTCCGATCTATCCCACCAAACTAAGTCATTCAGATAAGGATGAATAAGAAAAACAATCCCATGAGATTCTGCTTTGATAAAATCTTCCATTTCAAGAATGCAATTCATTTTTATACCCCTTCATTTCCGTTATGATTTCTAATTCGTTACAATTTCCAAAAATTATTGTAAAATAGCAATATTTAATTATACACCTATTATTTTAATATGTCAAGAGGGGAGGGCGGCTAATACACTCCTTGCATAAGGAGGGAAAAAAATAAAAAAGTCCTTCTCTTACGAGTCGGACTTTAGGTATTTGGGTCTAGGCATTTTATGCTACGATATGTGGCAATATGGTTAATTCGAAGTTTTCATAGAAGAACTGTTCAGTGTATTGTTTTTTCATTGCATCTGCCCTTATTTTTTCTGTTTTTACTTCTTCTAGCGAGAGGATTCGGAGACTTACATCTTGGGCAGGAACAAGGGCATTGCATTGAAAGCACTGAAATTCTGGACCAACCCAGGGCCGAAAAATAGCTAACTGAACTACTTCACTTCCGCATTCTGTATGGCGAAAGACGACATGTGTTTTTTCGTCACCAAAACGGAACCATAGCCAGATGCCTAAACGAGAAAGTAAATAGCGGGGGGAAAGACAACAAAGCCAATATCTTAATCTCCACATTGTTAAATACCTCCTTATCTGAATTTGAAATTGTTAAGGCTTTAACTCTACCTGAATTATATCATACTGATGTAATTTGTCAAGGTTTGTCCTGAATTCCGTGTTCTGATTTGAAAAAATTCTGCAAGCGCTGCAAAAAACACACTCTTCACAAGGAAGGGAAGAAGTAAAGAAAAGAAAAAGTCGCCGCAGAGATTAATCTCGTTGGCGACCGATGGACAGAGAGCTATTTCTTCTTGAGAGCTTCTCTGACTAAACGGAGATACTCTTGTAGCTCGGTTAGCATCTGGTCGATAGCTTCTTGCTTGCCGTTTAATTCAAACCTTACGGTACAAGCAAGAATTCCTTTGCTTTCTTCTGTCGTCAGATCAAGGCCCCGCATGAAAGCTTCATTCTTAATCTTACTTACGATCGAAGACTTGATAGCTCTACCCAATTCAAGAACGAATCTTGCACGGATTATTTCAGACATGGTTATTACCTCCTTATCTGGATTTGAAATTGTCAATTTTCAACTCTACCTGAATTATATCATACTGATGTAATTTGTCAAGGTTTTGTGCGAATTCCGTGTATTGATTTGAAAAAGTTCTGCAAGTTCTGCAGGCGACATACCCTGCATAAAGAGGGGAAGAGATGAAAGGCAGTTTGACAGAGGTTTTTATAAGTATATAATTAAAGTGTATGTTGACCGATGAAGATATACAAAAAATCATAAATGCTCATAAAAAGGTTTTTCCAACAAAAGTAGATTTTGAATCTTTTAAAGATGAAATGAAAAAAGACTTTTCCGACCTTCAAACTTCGGTTGACAATTACGCTAAAAAAGCAGATGGATATTTTCAAGAAATGTTGATGTTAAGCAATAAAATTAATAGGCACGAAAAGTGGCTTTTGCAAATAGCTGAAAAGCTTGGCATAAAATTAGAGTATTGAGAAAACTTAAAATTGTGAAATTAAACTCGAGTCTATGGCCCGAGTTTTTTCTTGAAAAAAAGGATTTATTATGATATATTATATATACGGGGGCTTGGTTCAGTGGTAGAATTGCGGTCTCCAAAACCGCAGACGGGAGTTCGATTCTCTCAGCCCCTGCTTTCGTTAAAACTACAGCAGGCATGCCTGCTTTTATTTTCCAGTTTTTTGAGGTAAAATAAAATATAATATAATATTATGGCGCTGTTAATAGTTAGAAAATTCAAAGATAAGATTCTTAAGAAAAAAGAGCCAAAGAAGAAGAGGAGATTGTTAAAAAAGTAAAAGAATTTAAAAATTAAAAATATGTTTATAATTCTTTCAATAATAAGCTTAATTTTCTCATTAATGGCTCTTAGCCAGATTATATATCCATTATTTCTTGCTTGGCCTATGGCTACAAGGTTAGAAAAAGAAGGAAAACTCAAAAAGAAAATACCCATTTTTACTTTTTTGATTCCGCCGTTAATTTGGGTTATTTTGATCATTCTTTCGGTTTGGTTAGTTAATGCTAAATTTCCATTTTTTTCTACTGTTTATTATTCAATTCTTGTTTTTATATTAATTATTGTTATTATTCAGATCCCCTTAAAAAATAGAAATCTAAAAGAAGATTTCGAAGATTCTTGGGGAAAATATTTAAAAGATCAAACAAATAATAAAAATTTATGAAAAAAATAATTATTTTACTTATTACAATTGTAGTAGTCTTAACGTTAACTAATATAATTACTGTTTCCTTTTTGTTTAATGATAAAGAAACAAAAGATAGCAAGGAGGGCAAGTTTAGTGGCCTAGAGTTAACATTAGAAGAATTAGAGAAAGATTTAGATTTCTATAAAAATTTAGATATTTATTTCAAGTTATTAGATTATGAAGATTCAGAGTATATGGGGAAGATAGAAGAAAGATTAGATGAAAAAATTGAAGATGATTTTATGCTATTTGCTGTATCTAGAATTATTGAAGACGAACGTTCTAAAGAAATAATAAATAAGCTTAAAGATGAAGTCTATTCAAAAAAATTAACAGAAGAGGAAAAAGAAGAGATTTTTTCTAAAAATAATGCTTGCGCCGAATTAGCAACTGGTATTAATGAGCAATTAAAGAATAAGTTTGAGAGTTCTTACAACATTTCTAAAGAAGAGGAATTAGAGTTTATTTTTTACAGCCCAAGCCTAAAAAGTTGTCTGTATTCTACAGCCTATGAATATTCAAGTACTGTTGATGATTATTACAATAAACATACCAAGATAGTTTATAATGCCTCCACCCAATCTAAGATAGATGAATTTACAGTTTATGCTTACAACTACGATTATTTAGACGATGAAGACATAGAAAAAGATAGAAAAAGATATGTAAAATTTATTTTGGAAAATTCTGGATATAATGCAGATTTACTTAAAGATATTAGTTATATTTATTAAAAAAATGAAGCAAAAAGGGTTTGCGGTAACAACCTTAATAATAATTGTTTCTTCTGTAGTAGTTTTATATGGAATTACAGCTACAGGCGTTGTTTTGTATAAACAAGATAAATTAAGGCCCGTAATAGAAGTTAAAGATAAGTTTTTTGATTTTACTTCTGATATTATTTATAATACTGTTTGGAAAAGCAAAGATGAGAAAAAGATGTTGGAGCAGGAATTGGAATTTTCAAACATTAAAAGAGAGCAAGCTGAAGGGAAGGCAAGTGAAGAAGCCATTGCTAGAGCACAAGCAGAAGAAAAAGCTCAACAAGAAGAAGTTTTAAAAAATCAGGCTGAGGCCAAGGCGAAACAAGAAGAATACGAAAGAAAGTTGAAAGAACAGCAATTATCAGAAAAGGAAGCTGAGGAAAGAAAAATGAATGCTGACAATGATTATGATGGTTTAACTTATAGAGAAGAATTAAATTTAGGGAGTTCTGATTGGGATAATGATTCTGACGGCGACGGAATTAAAGATGGCGAGGATATGCATCCCGCAGGCGGAGATAGATTGATGGCGCAACATTTTGAATGGGACTATAGTGGTACTCATTGGACATGGGATTATTCTTTCTTGTCTGATTGGTATGACTATTATAAAAATATGACTCATGGAGATCAGGGGATATCTTTTATTACAAGCGATAATTTTTATATTCAAGAAATAGCAGCAATGCTTAAAAATAAAGCTGATGTGAATAATTATACAAGGTCTGAATTTGCAGTTTCTTTTATTCAATCTTTGGGATACGTTGGAGATAATGTTATAGGTTATGACGATTATCCCAAATATCCATTAGAGACATTGGGGGAGCAAAATGGAGATTGCGAAGATACAAGTTATTTAGCGGCTTCTATAATTGACGCAATGAACATAGATGTGCGGCTTATTTTATTGCCAGGACATATGGCAATAGCAGTAGCTTTTAATTGTGATATGGACGGCTTTTACTATAGGTCAAATGGCAGGTGTTATTATTACGTAGAAACAACAGTTTCTGGTTGGAGTGTTGGCGATATGCCAGATGAATATATTAATTATCCAGCCACCCTAGTTAGTGTTTATTCTGGAAAGACAACAAAAGAATATCCAGAATATAATAAACCTTGTTATTATTCGTCGGATCCACCTGGTTATTATTCTGATGGCAGTTATTTTTATTCTGACAGCAATTGTAATAACGTAACTTATTGCATATTTTATGATGATTTTTACTTTAATTATTTGACAGAAAAACTTTACTGGGATAGCAGTTGTTCTCAAATAGTTACGAAAGGTTGCTATAAATCAGATAATTATCCAGGATATTTTTATGACAATGATGTGAACTATTATAATGATTCACGTTGTTTAAGCGTAGCAAGATTCTGCAGGCCGTCTTCTAATTATTCCGATACTTATTATGACGGATATAACGAATACTGGGATAGCAACTGTACACAGAAAGTAGTGTCTTGGTGTTCTAAATCTATCTATCATCCAGGATATTGGTTTAGTTCTATTGATTACGAAATTTATATTGATTCTCAATGTACTCAAAAAGCAAATTTGTAAACTTTCTCATGTTACTAGAAGAAGATATTAAACAGTTAATCAAATTAAAAACAGAAAGCAAAAACCTTGATTATAAGGAGAATTTGAACTGGGATAAGGGTAAAAAAGAAGAGAAGTTAGAAATCATAAAAGATATTTTAGGTATGGCTAATACTCAGGATGGGGGGAAAATAGTTTTTGGGATAAGGGACACGGATTTTGAATTTATTGGTTTATCACAAGATGATTTTGAATCCTTCGATCAAACAAAACTAAATGACTTTTTAGAAAATTATGCAACCCCCAAATTTTCTTCGCAAATTTACAGGCATAAAATTGACGAGAAAAACGTAGTTGTTATAGATGTTCCAGAATTTCGGGAGGTGCCAATTATTTGTAAAGATAATGCCTATTCTTTTGATAGTGGCGATAAACAAATTTTAAAGAAAGGGCAAGTTTATATTAGAACAGATAAAGCAACCACAGAAACTATTCCATCTGTCGAAGAAATGAGAGAGCTTTTAGGTAGGGCATTATCTAAGAAAGGCGATGAATTATTGCAAGATATAGAGCGCTTGATAAAGGGTAAACCATTAAGAGTAGCCGAGGATTCTAAAGAAAAATACAGCGAAGAAATTAAAAATGCTGATATGTTTTTATCTGAAAACCTTGGGGAAGAATTTAAAAAATATGGTTATTGGGAAATTTGTGCCTATCCTATAGATTATAATCCAACGAGAATACCAAATCAAAAAATAATAAAAGAACTAATAGAAAAATCAGAAGTACGTCTTAGGGGGTGGAATTTTCCACATACAGATTTTCATGGTAATGTATCAAATTTTTCAAGAGGAAGACAATCTTATACTATTTGGGAGAGGTATAGAGAGGGGTATCAAGCATATAAAAGTGGTCTATTTGTTTGGAAGAGAGTAATCTGGGAAGATATTGAGAAACATGGAGAGGATAATAAACCCATGCTTTCTTTTATTAGTGCAATATGGTCGATTACAGAGTTTTTTCTATTTTTTAAGAGGTATTATGAAGAAATTGCAGGGGAGAGCGATTTACATATTGAGCTAACATTAAATAAAACCAAGGAAAGAAGATTAGCGTCCTTAGATTTTAATGTTCTTCTTCCGGATTGGTACGTTTCAAAGGAAGACCCTATTTTTATAGAAGAAAATATAAAGGTCGTTGACTTGCGATCTTCATACAAAGAAATTGCAAATCGTGTAATTAGACAATTATTTCTAGTATTTAATCTAGATGATATGAGAGAAGATATTGTTGATCAATGGCAGACAAGATTGCTCGAAAAGAGATTTTAAAAAACCTAAAACCGCCGAGCAGAGCTCGTCGGTTTTACCAAAAATTTTTCGGCTCGCAATAAAAGGCGGGCAAAAAATGGAGGGGGATTTTTTGCCCGCCTGCTTGTCCGTCTTGGACGGACTCAGCTCTGAAAAAGCGTTCTTTCTTTATTAGAAAAATTAGGTATTTTTTAGGAGCTTTTTCAGAGCCGTTAAAAATCTTCAGGATTTTTCTTAAAGTAGGTTCGGATTTCATCCAATAGCCCCTGCTTTCGTTAAAACTACAGCAGGCATGCCTGCTGAAAAAAAATAAGATAAAATGAAAAGTCCTTCTCCTAAGAGAGGGACTTTAAAGAATGGCGGTAGTTGGCTAAAGCCACACGATGGTCGCGAAAATGGCAACCCCAGTTAATTTACAGGTGAAAGCAAAGGCAATCACTTTAGATGGCGGTACAAAGGTTAAATGGAGTTTTGCTTTCCGGGCAGATAATATATCGATTGCACCGCTTAAGCCTATAACCAACCCAATGATTAAAATTCTTGTCAACATTTTACCATCTCCTTTCTTTATATAACAAAGTATAACAAAGTTATTAGCAAACAGTTTAACGAGCTAACTATATTATATCGATATTGATATAATTTGTCAATGGTTGGTTTGTTTTTTGCTTGGTTCTGGGCTATAATTATAATATGGCGTTGCTGATAGTTAGAAAGTTCAAAGATAAGATTCTTAAGAAAAAAGCCAAGAAAGTAAGGAAGATAGACGATGAGATAATAAAGCTTGCCTATGATATGGCAGAAACAATGAAACTAGGTCAGGGCATTGGCTTGGCAGCTAATCAAGTAGGCGTTTTAAAAAGAATCATTGTTGTAGAAGCTGATTTTCAAAATCAGCAGGTTTTGGCTTTAATAAACCCTAAGATTGTTAAAAAAAGCAGAGAAAAAACAATAGACAAAGAAGGGTGTTTGAGCTTTCCTGGGGTTTATTTAAATATTAAAAGAAGCAATGCAATAAAAGTTAAGGCAAAAAATATTAAGGGAGAGAAGATTATAATAGAAGCAGAAGGCATTTTAGCAAGGGCTTTGCAGCATGAAATAGACCATTTAAACGGAATTCTTTTTTACCAAAGGTTAGGTCCTTTTAAAAGAGCTGCTTTTAAAATGAAACATAAACTATGAGTTTGATTGATTCTTTAATAAAAGATAAATGGCTCAAAACACCTATAATCATTGAGGCATTTAGGAAAGTGAAAAGAAAGGATTTTATGCTTGCCCGCCAAAGCCCGGAGGGCGTAGGCGGGCAAGAAGTTGAGATATTGGCTGAAATAAACCAAGCAATGCCAATAAGCTCTGGTCAGACAATTTCCCAGCCCTTAACAGTAGCTTTTATGTTAGAGCAGTTGCAGCCAAAAAGAGGAGACAATATTTTAGATGTTGGCTCTGGTTCTGGCTGGACTACAGCTCTTCTAGCTTATATTATAGGCGAGAATGGTAAAGTTATTGCAATAGAAATAATTCCAGAATTGAAAGATTTCGGGGAGAAAAATGTTTCCAAGTACAATTTTATAAAAAAAGGCATAGCCAAGTTTATTTTGCAAGATGGGTCTTTAGGATATAATAAAGAGGCTCCTTATGATAAAATACTGGTTTCAGCTTCAGCTCAAAAAGTCCCAACAGCTTTAAAAGAACAGCTGAAAATTAGAGGCAGGATGGTTATTCCTATTGCAGAGTCTATTTTTACTATAATTAAAAAGTCAGAAAAGGATTTTGAGCAAATAGAACATCCAGGTTTTGTTTTTGTACCGCTGGTATGAAATACTTTATTTTAATCATTATAATATTGGTCTTATCAGCTGGATTATTGATTTTGTGGGGGGTTTATTCCCCAGCTGGCAGCTCTGAAGAGTTGGTTGTTTTTTTAGTTAAAAAAGGAGAAGGTCTTAATCAAATAGCAGAAAATCTTCAAGAACAAGATTTGATAAAAAATAAATATTTTTTTATTGCCTATACTTTGTTTAAAAAACAAGAAAAAGATTTAATAGCAGGGGAGTATGAGCTTTCTTATTCTATGAATGTGCCTAAGATTTTGCAAAAGATTTCTTCTGGAGACAGAATAAAGAGAATAATAACTATAATTGAGGGCTGGACAGTTAAAGATATTGAACAAAAGCTTAATATGGGTGAAATAGACCCTTCTTTAGAAGGTTATCTTTTCCCAGATACTTATGAAATACATCCAGATGATGAGTTAGCAGATATTATTAAAAAGATGCAGGATAATTTTAACAAAAAGATAACTGAAGAAATCAGGCAGAAAATTACTGCTCAGCAAAAGGCGTTAGAACAAGTAATAATTATGGCTTCAATTCTAGAAAGAGAAGTGCAGACCCTGGAAGACAAGAAAGTTGTTTCTGGCATTTTATGGAAAAGAATGGACAATAACATGTTTTTGCAAGCAGATGCTACAGTAACCTATATTACTGGTGGAAAATCCACTGAGCTTACAAAAGAAGAGCTGGCTATTGATTCTCCTTACAACACTTATAAATACAAGGGTTTGCCTCCAGGCCCTATTTCAAACCCCGGCTTAAACAGCATTTTGGCTGCAATACATCCTGTTAAAACAAAATACTGGTTTTATCTTTCTACTTCAGAAGCTGAAACAATATTCAGTACAACTTTAGCTGAACATGAAGCAGCTCGCCAAAAGTATTTAAAATAAAAGTTATTCACAAATCTTCTATTGACAATAACGTGTGGTGTGGTAAAATTAAACCACACTAATAATATTTTATATATGAATAAAAATCTACAAAAATTTGGAGAAAAGTTGAAAAAAATAAGAATAGAAAAAGGAATTACATTAAGAGAAGCATCACGTTTAGCAAATTATGATCCTAGTAATTGGAGCAAAATAGAAAGAGGAAAAATGCCTCCTCCCTCTAATGAAAAAATCTTAAGAAAATGGGCAGAGGTTTTAGGCTTGAATAAGGAGGGGATTCAGGAATTTGTTGATGAGGCCAAATTAGTTCAGGGTTTATTGCCTCAAGATATAGCTACCGAGGAGGATATAATTAATTGCTTGCCAGCTTTTTATAGAACCTTGAGAAACAAAAAACCTAGCAGGAAAGAAATTAATAAACTGATAAAGCTAATAAAAAGAGTTTAAAAGGGAAGATGGATTATAAGAGTATCAGGGTTAATTTTTTAAATAATATTCAAATAAAAAATAAAGCAGATTTATTCAGGAAAGAGTTTTGGGATAGTTCTATTCCTGTGGATATAGAAAGAATAATAGATTTAAAACTTAAAATAGATGTAATACCTTTTCCTAATTTGCAGAATTCATGTGACGCAGATGCCCCAATTAGTTCAGATTGGAAATCAATTTATGTAGATAAGTATAGGTATTTAGATGATCGTTACCAAAATCGTTTAAGATTTTCTTTTGCTCACGAAATTGGGCATTTTGTTTTGCATAAAGATATCTATGAAAGTTTCAATATCAAAACTATAAATGATTTTTATAGATTTATAGAAGATTTTGATAATGAACAGTATGGATATCTTGAAACCCAAGCTAATAAATTTGCAAATTATCTTCTTGTTCCTAGAGAAATATTAATTGAGCATAAGAAGAAAATAATAAATGGCAAAGACTTTTTATCTAGAATAGATAGTAAGACATTAAATTCTTATCTTGCTAATCCCATATCTAATATTTTCGGCATATCTGGAAAAGTTGCCGAGATTGCTTTGAACGATTTAGAATAAGTTGGTATAATAGAATAATATGTTTATGTCTGTTTGGAAATTCATTCCCTTTATGTTATTTGGCATACCATTATTGGTAATTTTTGGTATTTTTGTATCAGGTGCTTTTACTTTGTTTTTTACTGAAAAGACAGATAGGGGAAAAGATGTAATAGCAAGAGCTCTTACTTATTTCTTAATTCTTTTAGCTCTTTTTCTTGTTTTTGTTGTTGTAAGTTATTTGGTCGGGCAAGGTGAAGTTTTTGAACCAGAGGAAGAACAGTCAGAATTTCCAATATCTCCAATGGGAATATTCCCTCAACCTCCCAGCTTTCTGATGGTTGAAGATTACAGCTTTTCAGGGCCGTGGCTTTTATCTGAAGTTGATGTTAATGATGAAAGTCATGTTTATGCAATCTTCTGTAAAAAAGAGGAAGGTTATGATATAATAGATATGGGAATAAATTCTATAGGAAGACCTATTTCTAATTCAAAGAATTATGAGTGTTGGCAGGAAAAATGCGGCAGTCCAGAAAATATTCATCTAGGTTTTTATTGGACTCCTCCAGATGACCCTAATTCTAACAGACAATCATATGATCAAATTAAAAAAGTTATTGAGTTTGTCTGTAAACTTCAAATATGAAACAGTCAATACTTGAAAAATTCGGCTTAGAAAAAGTATTTATAATCGTGATTATAGTAGCAATAGTTGCGGTCTGTTTGATTTTTTTCTGGATGTTTTTCGGCTATTCAAGAAGAGGTGTACAATTAATATCTCCTTTAGGCAGAGAAGAGTGGGAAATAGGTCAAACATACGAAATTAAATGGAAGTCAACTGGAATAGGAAGAATAGGTATTGTTTTGTTTAATGCTGATAAGCCCGAGTGGATTGCTGAAAACCTACCAGCTTCCCCAGGCCTTTATGAGTGGAGAATCCAGCCAGGTCATGAACACGGGTCTAACTTCTGGGTTGCTGTTTTTGAGTATCCCTGGAGGCAAGGAAACCAAATATCATATTCTAAAGGATCTTTTTCCATCACTTATCCTGAACTGGCAAGCTGCGACAGTTTATCTATTCAAGAAGAATGGCCTTATTTAGCATCAGATGTTCCTGATGTTAGAAGGGTTTTTATAACTAAAGAAACCTTTACAGGTGACTTGGACGGTTTAGAAGGAGCTAATGAGAAATGCCAAATAGCTGCAGCAGAAAAGGGTTTTTCTGGCGATTGGACAGCTTTTATAGGAGGAGACAGCCCAGAACAAACAGCAGTTAAAAGAATAGAGCTAACTCCTAGGGGGCTGGGAGGCATATTTATTGATGCAGAAGAATCTTTAGAGCTTTTAAGAGGAGCTACTTGCCATAGAGTATTAGGCAGAAACTTTAATGATTTTTTAGCAAAACTTTCTGACCTAAAGATAATTAATGAAGAAAAGCTTTCAAAAGATTTTTTAAGCAAGATGGAAAAAGTCTGGTTCGGAAGAATAGATAAAGATACCCAGAGAAACTGTACCTTTATTATGTCAGCAACTTATTATATTTTTCTTCCTTTACCCGAAAAATACAGCCATACTGTAACTTGCCAGAATTGGACATTTGGAAAAGCTGTTGTTCCAGGCTATGAAAGAGGCATGGTTCTTGATGATAGATTTTCTATTTGTTATACGCCTCAAGGAGAACCAACTTATTCTGTAACAGCTGCTGGTTTAGCTTCCGGTGTTGAGGGCAAAGAAATTGATGCTAAGTACCTAACCAATGTTGGCAAGGTTTGTTCAGAAAAACAGCATTTGCTCTGCATAGAAAATTAGGGGGTTGACCCCGCACCACTTTTTGAGTATTAGGTTTTTACGATTTTTTTCTTGAAAAGTGGTGCAGGGGTTGACAACCTCTTTTTTATCAGTAATATTTAAAATATAAAGTAAAGCCATAGACAGCAGGTTTACCCGCCGAAGCCTTGGCGAAGGCGGGCAAATAAATCCTGCCGAGGATTAATAGTTTTTGCTGTCTATGGAGACAGCTTTTTTATTAATATGCCCCAAACAAAAGAACAAAAGAAAAAGAGTTTACAAGAACTAGTACAAAACATTGATAAGCAAAAATCAATGGTTTTTGTAGCATACGAGGGTTTAAAAGCTTCTGATATGTTTAAGTTAAGAAATCTATTAAAACAAGCTGGCTGCAAGATTTTAGTTGCTAAGAAAACCCTTTTAGGCATTGCTTTAAAAGACAAAAAGATTGATTTTAAAACCAAAGATTTAACAGGCCAAATAGCTTTAGTTTTTGGTTTTGAAGATGAGTTTTCAGCTCCTAAATTAAGCTATAATTTTTCAAAAGAGAACGAGAATTTAAAAATACTAGGAGGTTTTTTTGAGAATAAGGTTATTGATTCCAAAGAAGTCATTTCTTTAGCTCAAATACCTTCAAAGAATGAATTATTAGCAAAGGTCGTATTTTCAATTTCCAGCCCTGTATCAGGATTTGTTAATGCTTTGCAGGGCAATTTAAAAAACTTAGTTTTCGCATTAAGCGCAATTAAAAAATAATATGGCAGAGGAAGAAAAAATTAAAATTCCAAAGAAGTTTGAAAAATTAGTAAAAGAAATAGAAGAAATGTCTGTTTTGGACTTGGCAGAATTAGTTAAAATTTTAGAAAAGAAGTTTGGCGTTTCTGCTCAAACTCCGGTTGCAATTGCAGCTGCCACGGGACCCGCCGTCGCCCAAGGCTCTGGCGAGGCAACAGATGAAAAATCAGAATTCACTGTTATTTTAAAAGCAGTAGGCGAGAAAAAAATAGAAGTTATTAAAGTTGTTAGAGATATTACTGGCAAAGGCTTAAAAGAAGCTAAAGATATGGTAGATGCTGTAGGTTCAGCCCCTCAAACAATTAAAGAAGCAGTTAAAAAAGAAGAAGCAGAAGAAATAAAGAAAAAGTTTGAAGCAGCTGCAGCTACAATAGAACTCAAATAATTTGTCCTAGCTAAAAACAGAAACTCTTGACCCCCACACCAAATTTTGGTAGTGGGGGTTGACACGGGTTTTTGTTTTTTTTAATATGACCTATCTATTAGAAAAGGGTTGAGATTGGGCGTCTTTGCTAGTTTTATTTCCTCCCTGGCTCTGACGCCCGCTCTCAGCCCTTTTTTATTTAGGTGTTGACACGTAAATTATACAAGATTATAATTGAATAATAATAGCTCTTTCGTTCTTTAGACACTTCGGTCTCATTTTATTCCGACCACGACTTTGAATTTTCAGAAAAGGAGGTTGCGATGAAGAACAAATTCATTTAGCTTTTGTTTGGGACTACTTACTTATTGGTAGCACGAGTCCTTAAGGGTCTGGTTTCCTCTCCCCAGGCCCTTTTTTATTATGGCACTATTGACAAATATTTCAAATAGGTGTTTAATTAAAGAGTAGCTCTTAAAACCATGAATCTTAACAATTTCATATAAAAGGAGAAAAAATGGAATATTTAATAAAAATACCCATGCTGCTACCAGTAACAATAGGCCTGATTCTTACAATTTGTATATATTTAATAGACGGATACAAATATCCAATTTGCCCCAGCTGCGGAAATAATGGCTGTTGCAAAAGAATCAAAGGAAGAATCGTTTGTGACATCCATGGTGATGTCACTGATGCAGTTCTTTGTCAGTATTAAATAGCCTCTACCTATTATTCCATCACCCACCGATGGAATATAAGAGCCGGTTTTCCTCCTGCCGGCTCTTTTTTATTAATTTTCTTTATGCTATAATTAAATAAACAGCTCTTTATAATGTCTATCCAGTGTTTGGCTATGTTGATTTCGGAAAGGAGGTTAAGAATGACAAAGAATAAATTTATATACTAATACTAAATAGTTTTCAACGGTTAACATTTTTAGCAACATTTCATCTGAAATCTGAAGCTAGAGTCTAAGGACTTGCGTGAAGACAAGGGCCTGGTTGTATCCCCAGGCCCGTTTTTTATTGACCCACGGCATTGACAAACATTTCAAATAGGTGTTTAATTATAAAATAGTTCTTAAAACCTTGAACCTTAATAATCTCATAAGGAGATGAATATGCAGAAAAAAAGAGAGAATAAAAAGAGAAGCGTTGACAGTAATGCCAGCGACGATGAGCCAAAAGGAGCGAATTTAATGAAAGCGATAAAATCGCAAATAGAAAGTTCTCTTTCAGAATCAGAGAGGATTATTGAAATGCAAGGTTTTATTAAAGGAACAAGAATAATAGAATAATATAAGGAAAGGAAAAAGCATGGAATATTGGTTAATAACAATACTTTCAACAGTATCAATAGTAGGATTGATTGTTGTAGTTATTTTGGTCTTAAAATACGGATATAATTATCCTTGTTGCCCGGAATGCGGAGACGACGATGATTGCTTCATAAACGAACAAGGAAACGTAATTTGTAAAATTCACGGCCCTGTTACTGGTTTTAAAATTATAGACATAGACGAAACAGAAGAATAGTTCTTTCTTTATGCACAATCGCTCTTTCCATCAGTCTATGATTGGTGGAAAAAGAGCCGGACTCCCTCCCGCCCCGGCTCTTTTTTATTAAATTTTTTTATGTTATAATTGAATAATAGTTCTTAATAGTTCTTTTCTTATGCAATTCTTCCTCTAGTTCTCCATCAACCGCCCAGGAACGATGGAGAAAAGAGCCGGTCATCCTCCCTCTCCTCCCCGGCTCTTTTTATTTTTCCCCATTTTTATCCACAATGGCTGTGGAAAACCTCTTATTAAACTGTGCTTGACATATTCTTTTGCATCTTATAATATCGGTTATAGACGCCTAACTGGAGGAGTTAGATGATAAATAAATTTGTGATAGAAAAATATGCACAAAAATTTAACGCATGGCAGATATTAGGCGTTTTTTATATTGAAAAATAACAAAGCCCAAAAGCTTTGTTTTTTTTGTTTTTTAATTAAATAATAAATTAATTAATAAAAACTATGAAAAAAATAATTATCGGAGGAATTACATTATTATTTACTTTTGCAGCCTTGCCAACAGTTGCTGCTTGGGATGTAACTGGCACATATACATGGTTAGTGCTAGGCACTTACAGCCACGATTTAGTTATTGGTACCCAAAATGCTGATGGTACATTTTTGGGCACAGGGGGTTATCCATCTGGCAGCTCTCCTTATACTAATCCAGGTCAAACCCCAGAAACAATTACTGGCCAAGTCACAGGGGATCAAATAACATTTACCACTACATATGCTGGGCCATATAATCCAGGTTATTCTGTAACTGTTTCTGGAACTATTGCTTCAGATGGGACAATGAGCGGTAACTCTCCTTGGGAATGGCACACAACATCAGGCGCAGCACAAGAGATAGAGACCCGCTACGCTGAAATTACTTCTCCAAACGAAGGAGGAATCGTTACAGGCACTCTTGATTTAGCTGCCTACTTAGTTGATGACGATCAAGACAGTGTTCAGTGGGCAGTAAGAAAGGGGACATGTGCTGCTGGTACAAATACTGTTTTTGGCAACGTTGATGGCTTTAATGATCCTTTTAATTGGACCTACGACAGTGGAACAGGAATGCATGAATTTACAGCACAAGCAGATATTTCTTCTTGGGAACCTGGAATGTACTGTTTTATTTTTAATCCTAGAGAAGATAGTGGGGAAGAGGATATAAGGTTAACTCGTGAGTTTGAGATTGAAGAAGAGGTAACTTATAAGAATCATGGGCAATATGTAAAATCGCAGGAAAATAAGAAAGAAGCTGCACAATCAAGAATAGGCATGCCCATTAAAAGTAAAGGGCATACAAAATAAAGGTCGAAAACGGGTGGCTTACCTAAGCCCCTCTCTCCTTGGAGGAGGGGAAGAGGGAGTCTAAGGCGAGCCACTCTAATAATTAAGTCGAAAATTATTAACCAATTAATTACTTTCAATTACGAAATATATAATATCTGCGTTAATCCGCTATAAATCTGTGTGAATCTTAACAATAAATTATAGATTTACACGGATTATAGATAAGATTTCCACTGATATTTAATTTTGTAATTCAAGGTGAAACAATGATTAAAAAAGTTTTATTCGGTTTAGTAGCTGTTGCAGTAGTGGCTGGTA
>Ga0111214_103_pt1 | contig 58542 bp, 60 predicted proteins | sample DeeMarSWOR152_54_FD_80365 | JGI IMG/M metagenome (GOLD analysis project Ga0111214, IMG submission 80365) | Parcubacteria bacterium DG_72
TTGATGATGGTTCTTGTATTTATGATATACCAGGATGTATGGATATTTTAGCTATAAACTATAATCCTCTTGCTACTGTAGATGATGGTTCTTGCTTGTATTGTGGCAATAACAAGATTGATTCAGGAGAAAAATGTGATGGCACAGATTTAGGAGGTAAAACATGTGCTGATTTTGGATTAGCTCCTGGAACCTTAGCTTGTTTGCCAGATTGTTCTGGTTTTGATCCATCAGGTTGTGGCCCTGTGCTTCCTCCAACAGCAGGAGATAGGTTATATAATTGCCAGTATCCTGGAGGAGCTAACATGAACAGCTTAGCAGGATTTGATCCGCTAACTAATATGGTTTATTTGACTGGTGTTTGGTCAGTAAATAAAGTGGACTCAAGCGACGGCTTTAGATGGTATACTACTTGCCAGCCTGGTTGGTATGGGCTTGGCGCTACTTCTGGCTGGAAAGATTTAGGCCTTTTCGCCAGCACTCACTCAGACGGCGATTATATAGCTTATAGCGGTCAGCTCGGGAGGTATTTGTTTTTCAGAGTAGAAAATAATCAGCTAGTAGTTACCCAGGATCTTTGCACAGCTTGTCCTGATAATAGTTTAGGCCTATGTGATCCAGCCATATGCCTTAGCCTAGGAGCTACTTGTCGTAATATTGTAGTTAAAACTATGGGCGGCTCTTTCGGTATGATGTGTGTAGCAGAAAATCAATGCAATCTTTGCGGAATGGTTATTGGAGATATATGTAATGCAAAAGAATGCACAGCTATTGGTCCTGCTTGTTCGTATAAATCTAGTACTGGGGCATGTAATTGACAAAATTCATTAGTTTTGTTATTTTTAAGGTTAGTTCAATGCCCCTATAGCTCAATTTGGTAGAGCAACGGCCTCTTAAGCCGCAGGTTGTAGGTTCGAGTCCTACTGGGGGCACATAAAAGGGCTTGCCCCTTTTTTATTTATTTGGTATAAATAAAAAAGTATATGTTAAAACAAGAAGATAAATTAAAGTTAATACAAGAACATAAGCTGCACGACGCAGACACTGGCTCTGCTGATGTGCAGATTGTTTTGCTTACAGAGGAAATAAAAAAACTTTTGTCTCATTTAAAAAAACATCCCAAAGATTTTCATTCTAAAAGAGGTCTTTTGAAAATGGTTTCTAAAAGAAGAAAATTGATGAAATTTTTGAAAAAAGAAGACGAAAAAAGATACAACAAGATTATTAAAGCAGCAGGCCTTAAGAAATAACCATGATTAATAAACATTCAGGACAAAGAGTCGGAGTATTAATGGATGTTCAGAACCTGTATCATTCAGCTAAAAATCTATATAATGCCCGGGTTAACTTCCGGGAAATTTTGAAAACAGCAGTTTCAAATAGGAACCTAATAAGAGCTTTTGCTTATGTTGTAAGCACTAAAACAGGAGAAGAAAAACCATTTTTTGAAGCTTTAACAAACCTAGGCATAGAAACCAGAGTAAAAGAACTTCAAGAGTTTTACGGCGGACAGAAAAAAGCTGATTGGGATGTAGGCATAGCAATTGATGCTATAAGGATTGCTCCAAGCATTGATGTTTTGGTTTTGGTTTCAGGGGATGGAGATTATCTTTCTTTGGTAGAATATTTAAAAAACCAGGGCAAAAGGGTTGAAGTTATGGCTTTTGGCAAATCAGCTTCTGGCAAATTAAAAGAACAAGCAGATGAATTTATTGATTTGTGCGAAAATGCCAAGAAGTACTTGCTTAAAAATGAAAAACGATAAATTTAGTTTAAAATTAGGGGAAAAAAATCTTCAAGTAGAGATTAATAACTTAGCAGAACAAGCAGCAGGATCTGCTTTTGTCAGATACGGAGACACTTTGGTTTTAACCACCTGCTGTATGTCAAAACAAGACCGGGAGAACCTCGGCTTTTTTCCTTTAACTGTTGAATATCAAGAGAAATACTATGCTGCTGGTAAAATAAAAGGAGCCCGTTATATAAGAAGAGAAGGGAAGCCCTCTGATGAAGCTATATTAAACTCTAGATTAATAGATAGGTCTATTAGGCCTTTGTTCCCAAAAGGGCTGAAAAGAGAAGTGCAGGTTATTTCCACTGTTTTGGCTTGGGACGAAGAAAATGACCCAGATATTTTAGCTTTAATTTCAGCTTCTATTGCTCTTTCTATTTCCAACATTCCTTTTGCCGGGCCCATAGGCGCTGTAAGAGTTTCTAAAAAAGACAATAAATTATTAATTAACGCAAAATATGAAGACAGAAACAGCAGCAGCAGAGCAGATGTTATTTTTGTGGGCGTGGAAAAAGACAAGCAGGTTCTTATTAATATGATTGAAGGGGAGTTTGAAGAATCTGAAGAAAAAGATGTTTTAAACTCTTTGGAATTTTCCTTAAAAGATATTAAAAGATTAATTGATTTTCAAAAAGATATTCAAAAAAAGCTTGGCAAAGAAAAAATAGAAGTAGAAGAACAAGATATTGGAGATTTTAAGGAAAAATCAGAAAAATTCTTAAAACAAATAGAAAAAGTTTTTTTTGAAAAAGACAAGCAAAAAAGAAGCACTGGCTTGGATGAAATAAAAAATAATCTAATTGATTTTGTCAAAGAAGAGTATCCAGGAGATGATAATAAAATAGAACAGGCAAAAGAGCTTTTTGACCGAGAACAAGATAGATTACTTCACGAAAATATTATAAAATATGATAAGAGACCAGATTCTAGAAAATTAGACGAAATCAGAGAACTAAGCTGCCAAGTAGGAATTATACCAAGAGCCCACGGGTCAGGATTATTTTCCAGAGGTCCTACCAAGGCCTTATCTGTTTTAACCTTAGGGGCTCCAGGAGACCAGCAGCTTTTAGAAGGCATGGAAATAGTTGGCCAGAAAAGATTTATGCACCATTACAATTTTCCTCCTTACTCTGCTGGAGAAACTGGTTTTTTAAGAGGGCCTGGCAGAAGAGAAATAGGGCATGGAATACTGGTTGAAAAAGCTTTAAGGTCGTTACTTCCTGCTGTTGATGATTTTCCGTACACAATAAGGATTGTTACAGAAATATTATCTTCAAACGGTTCTACTTCCCAGGCTTCGGTTTCTTCCTCTTGCTTGGCTTTACAGGATGCAGGCGTTCCAATTAAAAGACCAGCTGCTGGCATTGCTATTGGCTTGGTCGGCAATAAAGTTCTTACTGATATTCAAGGCCCGGAAGACTATCACGGAGATATGGATTTTAAAATAGCTGGCACAGAAAAAGGAATTACAGCAATTCAAATGGATGTTAAGATAAAAGGAATAACTCTAGATATTGCTAAAGAAGCTTTGCAAAAAGCTAAAAAAGCAAGGCTAGAGATTTTAGCTGTAATGAAAAAGACAATTGCCTATTCAAGAGAAAACCTTTCTCCTTATGCTCCTAGAATACTTACTTTACAGATTAATCCTGATAAAATAAGAGAAGTTATTGGACCCGGAGGTAGAGTTATTAATGAAATCATTGACCAAACAGGAGCGGCAATAGATATTGAAGATTCGGGTTTGATATTTGTAACAGCAGAAAAAGAAGAAGCTGCAAAAAGAGCAATTTCTTGGATAAAAAGCATTACCAGAGAGATTAAGATTGGAGAGGTTTTTGAGGGTAAGGTTAAAAGAATTCTTGAATTTGGAGCTTTTGTTGAGATTTTGCCGGGCCAAGAGGGGTTAATTCATATATCAAAGCTTTCTGATAAAAGAATTAATAGGGTTGAAGATGTTTTGAGAATAGGGGATAGAGTTCTTGCAAAGGTAATTTCTATTGACGAACAAGGAAGAATAAACCTGGCGCTTATTAAAAAATAATTATGCCGGAACCTAAAGTTCTAATTTCAAAAAAATCCATTAAAACAATGGGCAAAGATATAGTTCGCGTTAAACGAAGCGAGCTTGAGGTTGAAGAAAAGAAAAAAGATAGTCAAAAAGCCCTACTAGAAGAAGTTAAAAAAAGAAAGCAAGAGGAAGAAAGATTAAGGTCTTTACAAGAGCAGGGAAAAAAAATTGCTGAGCAGGCTCGTCAAAAGCCCGCCTTCGTTAAAACTTCGGCGGGCAAGCAAGAAGAGACAAAAAAACAAGAAGAGGCCCGCCTTGACGCGAGGCAGGCAAAAAGACTTGCAGCTTTACAAGAAGCAAGAAAAAGAGCAGAACAAGAATCCGCTGCTGCCAAGGCTATGGCAGACAAGAAAGAAGAACCAGTAGAAAAACCCCCCTTCGTTAAAACTTCGGAGGACAAGCAAGAGCTTTTGGGAAAAAGAAAAGAAATACAGCAAGAAAAGGAAAAAGTTCAAGAAGAACTTAACAGCTTGGCTCAAATCAAAAAACCTTTAGATATCAAAAAAAAGGCCATTTTAGAGGAGATAAAAATAGTTGAGCTTAGTTTTCAAAAAACTAAAGCCAAAGAAGATGAAATAGAGCAGAAACTTTCAATAATTGAAAAAAAAGAAGCTGCAGCTAAAGACCCCCAACAAAGAAGAAGCTTAGAAGAGAAAAGGTGGAACCTTGAAAAAAAGAGAGAGGAAATAGAGAAAAAGAGATGGCCTGAAGATGAAAAATTAGAACAATTAGAAGTTAAATTAAAAGGATTAGAAAAAGAAAGCCAGGGCCTGGGGGCAAAAGAGCAAGAGCTTTTAAGCAAACAGAAAGATATTAATAAAAAAGAACAAGACAATAACTTAAAAATAGAAAGGATTGAGTTAAAAGAAACATTAAAAGATATAGAAAAAAGCAGGGTTTTGTTTGAAGAAAAAGTTAATGTTTTGTTTAAAAACAATGAGGAGGCGAAGAACAATTTAAATGTTGTTTTAACAGAAGAAAAAAAGGTTGAGCAGGAAAAGGCAGAAATTGAAAAAAAGGAAAGAGCAGCTGAAAATAATCTCCAAAGAAGAGAACTGGAAAAAATCAGATGGCAGATAGAAGAGAAAAGAAGGCAGATAGAGTCAAAAAGATGGAAGCTAGAAGAAGAAAAAGAAAAAATATCCCAGGAGCTAAAAGATTCTCAAAATAGATTAAAACTTATTTTAGATAAAAAGGAAAATATTTCTAAAAGACTTGAAGAAATAGAACTTTTGTTAGAAGGAAAAACTCCAGCTGTTCCTCAAAAACCACCTGTTCAAGCTGTCGAACAAGCACAAGCTGAAGAAAAAGAGCCCAAGAGAGAAGAGAAACCCAAGGAAGAGGCCAAGCCCGCCGCCGCTAAAAGCTTTGGCGAGGCAAAGAAAAAAACCAGGGAAGAAATCCTAGAAGAGGTGGAAAAGGAAAGAATAACCAGAATAGAAGAAGCCAGAAAAAGAATAGAGACATTAAAAAAAGCAGCTTTAGAAAGAAAACAAAGGCAAGAGCAAATGAAAAAAGCGATTTTGCCTTCAATGGCTAGGCAAAAGCTAGAACCCGGTCATGAAAAGCCTGAGCCTGCAAAAGAAGAAAGAAGGGCAGAAATAATGAAACGTTTGAGAACTCCTGTTTCTATATATAAGAAACTTGGTAAAGATAAGGCTGATAAAAAAGAACCTGTTAAAGAGCAGCCAAAGGTTCCAACATCTGAAGAAATTATCAGGGTTGTTCCTAAAAAACCAAGCTTCAAGGAAAAGCTTTGGGTAAGAGCTTTGGTTGTTGCTGCCACCTTGGTTATTTTAGCTGGAATTCTTACTTTTTGGTATTGGTATTTTAGAATTAGAACCTCAGGTCCTGTTTATCCTCCTGGCTATGAGAAAGAAAAAGAAGGAATTAGCATCCCAACTGCTTTATTTGATATTCCAGACACTGTTATTATAACAGTTTCTGATGCAAAAGATCTTTTAGACTCTCTTAAAAAAACCCTGCAAACTTTTCAGCCTGTTGGTCAGTTTAAACGTATAATTGTTAAAAAAGAAGGAGAAATTGTTGGAGTGAAGGAATTCTTTAATATGCTGGAAGTTAAAATCCCAGATAACCTTTATGATAGCATATTAGATGAACCAACCATGTTCATATATTCTCAAAGCCAAGGAAGTAGATTTGGTTTTGTTGTTAAAACCTCTGTTTCAGCTAAAGACCTAAATATTATTTTAAAAGCCGCAGAGCCTACAGCAGAGTTAGACCTTGAACCTCTTTTTTCCTTAATGGGCAAAGAAGGCAAAGCTGTAGCTCCTTATTTTAAGAATGCTAGCGACATAGAAGATTATACAGGCCCTGATTTTAGGTTTAAGACATTGAATCAAAATGACCTGGGCATTCTTTATGCTACAACTGATTATTATTTTGCCTTTTCTTCTTCTTCAGAGAGCATGGAAAATCTTTTAATTAAACTCCAGGAGTTTTTAGAAGATAAGGTTTTAATCAACGATTTAAAACTAGGAGATCAAGGAAAACAAGTTTCTCTTTTACAGAAATGGCTGGCAAGAGACCTAAGCGTTGATAGCCCTGGTTTTGTTTCCGGCTTTTATAACCAAGAAACAAGAGATCATGTTGTTAGGTTCCAAGAAAAATATGCTACAGATATATTAATACCTCAAGGCCAAACCAAAGGAACAGGAATTGTTGATTTAGCCACCAGAAAAAAGTTAAATCAGCTTTATTCTGGTTTTTAATCTAGTAAACCTATATGAACAAAAAACTATTAAAAGAACTAAAAGAAAAATTGGAGAAACAAAAGAAAGTTTTAGAAAAAGAGCTTTCTAAGTTTGCTAAAAAAGATGAAAGCCTTGAAGGCGACTGGGACACGAAATATCCAAAAGCAGATGGAGCAACTGGTAGCTCTGCTTTAGAAGATGCAGCAGATCAAGTAGAAGCCTATGCTAATCTTCTTCCAGTAGAGTATGACATGGAGTTGCGTCTTCAAGATATAGACCTGGCTTTAGGGAAAATCAAAAAGGGGAAATACGGCAAATGCGAGAAGTGCAAAAAAGATATTAATATAGAAAGATTAAAAGTATTTCCAGAAGCAAGATTCTGTATTAAATGTGAAAAATAAGGTCGGTCTTGGCCTTAAGTTGATAAAAACAGCCCCGATGTTCATCGGGGCTGTTTTTTTGTGCCCCCGCCAGGACTCGAACCCGGAACTTAGAGTCCGAAGCTCTACATGATATCCATTTCACCACGAGGGCGTTTTTATCTTACCATATATTTTAATTGAAAAAAAGGGGGTTTTGGTATACGATAAAAGTAATGAATATACCAAAAAACGTAAAGGATATTGTAAAAGAGCTGGAAAAAAAGAAATTCCAGGCCTATTTGGTTGGTGGTTGTGTAAGAGATTTATTAAGGGGAGAGAAGCCAAAAGACTGGGATATTGCTACTTCAGCTAAGCCAGAGGATATTCAGAAAATATTTTCTGATAGTTTTTGCAATAATGAATTTGGCACAGTTAATGTTTCTGGCGTAGAAATTACCCCTTTTAGAATAGAAGAAAAGTATACAGACAAACGTCATCCTGATAAAATTGAATGGGCTAAAACAATAGAACAAGATCTTTCCCGTAGAGACTTTACTGTAAATGCAATCGCCCTTCGCTTCGGCTCAGGGCAAGCTTATAAAGTTATAGACCCTTATAAGGGTCAGCAGGATTTAGAGAAAAAGATAATTCGGGCAGTGGGTAAAGCAGAAGACAGGTTTTCAGAAGATGCTTTAAGAATGATGAGAGCAGTAAGATTTGCAACTGTTTTGGACTGGAAAATAGACAGTAACACTAAAAAAGCAATTAAGCAAAATTCCTCTTTGCTTAGAGCTATTTCCAAAGAAAGAATAAGAGATGAGTTTTTGAAAATTATTATGGCAGATAAAGCAGGTTTTGGAATAGAATTATTAAAAGAGCTGGGTTTGCTTTTGCACGTTATGCCAGAGCTGGAAGAAAATTACGGGGTTTTGCAAAACAAGCACCATATTTATGATTGTTATAAACACGCAGTTTTATCTTTAGAATTTGCTGCTAAAAAGAAATTTAATATGCATGTTAGATTAGCTTCTCTTTTGCATGATATTGGAAAACCAGCTACTAAAAGGGGTAAAGGAGAAAGTGCTACTTTTTATAACCATGAAGTTGTTGGAGCAAAAATAACAGCTAAGATTCTGGATAGGTTAAGGTTCTCTAAAAAAGACATAGAAAAAGTTTCAAAACTTGTAAGATATCATTTATTTTATTACAATGTAGGCGAAGTTTCAGAAGCTTCTGTTAGAAGGTTGTTAAGAAAAGTAGGCCCTGAAAATATAGATGAACTTTTGCAATTAAGAATGGCAGATAGAATTGGCTCTGGCTGCCCTAAGGCAGAGCCTTATAAACTACGCCATTTAAGATATATTATAGAAAAGGTTTCCAAAGACCCAATCTCTGTAAATATGCTTAAGGTTTCAGGCGAAGATATAATGAAAGCTTTAAAAGAAAAGCCAGGCCCTAAAATAGGACAGGTTTTAGATATTCTTTTAGGATATGTTTTAGCAGACCCTAAAAAGAATAAAAAGGATTTTTTAAAAAAGGAAATTAACAAACTAGGCAAGCTAAAAGATGAAGAATTGAAAGAAACAGCTTTAAAAGCTAGAAAGGAAAGAAACAATATTATAATAAAAGAAGATAAAATGACCAAAGAAAAGTACTGGGTCACCTAAGTCATTTTAACATTTTAGCATTCTAACATTTTAGCAAATATTTAAATATTATATTTATGTTTAAATGTTAATATGTTTAGATGTTAAAATGATAGCGACGGGGTATAGTATAACGGTAGTACGCTAACTTCGGGAGTTAGTGGCCTGGGTTCAACTCCCAGTACCCCGAATGAGTAAATATGCTATTTTTTAAAAGGAATTTTTTATTAGCTGTAGTTTTTATTACTGGTGCTTGTGTTCTTATTATTGAAATAACAGCTACTCGCATACTATCTCCTTATTATGGAAATACAATCTTTACAGTCTCTGCTATAATAGGTGTTATTCTAGCTGCTTTAAGTTTGGGCTATTATATAGGCGGCAGGTTGGCTGATAAGCATCCTTCTCTTAAATTATTTTTTGCTATCATTTTATTCAGCGGGTTTAGTGTGTTTTTTCTTCAGTTCTTGAATATGGTTTTTCTTCCTGTTTTAGGATATCAATTTTCAATTATAGAAGGTCCATTAGTTTCTGCAGTAATTATTTTCTTTTTACCTTCGTTTTTATTAGGAACCCTTTCTCCTTTTGCTATTAAACTGCAGAGTATGCTATTTTCTTCAGAAGGCATAGGAAGTGTATCTGGAAAGGTTTTCTTTTGGTCTACTTTAGGCAGTATTTTCGGGAGTTTAATAACTGGATTTGTTTTAATTCCTTCTTTTGGAATAAACTTTATTATTTTGTCTGTAGGAGCAGCACTCTTTTTAATCGGCCTTATTCCTTTATTTTTATTAAAGGTAAAAAAAAAGACAATTAGCTTAATTTTGCTTCTTTTAATTTTAATCATTATTCCTATTTATTTTAGTCAATCTACTTCTGATGTTATCTATGAAAAAGACGGTGTTTATGAGAAGATAATTATTTATGATGGAGAATATAATGCAAGGCCAACTCGTTTTTTCCAGCAGGACAAAACCATTTCTGGGGCAATGTATTTAGATTCAGAAGAGCTTGTGTATGAATATACAAAATACTACTCTCTTTACAAGTTGTTTAAACCAGATATTGAACAAGCTCTTGTTATTGGCGGGGGAGCTTATTCTGTGCCCAAAGCTTTAATTAGAGAATCTTCATCTGTTTTAGTTGATGTTGCTGAAATAGAGCCTTGTTTGTTTGATTTGGCTAAAAAATACTTTAATGTTCCAGATGATAATAGGTTAAAGAATTTTATTGAAGATGGAAGAAGGTTTCTTCATGATTCAGACAAAGAGTATGATTTAATTTTCAGTGATGTATACTACTCTTTATTCTCTATTCCTGCTCATTTTACTACTAAAGAGTTTTTTGAAATAGCCAAACAAAGATTAAGTAAAGACGGAGTATTTATTGCTAATATGATGGGTGATTTGTCTAGGCAGGCTCCTTCTTTTATTATGTCTGGGATAAAGACTTTTCAAAAAGTTTTTCCTAACAGCTACTTCTTTGCAGTGGATTCTCCCAAGAAAATAGGCCTGCAGAACATTATCTTTTTAGGATCCAGAGAGGAGATAAATCTTGAAGATGAAGAAATAGCAGGAATTTCCTTAAAAGAAAAGATTATTAATCTAGATAGATATGAGCTTTCTGCTTACCCTTTATTAACAGATAACTTTGCTCCAGTTGATTATTTAACCGCTAAGTTCTTGCAAAGCAAGGATGAGGGAGATGAAATGCTTGCTATAATTGACCAGCAGCTGCGCTACGGCCCTCGCTTTTTAGCTTCTCCTGGACATGAAGAAGTTTTAAAGTTTTTAATAGCTGAATCAGGGGAATTCGCAGATGAGGTGCATGTTCAGTCTTTTAATCATAAAGGGTATGAAGTATCTAACGTAATAGCCAGGTTTAATTTGGAAAAAGAAGACAGAATTATTCTAGGCAGTCATTATGACAGTAAGAGATTTGCTGATAAAGATAAAATAAGTCCCACAGAACCTGTTCCAGGAGCTAATGATTCAGCCTCTGGAACAGCAGTGCTTTTGCAAACAGCTCGTATTATCTCTGAAAAATCTCCTAATGTTGGCATTGATATTGTTTTTTTTGACGGAGAGGAGGGGCTAGAATATCTTGAGTGGCAGCCTTTAGGCTCTAAATACTTTGCAGAGCATTTAGATGAGATTTATCCTGAGCAAAAACCAATATCAGCTTTGGTTTTAGATATGGTTTGCGATAAAGATTTAAGAATATTTAAAGAGCAGTCATCAATAGATAATGCAAAAGAGTTAGTTGATCTATTTTGGGAAAATGCTGGAAATGATTTTAAGGACAGTGTTCAACCAGAGATATTAGATGACCATACTTATCTTAACCAAGCTGGCATTCCAAGTTTTTTAGTAATTGATTTTGAATACCCTTATTTTCATACTACAAAAGATACAATTGACAAGTGTAGTAGTAAGAGTTTACGAACAGTATTTCAAGCACTATTAAAGTATATTTATCTGGGCCTGTAGCTCAACGGCAGAGCGTTGCATTCGCATTGCAGAGATATGAGTTCAATTCTCATCAGGTCCACTCTTTCGCTCTTCGCTAACACTCAGAGCTTTAGAGTGCACGGCACCTTAAATATCAGCTAAAACTATTTATAAACAAAGAGAGAGTGTCCTCCGAAGCTTTAACGAAGGTGGAAGCGAAGGAGGACAAATATATGTTTTATGTTTATATTTTTCAAAGCGAAAAAGATGGCAGTTATTATACTGGCATAACGACTAATTTAAAAAAAAGATTGAAATACCACAATTCAGGCAATCAAAAATATACAAGAACCAAGATTCCGTACAAACTTAAATGGTTTTGTGTTTTTCCAGACAAAAAGAAAGCGTTGGCTTTCGAAAAATACCTTAAATCCGGCTCCGGGATAGCTTTTTCGAGAAAAAGACCTTTGTGATTTTTAAACCAAAAACATTGAATTTTGAGAACTAATGGTATAATAAAGATGTAATGCCAACAACTAAGTTTTATCAACTGAATAATTCAGCATCAAAAGGCTTTAGCTGGGGAAAGCTGGAGTATTTTTTAATTCCTAGGATTTTTTACTATCTTTTCTATTTTCCCCTAAAAGCCATTTTCAAACTATTCTCTCATTTTAAAGTTCAAACTCAAGAAGATTTAAAAAACCTTCAAGGGCCTTTAGTGGTTGTTTCTTCTCATGCTTCATGGATAGATCCTTTTTTAATTGGTGCTGCTTTTCCTTTTTTGACTAAAGCAGCTCCTATTTATTATGCAACCTGGTGGAAGTATTATTATTTTCCTATTTTTACTCCTTTAATTTGGCTTTTTGGAGGATTTCCTATTAGAAAAGGGATTGGCTTAGATAAGGCTCTGGTTGCTGCATCAAAAATATTAAGCCAGGGAGGAATCGTGGGAATTTTTCCTGCTGGTAAAAGAACCAGAAAATGGAACGAACCTTATCAGCCAAGAGCTAAAAGGGGAGCTGGTTATTTGGCTATTAAAAACAGCGCCCCAATTCTTCCTATTAAAATAGAAGGAAATGTTGGGATGAATTTTAAAAGTTTTTTAAGAAGAAAATACAAGATTAAAGTTAAAATAGGAAAAGTATTTTATCTTTCTTATCAAGACTTAAACAATCCAGAGAATCTTAATTATCCTGCTAATTTGATAATGAACAAAATAACCAATCTTTAAAAAAATATATGAAAAAGAACTTATCTTTACTTGTGTTTTTGGGCATCTTACTTGCCTTTAACTTTATTATTGCCAAAGACATGCCAGCAGGTCAGCCGTTTCAATCTCTAGAAAACAGAATAGAGAATATAGAGGAGGAAATTGATAAAATATGGCAGAAACTAGGAGAGGAACCGGTCTGCGTGCCAGAACAAGAAGTTTGCGACGGCGTAGATAATGACTGCGATGGAGAGATTGATGAAATATGCAGTTTGGTTGTAGAAGATGATTTTAATTCTTATACTGCAGGAAGCATTGTTGGCCAAGGTGGTTGGCAGAATTATCAAAATGGAGATAATTTTATTGTTCAAAGTTTTTTAACCAGAGAAGGGCCAAGAGCCCTGTTTAATGATTCTTCTGCAGACAGCATTATAGTAAAACAAGGCAATTCTTCAACAGATGGCAGCCAGACTATTTGGTTTATGCCCAATCTTACACAGTGGGACAGCAATGCTTTTTTCCAAGTAAGATTAACAAAAGGGGCTTGGACAGCAGCAGGTCCAAACGCTAGTTTTGTTGCTATTACTTTTGAACAAGATGGAGGAACAGAAGGAAAAGTTGGCTATTCTCCAGGATTGGGCCAGCCTTATATTTATTTTGGCAAATACAGGTATGAATGGTCTAGGTTAGATATTGAGTGGAGGTCCTCAGATAAAAAAGCAAGGTATAGGATTAATACAGAAAACTGGACTGCCTGGGATGATTTTCCTAACAGCAGTTATTTTACTGATTTTGATTACATTGGTTTTGATTTCAAAAAATCATCTGGCTCTGGAGGACTATATATAGACTTTCTGTATTAAAGACAAAACCCCGCTTAAGCGGGGTTTTGTGGTTGAATTTAGCGTCCTCCAAACTTTCTATCTCTATCTCTTCTGTTTCTCCAGCAGTCTTTACAATAGATTGGTCTGTCTGGAGCTGGTTCAAAAGGAAGCTCGGTTATTTTTGCTTTGCATTCAGAGCATTCCCAATCTCCTTGAACCATTCCTTCTCTGGGAGGAAAGTTTTTATTTGGACGATCCTTTGATCTGTCAAAATTCATATATTTTGCTTTAAAAAAATAAAGCGACCTTTTATGACTTACAAGCCGCTTATCTACTTTGCCTATATTTTTTTAGAATATGACTCGTTTAAATACTCGACTCTATAGCCTTAGATACATTATACTCTTTATCTTTTAAAAAGTCAATGATATAATTAAATTATTATAAATTAATTATATAATCATATGCAAGAATTTTTTCACGGCAAAAAACAAGCATTAATTGGCTTAGTTACTGTTTTAACTATTTTTCTTTTGGTCTTAACGATTTCTGGCATAGTTGATATTGTTAATAAAATAAAACAGTCAAAGTATATTGGCCAAGATGCAGAATTCAAAAATACTATTGCTATTACAGATACTGGAGAAGTTTATGCTGCTCCAGATTTAGCAGTAATTAATTTAATGGTTACTAATGAAGCTAAAACAGTAGGAGAGGCAATGGCAGAAAATACAAAAAGAATGAATAAGGTTATAGAAGAAATGAAATCTTTAGGAATAGAAGAAAAAGATTTAAAAACAGTTTCTTATAACATTTATCCTCGTTACGAATATGAAAAAGACCGATTCGGCAACGTCTACGGCAAAAGAATTTTAGCAGGTTATGAAATCAGGCAAAGCTTGCAGGTTAAAATAAGGAATTTGGAAAACATTGGCCAAGTTATAGAAAAAGGCACTGCTGCTGGCGCTAATGATGTTGGCAATCTTCAGTTTACAATAGATAACCAAGACGAATTAAAAAAGCAAGCCAGAGAGCAGGCAATAGATAAGGCAAGAAAAAAAGCAGAACAAATGGCTTCTCAATTAAACGTTAGGTTAGGCAAAGTAACAAGCTTTTCAGAAAATTTCTATGTGCCTTATTATGGAGCAATGGATTATGCAATGGAAAAAGGCATAGGCGGGGCAGGGGAAGTTCCAGATATTCAAACAGGAGAAAATAAAATAACAGTATCTGTTGTAATTACTTACGAGATATACTAAATGGAGCTCAAAATAGGAATAATATTAGGAATTATATTCTTAGCAGTATATTTTTCACCAAGCACAGTAAGAGCTGCAGTTATAGGAGCTCCTTTTGTACCAGCTACTTTGCAAGCAATCAAAAAAGGTCTGAAAATGGCCCAATTAAAGCCCAGAGAAACTTTTTATGATTTGGGTTCTGGCACAGGAAGAGTTTTGATTATTGCAGCTAAAAAGTTTTCTGCTAAGGTTGTTGGTTTTGAATATTCAAGGCCTCTTTATATTTTTTCTAAGATTAATATGTTTTTAAGGGGCGTTGACGGGAAAGTATATAGAAAGAACTTTTTTGAAGATGATATTAATCTTGAAAAAGCAGATGTAATATTTTTGTTTTTAACTGCCAAGGCCTTTCCTAAACTTAGATCAAGGCTGGAAAACGAAGCAAGACCAGGCACAAGAATAGTTGTTTATCTTTCTCCTCTGCTTTTTTGGCAACCAGATAAAGAAATTACTCTCAAAGACAAAACAAAAGTCCGTCTATATATTAAAAAATAGGGTTGACTTTCTTTTTTTATTTTTATAATATTAAAATTAGTTATTTTCAGGGGCCGTAGCTCATACAGGAAGAGCGCTGCTGTCGCATAGCAGAGGTGATGGGTTCGAATCCCATCGGCTCCAGTTTTTAAGCCCGTCCAAGGCGGGTTTTTTCTTGAACTAAAGATTAAAAAAAGCTATAAATAAATATATAATTAATTTTAGAATAAAATATGAAAAAAACTTTAATCATTATATCAATAATTATTGTTCTTTTGGGTATTGCAGCAGGTGTTTATTATTTTTTAAACAAAGAAGAAAAAGAAGAAGATAAAATCTGCCAAGACTTGTGCGGTGATGGAATTTGCCAAGAAGTTGTTTGTTTGGCATTTGATTGTCCTTGCGCTGAAACAAAAGAATCCTGTTTTCAAGATTGCGCTATAACCAGTTTTGAAGAATGTGCAGCTGCTGGGAATCCTATAATGGAAAGTTATCCTCGTCAGTGCAGAACAGAAGATGGTAAAACATTTACAGAGTATATTGGCAATGAACTAGAAAAACTAGATTTAATAATAATAAACAATCCTCGACCTAATCGAGAAATAGAAAGTCCGCTTGTTATTCAAGGCCAGGCAAGGGGGTTTTGGTTTTTTGAAGGAGATTTCCCAGTAGTTTTAACTGATTGGGATGGTTTAATTATTGCTCAAGCAATAGCTCATGCCAAAGCAGATTGGATGACAGAAGACTTTGTTGAATTTGAAGCTGTTTTGGAGTTTGAAAAACCAAATTATAGCAATAAAGGCACATTAATTTTGCAAAAAGATAATCCTTCAGGCTTGCCAGAGAACGATGATGCCTTAGAAATACCAATTATTTTTAAAGAAAAAGTTATGACAGCTATAATCAAAACAAATAAGGGAGATATTGAAATAGAGCTATTTTCTCAAAATGCTCCAAATACAGTTAATAACTTTGTTAGATTAACAGAACAAGGTTTTTATAACAATACCAAGTTTCATAGAGTTATTAAAGATTTTATGATTCAGGGAGGAGATCCTTTAAGCAAAGATGATTCTAGAAAAGTTGATTGGGGCAAAGGCGGTCCAGACTATGTTTTTGCAGATGAGATTCATCAGAATAACCAGAATAATTCTGGTACTATTGCTATGGCAAACAGAGGCCCTGATACTAACGGCAGCCAATTCTTTATAAATACAGTAGATAATAATTATTTAGATTCAAAGCATACTGTTTTTGGCAGAGTTGTTGAAGGCTTAGATGTTGTAACAGCAATTGAAAGTACTTCTACAGACCAGGCTGATCGTCCTCTTAAAGATGTTATTGTCCGAACAATAATAATCCAAAAATAATGAGCAATAAGCAAGAAGCACAAGATTTTATTAATCTAGCTGTAGTTGTTAATGATAAAGATGAAGTTTTAATGATTCGCAGGAAAATTAAAGAAACAGGCAAAGCTGGAGCAGTTTTAGAATGGGCTTTTCCTGGTGGCAAACAAAAATATGCTGAATCCAGAAAAGAGTGCGTAGAAAGAGAAACTTTAGATGAGACTGGCTACAGCATTGAATGGGTTAAAGAAATATCTATGCGCCTACACCCAGAAGTGATGGTTTTTATTGTTTATCATTTATGCAGACTAAAGTCTCAAAAACCAGTTGCCAAACCAAAAGAGCCTCATGAAATAGCTGAAATAAAGTGGGTTAAAAGACAAGATATTAAAAATCTCATTACAACCAACCTAGATGAAAAAGTAGCCCAAGAACTTAAAATAATATGAACCTCGTTAGAGATAAAATTGTTAAGGTTTTAATGTATATTTATAGAGATAATAATGGGAAAAAAGAGTTTTTTGTCTTACACCGCAAAAGAGGGGATGTCGTTGTTTTAACTGGCCATGTTGAAGATGAAACCCCAGAACAAGCAGCAGTCAGAGAAGTGGAAGAAGAACTGGGCGTAAAGCCTCAAAATATATTAAACTTAAAAATGTTTTCAAATGTTTATATAAAAGAAAAAGATAAACAAAGCCGAGAGCACGCTTTTTTAATAAAGATTCCAAATAAAGACGTTCATTTTCTAGAAGCAGATGAACAACACCAATGGCATTCTTTACAAGAACTACCCAAAGTTTTAACTTACCCCAACCAAAAACAACCCCTAGCTAAAATAACCCAAATCCTAAATAAATAAAGCTTGACAGGTTTGTTTAATTTTCGTAAAATAAAGCTAGTATTGTTGCTGAGAGCGTTTCTCAGCTAATAGGACCTTAACAATTTTTTGGAGGTGCAAATCATGAAACCTGTAAGAATGTCATGGATTTTTGTCTTAGTTTGTCTTATTTCTGCTGGATGTTCAGAGCAAAACTGGAGCGACACAATGACCGGTTCACGGGTTGTGACTCCGCCGCCCCAGCCAGTACGTTATACTGGCCCAAAAGCAACAATAGCAGTAGGAGAAATTACAAATAGTACAGGCGTACAAACGCAAATTGCCGGGACAGGCACTACTATTCAAACTGGCTCAGCAGCTGTTCCACCTGATAAGGTAACAACAATTAGAGATCCAATTGGATCTGGGATGCGCGATCAATTGATTACAGCACTAACGCAAACAGGGGCTTTTACGGTGTTGCGGGATGCAACAGTTTCTTCTCCTCAGTACTTTATTGAGGGAGCAGTTACTGAATATGAACCGTCTCAGGCTTCTATAGCCGGAGGATATGGTTGGGGAATTCCAACAAGACGCAGAGCACCGTTACGGATAAGCGATCCGACAGTAAGTGCAGGGAATGTCTTCTCTCAAATATTAGCTCCGAATGCCATTGGCGGCATGTTTCAGCAAGATCATATGGCTATGAGTATTCACCTGATTGATGTAAGCACCAATACCATTATCGCCTCAACTACAGTAGAGGCAAGGCCCAGAGATCTTGGCGTTGCAACAAATCTTTTATTTGGAGGAGGAAGTCGAATTGCAGATGTCGGCGGGCAATTAAAGACGCCGATGCAAAAAGCAATCCGCGCCTGCATGGCAAAAGCCGCTGTATGGGCAGCAAATAATGTGAATGGAGCAGTTGCTCAAGCAAACTAGTAGTACAAGGACATGTATTTATATAAATACATGTCCCTTTTTATTTTAAATCTTTCTATTAAATTGATTTTTTACAAAAACCCTTGTAAAATTATTATTTTATGGTATAATAAAGCCAGAATATGGAAATAAATATTAAGAAAATTTGGGGAACTAAAAAGTCTGGCTTTAAAGAAACCAGAACTGTTAAAGTAGCCTACCCTATAATTAAAAGAACAATCGGCCCCTTAGTCAAAAGGATTTGGATAGATGAGGTTGAGGGGTTAGAAAATATTCCCAAAGATGGTCCTATTATTGTGGCCTCTAATCATCAGAGTTATTTTGATTTCATTTGTTTTATCGCTGCTTCTCCAAGAAAAGTTCATTATTTAGCTGCAGAAAAGTTTTACAAAAGTAGAATGTGGAGACCTATTATGAATGCTACAGGTCAGATAAAAGTTGAAAGAACTTCTCATAACAAACAAAGAGTTTATGGAACTGTTTATTCTGCTTTAAAGCAAGGAAAAATGATTGGTATATTCCCAGAAGGCACAAGGTCTTCAGATGGTGAGATACATAAGCCGTTTACAGGTGTTGCTAAGTTTGCCTTAAATGCTAAAGTCCCTGTTTTACCTGTTGGAATAATTGGAACATATGATATTATGTCTCGCCATGACAAAAGGCCTAAATTTAGAGGGGTTAAGGCAAAGATTAAAATAGGCAAGCTAATGTATTTTTCAGAGTATTACAATACCCAGCTTACAGATAATGACTATAAGATTGTTACTGATAAAATAATGGATAAAGTGGCAAAGCTAGCAGAAAAGAAATATACTCATTTTTACGACTAAGATATTATAAATAATTAAAAAAACAACCTCATCAAAAGAGGTTGTTTTTTGTTTTAGAGTCATTTTTAAGCTATAATTAAATAATGTCAGAACTCGTAATTTTTGATCTAGACAATACCTTAATAAAAGAACAGAGTCAAGCACTTTTATTAAATTATGCGCGTAAAAAGAGGCTCATAAATCCCTTTTTTTATTTCACAATAATGTTTTGGTTTATTTTGTATAAGATTGGTTTGGTTAAAAACCCGAAAAAAATAATGGAGTATTCGTTTAATTTTCTAAAAGATAAAAGCCCTCGTGATTTTGAAAAAATTATAGAAGACTTTTTTAGAGAGAATTTGAAATTAATTATTTTTAAAGAAGCACTAGAATTAGTGAAAGAACATAAAAACAAAGGAAGGAAAATATTGATAGTTTCTAATGCGATTGATTATATTCCCCAAAAAGTAGGTCAGTTTTTAGATATAGATTATTTTATAGGAACTAGACTAGAAACAAAAAACAATAAATTTACTGGAAAAATAGAAGGTGATATAATATATGGTAGGAATAAAGTATTTGCTATTAAAAGATTTATAAGGGAAAATGATCTTTCCTTGAAGAATAGTTGGGGTTACTCAGATCATTATTCTGATATTCCTCTATTAGAAATGACAGCAAATCCTGTGGCGGTAAATCCTGATAAAGAATTAAAAAAAGAAGCTATTAGAAAAACGTGGCCTATTTTAATATTTAAAGAAACAATTATTTAAGATGGTCTTTAATCCTTTTCAAATTTCAGCCCTATTAACATCTTTTGTTAGTTTTTTTCTTGGAGTAAGCGTATATTCTAGAGATAGAAAGTCGAAATTAAACCTTTCGTGGTTTTTAGCTTCTACCGTTATAGGATTTTGGAGTTTAGGTCTTTTTGGTGTTGTTTTTTCTACAACACGGGATAGTGCTTGGTTTTGGCAGTACGTTTTAGATATTAGTGCTATTTTGATTCCGATTTTATTTCTTAATTTTCTTTTAGTTTTAGTAAAAAAAGATGAAAAGCTTCTTTGGTTGAGGGTGCTTTCTTTATTTATTGCTATAATTCTTATTGTTCTAAGTTTTACAGATTTGTTTAAGGTAGATGTTTCTCCTAAATTTGACCTTAATTATTGGATTGATCCCGGACCATTATACTTTTTATTTCCGTTAGTATTCACTTTTTTTATAATTTTATCTATTTATATTACTTTAAAAGAATGTTATAAGACTAAAGATAAGATTTTTAAAAAACAATTACAATATGTTTTTTGGGCCCAGATTTTTGGATGGGGCGGTGGTGTAACTAATTTTTTCCCTCAGTTATTTAAAATATATCCTGTAGGAAATTATTTAGTCATATTATATGTTCTTTTTATCAGTTATGCGGCGCTCAAACATCATTTATTTAATACAAAAGTTATTGCTACAGAATTGCTTGCTGCTGCGGTCTGGACGTTTTTGTTGGTTAAACTAGCTATATCAGAAAACTTGAATGATTTTTTTGTTAATCTAGGAATATTGGTTTCGGTGGTGTTTTTGGGGGCGTTGTTGGTCAGGAGTGTGTTGAAGGAGGTGGAGCAAAGGGAAAAGATGGAGGAGTTAAGTAAGAAGGTGCAGAAGGCGTATGAGGTGGAGAAGAGAGCGAGGAAGGAGCTGGCTAGGCTGGGAGAGGTGAAAAACCAGTTTATTATGGCTTCACAGCATCATTTGAGAACTCCTTTGACTTCAATGCGTGGATACATTGATTTGGTGCTTACTGGTTCTTATGGCAAAGTGCCTGGAAAGATTAAACAGGCCTTAATTAAGTTTGAAATATCTATTAAGAGATTAAATAAGGTTATTAATGAGTTTTTGGATATTACCCAGTTTCAGCTTGGCAAAGAAGTGGTAACTTTAAAAGAAGGGGTTGATTTAAAACCTATTTTTAAAGAAATTCAAGAAGAACTTAGTTATGAGGCGAAAGCCAGAGGCATTAAGCTTGAGTTTGAAGTTCCAAAAGACATTCCTAAGATTAGAGCTGATCTAGAAAATCTTAAGATAGCAATGTTTAATGTTGTAGATAATGCTATAAAATACACTCAAAAAGGCAAGGTTTTTGTTACTGTTTCTACCACAGACAGCAAGGTGTTGATTGCAGTGAAAGATACAGGAGTGGGCATAACAAAAGAGCATCAAAGAGAATTATTTAACAGATTATTTGAAAGAAGCCAAGACGCAATGAAAGTTCACGGCACTGGCAAAGGCATTGGTTTGTTTATAACTGCTCATATTGTTAAGGCTCATAAAGGCAGAATTTGGGCGAAATCAGGAGGGCGGGGCAAAGGAAGCACGTTTTTTATAGAACTTCCGATTAAATAAAAATAAAAACATTTTGCCCAAATTCTCAAAGGAGGGGTCGGGAGGATTGGGTATCCTCCCGTAAAGGAAAACAGGCTTTTCCGCGAAGCGGAAAAACGTTAGAAACCATGGGTTTCTAAGGAGCGAAGCGACGGATTTGGGTAAAGTCTGGAGGAAGAGGCAAAGGAAGCACGTTTTTTGTAGAATTGCCAATTAAGTAATGGTCATTGACATTTGGGGGTGTGGGGAGTTAAATGAAGTAAAGAGTGTGAAAAAGAAAATTCTTTTAATTGAAGATGATGTAGCTACTATTGATGTATATAGAACGGCTTTAGAGCAGGCAGGTTTTGATGTTGATCCAGTTATTACTGGCCAGGAGGCTATAAGGTTGTTTGAACAAATAGATAAAGAGCCTAAAAACAAGCCAGATCTAGTTTTGCTTGATATTTTATTGCCAGATGTGAACGGCATTGATGTTTTAAAAAAGATAAGAGAGCTTGAAAACACAAAAGATTTAAAAGTTTTTATCTTGACTAATTACTCAAACAAGAAGTTGGAAGAAAAGGGAATATTTTTGAAAACAGAAAAGTATCTTTTGAAAACAGAATACAAACCAAGCGAATTGGTGAAACTAATCAAAAAAGAAATAAAGGGTTGATTTGTTTTTTTATGTTTGATAGAATTAAAACATGGCAAAAAAAGTTTCACGACAGCCAACATTAAAAGAAATTGAAGGACTTCTTGGTCGGCAGACAGTTGTTATTCTTAATGCAGTAGACCAAAAGCTTAATAAAACAGAGATAAGCGTTAACAAAAAAATTAGTAAACTGACTACATCAATTGATAAATTTTTGAAGAAAACCACTGATTTAGATGATGAAATTGCTTTAATGAAAGCTGACTTAAAAAGAGTAAAGGCAGTATTAAAAGAAAAATTAGGCGTAGCGTTAGATTAAAAACCCTTGACAGATATTTTAGGTTTGCTAATATTAGAATATCTTTGAAAATTACAAAACCTGTGAACCGGGTCCCCTGATATTCTTCGGGGGATTGGGCCCGGGGAGGTAGCTTCTGCTCATATTTGGCTTGCCCTGAGCTTGCCAAAGGGTGGAAGCTCGGTTTCCTCCGTAACCAAAGGATAACTGTTGAGTCCGCCTACATAAATTTCGGCGAGACAAGTCAGTGAAAGCGGTGCGTTTTTTAGACGTACAACTAGGGTGGTACCGCGGGAAATACTTCTCGTCCCTGCAGTTTATTTTATATAAACTTCAGAGATGAGAAGTTTTTTGTTACTTCTCAATTGTTCTTTAGAAAGCACATTGAAAATCAAAAATAGAAAGGAGATACTAATGAAAACACTGCAGGAATTTATTGATCAATTCAAGTTTGATTCCCAAAAGAATCTGTTTATTGGAGTAGAGAGAGAATGCCATTTGTTAGATCTGAAAGGTAATATCGCACCAATCGCTTCACGGATCTTGAAAGGATTATCTTCACATAATGGTCAATTTATCTATGAATTATCAGCTTGTCAGCTTGAGTGGAGGGTTGGTCCGTGTAAAGATGTTCTTTGTTTGAAAGAAAAGCTTAATAACAAAGAGGTTATTTTGGGAGTTGCAGAAGAGAGGATGGGTTTTAGCCGCTCTTTTGTTGAATTGGCTCCGAATGATATGCCTTTGGATGTTTATCCTGACCCAACAGGCAGGTATCAAGAGATAACTAGGGATATGCCAAAGAAGGTTTTGTCAGCAGCTTGTCGGGTTATTGCAACCCATATTCATATTGGAATGCCTGACCAAAAGACAGCCTTACGAACATACAATAAAGTAATCGAAAAGATTGACTATCTGCGCGAAATAGGGGATCATTCTAATGGAGAAAGATTGAAAATCTACTCAACTATGGCACCGAACTATATATCTCCTCATTATGAAAACTGGCATGCTTTCTATGAAAAGGCAAAACGTGAAAATTTCATTAATGATCCAAGAAATTGTTGGACATTGATCCGTATATCAAAACATGGAACTATTGAGTTTCGAATGTTTGGAGCAACTAAGGATATTAATGAAATATTGGAATGGGCGAGTTTTTGCCAAGAAATTTGTAAGAAAGCCCAACACTAAACAAGGGGGGGAACGCTTTCCCTCCCCATTTCTTTATTCAATTGGTATAATTAAAACAATATGAAAAAAATAGAAGATTTATTTATTAAATTAGTTAAAATAGATAGCCCTTTTGGTTTTGAGAAAAAAATGGGTGATTTTGTTATTAAAGAATTAAAGAAATTAAATTTGATTGTTAAACAAGACAAACTTGGAAATATTATAGCTAGAAGTAGAAAGTTTAATCCAAAAGATTCTATTTTATTTTGTGCTCATTTAGATACTGTTAAATCAAATAAAGGAATAAAACCAAGAATAAAGAATGAAGTTATTTATTCTGATGGAAAACACATTTTAGGAGCTGATAATAAAGCAGCAATAGCAGAAATTATTTATGCTTTAAAAAAAACTAAAGATTTTTCTAATGTTGAATTATTATTTACTGTTCAAGAAGAAAATGGATTAATAGGAGCTAAAAATTTAGACCAAAAACTTATTAAGTCTAAAAAGGCTTTAGTTTTAGATTATAGTTTTCCGCCAGGATATATTGTCTTGGAAACTCCGTATGCCGTCATATTAGAAGTTGAAATATCAGGGAAAACTGTTCATGGCGCTAGAGCTAATCCTAATTATAATGTAATTGGCGTAAGTGGTACTTGTATTTCTTCTACGACTACAGATGTAGCAGATAGGGGAATTAATTATAATATAGGTGAAATCAGTAGTGATAGGTTTGGAGTTAATACTGCTCCATCGAAAGTAGTTTTCAAATCTGGCCTTAGATCTTTCTCTTATAAAAAACTAAGAGATTTTCTCGATAAAAATAAAAAAGATTTAGAAGAAGAAGCGCTAGAAAGAAATTGCAAAATATCGATTAAAGAGATTGAGGTTGGGTCAGGTTATTCATATAAGAAAGATGATGAATTTATTAAAATGATAATAAATAATTTTAGAAAAATAAATATAGAAACAAAACTTGAAAATTCCATGGGGTTGAGCGATGCTAATGTTTTGAATAAACATGGAATAAAAGCTATTGAGATTGGTTATGGTCCTAAAAATGTTCATTCTAATAAAGAATCAGTTTCTATAAGAGAAATGGAGAAAATGTCTGAATTTTTAATAGATATATTTCAGGCTTGACAGTAGAATTAGGTTTTGATATGATAAAAATATAGAGGATGTAAGTGTGAGATTGTGTCCGTGTGAACGGACCTATTTTTTTAAGTATATGGATTTCAAAAATTTTACGTCAGCTATGGCCCAAATAGCTGATGAAAAAGGCATTGCTCCAGAAAAAGTAATTGAAAGCATAGAAACAGCTTTAGCTGCTGCTTATAAAAAAGATTATGGAAAAAGAGGGCAGATTATTAAAGCTAAGCTTAACCCTAATACAGGGGATGTTAAGTTTTGGCAAGTAAAGCTTGTAGTTACTGAAGATATGCTCTACACAGAAGAAGAGCTGGAAAAAATGAAAGAGGAACCCGCCGTCGCTGAAAGCTCCGGCGAGGCAATGGAAGATGAAAAGATAAGATTCAATGAGGAAAAGCATATAATGCTTAAAGACGCTCAAGGAAAGAAGAAAACCATTAAGCCAGGAGAAGAGCTGGAAATTCCTTTAGCTTCTAAAAAAGATTACGGCAGAATTGCAGCTCAAACAGCCAAACAGGTTATTTTGCAAAAAATAAGGGAAGCAGAAAGGGAAACAGTTTTTTCTGAATACAAGTCAAAAGAAGGAGAAATTGTTTCAGGCATTGTGCAGAGAATTGAAGGAAGAAATATTTTTGTAGATATTGGCAAAACCTTAGCTATTATACCAAAAGAAGAGCAGATTTATGGGGAGTTTTACAGACCAGGCCAAAGATTGAAGTTTTATCTTTTAAAAGTTGAAGAGACCTCTAAGGGTCCGGCTGTATTTCTTTCTAGGGCTTATCCTAAATTTATTTCTAAGCTTTTTGAGCTAGAAGTACCTGAGATTTCACAAGGCCAGGTTGTTATTAAATCAATTGCTAGAGAAGCAGGTTCTCGGTCAAAAATTGCTTTAGAGTCAGAAGCTGAAGGAGTAGATCCTATTGGTTCAGCCGTAGGCCAAAGAGGAGCTAGGGTTATGGCAGTAATCAATGAGTTAGGGGGAGAAAAAATAGACATTGTTGAATATTCTGAAAAACCAGAAGAGTTTATAGCCAATGCTTTGTCTCCAGCTAAAGTTGTTGCAGTTGAGTTAGGGCCCAAAAACAAAGCTTTGTGTATTGTTGAAGAAGATCAGCTTTCTTTAGCTATTGGCAAAGACGGCCAGAACGTAAGATTGGCAGCCAAGCTTACTGGCTGGAAAATAGATGTGAGAACAGAAAGTGGAAAGGAGATAAAAATGGAAGAAAAACAGGATAAAAAGGAGAAAAAGAAAGAAAAAGAAACAGAGAAAAAAGAAAATAAAAAAGAAGAGAAAGAAGAGAAAGAAGAGAATAAAGAAAATAAATAAATTACTAATTACTAATTACTAATTACTAATTACTAATTACTAACTTATATGTTATACATTCCAATTATTGTACCTATCTTAACTATTATTTTTGTTCTTTTTTTAATTCAACAAATCAAACAAAAAGAATCAGGAGATGAAAAAATGATTGAGATTGCCAAAGCAATAAGGGAGGGGGCTGTTTCTTACTTAAAAAGGCAGTCAAAGGCAATTGGAATAGTGTCTTTTTTCCTTTTTGTGATTTTGTGGCTGGCTTTTGATATAACCACAGCTTTAGCTTTTTTAATAGGAGCTATATTATCAGGGGTTTCTGGATTTATTGGAATGATGATATCTACTACAGCCAACTTAAAAGTGGCGCAGTCAGCTAAAAAAGGACTAAAAGAAGCTCTAGATATTTCTTTTAAAGGCGGGTTAATAACCGGGCTTTTGGTTGTTGCCCTAGGCCTTTTGGCAGTAGCTGGTTTTTATGTTTTAACCAAGGATTTAAAAGCCTTGGTTGCTTTAGCTTTTGGCGCAAGTTTAATATCTGTTTTTGCCAGAATAGGAGGAGGCATTTATACTAAGGCTGCAGACGTAGGAGCTGATTTGGTGGGCAAGGTTGAGCAGGGTATTCCAGAAGATGACCCTAGAAACCCAGCTGTAATCGCAGACCAGGTTGGAGATAATGTTGGAGACTGCGCTGGAATGGCAGCAGATATATTTCAAACTTATACAATAACAATTATTGCTACAATGATTCTGGGTTCTTTATTATTTGCAGGAAAATTAGAATATACTCTTTTGCCTCTTTTCTTGGGATCTTTATCTATTATTTCTTCTATTATTGGTAGCTTTTTCGTCCGTTTGGGAAAAAGCAAGAAAATTATGCTTGCTTTGTATAAGGGAATAGCAGCTTCAGGAATAATTTCTGCTTTGGGATTTTATCCTTTGATAAGCCGTTTTATGCCAGAAAATCAGACAAATCTTTATTTTTCTTCTTTAGTGGGAATAGCTTTAGCTTTTGGAATGTTTATTATTACAGAGTATTATACAGCTAAAAGGTACAAGCCTGTAAAGTCATTGGCTCAAGCTTCAAAAACAGGCCATGCCACTAATATTATAGCAGGCTTGGCTATTGGCATGCAGTCAACTGCTTTGCCCATTATTTTGATATCTGCTGCTATTGTCTTGAGTTTTTGCTTGGCCGGGATATACGGAGTAGCATTAGCTGCTGTGTCTATGCTTTCTTTAGCTGGAATAGTTGTTGGAGTTGATGCATACGGACCAATAACAGACAATGCTGGAGGAATAGCTGAAATGTCAGGATTGCCTTCTGAAGTAAGAGAGGTGACAGATGCTTTGGATTCTGTTGGCAATACTACTAAAGCAGTTACTAAAGCCTATGCTATTGCTTCTGCTGGTCTGGCAGCTTTAGTTTTATTTTTTGCTTATTCTCAAGAATTAATAAATAATGGATTTATCGCAAAGTTTATGCTTGATGACGCTAAAGTAATAGCTGGTCTTTTTATTGGAGGCCTTCTGCCTTATTTATTTGCTTCTTTGGTAATGTCTTCTGTGGGCAAGACAGCAGCAGCAGTTGTTGAAGAGGTAAGAAGACAGTTTAAAGAAATATCAGGGTTAATGCAGGGTAAGGCTAAGGCTGATTATAGCCGTTGCGTTGATATTATTACTAAAGCTGCTATTAAGCAAATGATAGTGCCTGCTTTAATACCAGTTGTTTTTCCTATTCTGGTAGGCTTTATTTTAGGCCCTGAAGCATTAGGAGGGCTTTTGATCGGCAGTATTGTAACAGGGTTATTTGTTGCTATTTCCATGACAACAGGAGGAGCTGCTTGGGATAATGCTAAAAAGTATATAGAAGAGGGTAATTTAGGAGGCAAGGGTTCTGTTGCCCACCAGGCTGCTGTAACTGGAGATACCATAGGGGACCCTTACAAAGATACAGCCGGCCCTGCTATTAATCCTATGATTAAGGTCTTAAATATAGTGGCGCTATTACTGGTAGCATTTTTAGTTTAACCCCTTAGAGGCCCGACCTCTATTTAAGCTTCTGCCCGCCTGGGGCGGGCAGGGCGCAGCCTGACGAGAGGTCGGGCCTCTTTTAAGCTTATGGATGTAAAAATTAAAGATCTGGAAAAATCTCAAAAACAAATAGAAGTCCAAATTACAAAAGAGGAGTTTGCTGCTTTTATTGATAAGGCTTATCAAAAAGCAGGAGCTAATATGCAGATGAAAGGCTTTAGAAAAGGGAGTGTTCCAAGAAATATTATTGAAGATAATATTGGCAAAGAAGGAATATTGGTTGAAGCAGGAGACCTGGCTGTACAAGAGAGTTATAAAAAAGCTGTTTTAGAGAATAAGTTAGAGCCAATAACTCCTCCAGAAGTTAAGATTAAAAAAATTGCTATTGGTTCTCCTTTAATATATGAAGCTAACTTCTCTGTTTTGCCAAAAGTTGATTTGCCAGATTATAGAAAAATAGCAAAGAAATTATCCGCCAGCTGGCGAAGAGAAAAACCAGAGATTAAAGAGCAGGAAGTAGAGGGTACTTTAAAATGGATTCAAAGAAGCAGAGCCAAGTTTACAGCTAAAACAGGGCCTGCTCAAAATGGGGATTTTGTTGAAATAGAGTATTCTTCTGCTGATATTCCAGAAATCAGCAAAGAGAATATGAAAAAAGATGCCTTTATACTTGGCGAAGGCCATTTTATACCAGGGTTTGAAGATGTTTTAATAGGAATGAAAGCTCCAGAGGAGAAAAAGAATGTTAAGATAAATATTCCTAAAGACCACTCATTTAAAAAAATAGCAGGCTGTGAAGTAAGTTTTGATATTAAACTTAATTCTGTTCAAAATGTGGAATTTCCAGAAATTACAGATGAGTTTGCTAAAAGCGTGGGAAACTTTGAAAACCTGCAAGGCCTAAAAAATAGTATTAAACAAGGAATTTTACAGGAAAAAGAATTGGCTGAAAAGCAGAGAATAAGAAACGAACTTTTACAGGAAATTGCAAACAATTCCAAACTCCAAGTACCAGATATTTTAGTTGAGAGAGAAGCAAAACAGATGCTAGATAATTTTAAAAAAGATGTTAGTTCTAGAATGAATATTTCTTTTGAAGACTATTTAAAGAAGATGAATAAGACAGAACAAGATATTAAGAAAATGTTTTTACCTCAAACTAAGGCTAAAGTAAAAAAATTCTTAGTCTTAAAAGAAATAGGGAAAAAAGAAAATATAGAGGTTTCAGAGCAGGAAGTAAAAGAAGAAATGGATAAATTAGGAGCAGTAGGGGCAGGGGTTGACCTTTCGCAATTAAAGGATTATACTAGAGAAGTAATAAGAACAGAGAAAATTTTCCAAACATTAGAAAATTTAACTAAATAATTATGAATTTAGTGCCAACAGTTTTGGAAAAAACAAAATATGGGGAAAGGGCTTATGATATTTATTCTAGGCTGTTAAAAGACCGAATTATATTCTTAACAGGAATAATTAATGATAATATAGCAAATTCAGTTATTGCCCAGATGTTGTTTTTGGCTAGCCAAGATCCTAAAAAAGATATTAATTTGTATATTAATACTCCAGGAGGCTCTGTTACTTCAGGCCTAGCAGTGTATGATACTATGCAGTATGTGAAATGTCCGGTTGCTACAATTTGTTTTGGCTTGGCAGGTTCTATGGGAGCAGTGTTGTTAGCTGCAGGTGAAAAAGGCAAACGTTTTGCTCTACCCAATGCAGAAGTTATGCTTCATCAAGTAGCAGGAGGAGCTCAGGGCCAGGCAGTAGAGATTGAAATTACAGCCAAGCAGATTATCAAGATTAAAAACAAGCTTAACCAGATAATATCATCTCATGCTGGTCAGGCTTTAGAAAAAGTAGAAAAAGATACGGATAGAGATTTTTATTTAACAGCCAAAGAAGCTAAAGATTATGGAATAATAGACCAGGTTATTGAATCAAAAGAAGTTATAGCTAAAACTTAACTTGGTGGGCTGGAAAAAGTTTCTATTATCCAAGATTTATTTTGAATAAGCCAGATTAAGCCCTTAAAAGACAGAATCACAAAACCTATTATTAAGACAGAAATAATTATTTTAACGTATAATTGTTCGTTTTTGAAGTCCTTTTCTGTTATTATTTCCATAATTATCAAAATCAAGGGAATTAGGGCGAATATAAGGTAGGGGATTAGTTTTGAACTTAATTGTTGGAATAAAGAAGGATTAACTAAATATTCTGAAACAGCCAAAGAAAGAAATATGACAAAAGAGAAGGCAATTGCTAAAAGATTTCTTTCTAAAAGAAAGTTGGAAATAATCATCATTAGTATTGCGAAAAGCACATAGATTATAGCGTAAAGGATGTAAGCGTTTGTGTCTGTTGGTATGTAAGAGGTAACAAGTTCAGGAATTGTTAAGAAAAAGATCTTGTTCAGATAGTAGAGAATAATTGATACCTCTTTTTCTATTAGGGAAATAATAAATACCACAGGGTAGGCAAACATTAAAAAGCCAATGGCTGTGGTAATGTAAGAAATAATCTTCAGCTTTCGTGAAACTTTAAATCTTTCTATTATAACTTCTGTTTCTGTTTCCATACATTTATTTTAGCATAATTTTGACATTTAAGAAATTATTTGCTATTATTGAAACGTAATATTAAATTTTAGAATTTGGATTAGTTCTTAGAAAATCTTAACAACTATGAATAACCAAAATCTAAAGCGAGAATATGTGGCAGATAGCTATAATTTTAGTGGGTGTTTTTGCTTTAAGCTTTGGTGCGATTTTGGGTTATTTTGCCCGACAATCGATTGCCAGAAAAAAAGCAGACACAATAGAAACAACTCTTCAGAAAAGAATTGCCCAGGTCAAGAAAGAAGCAGATGATATATTATTTAAAGCCAAAGAAAAAGCAAATCAGTTCATTGATAGAACAAAAAGAGATATTGTGGCTCAAAAGCAAGAGATTTTTAAAACAGAAAAACTCTTGCTTAAAAAAGAAAATATCTTAACAGAGAAATCCGCATCTCTGGAAGAAAAAGAAAAAGACCTAGGCCTGAAAGTTGAGAAGCTGAAAGAAATTAAAGCTAATTTGGAAGAGCTAAAGCAAAAAGCCATTGATAATCTAGAAAAGATGTCTGGTCTTTCAAAAGACCAGGCAAAAAAAGAGCTTCTTTTAAGCCTGGAAGTTGAATATCAAAGAGAGCTGATGGACAGGATGAGAAAAATTGAAGAAGAGGGAGTAGAGAAGTACGAGAAGAAAGCCAAGGAGATTCTAGCTTTGGCAATTCAAAAATATGGGCTTTCCCAGGCCCAGGAAATTACCACCACAACCGTAAGCATTCCTAACGAGGATATTAAAGGAAGAATTATTGGCAAAGAGGGCAGAAACATTAGGGTTTTGGAAAAGCTTACTGGTGTGGAAGTAATTGTTGACGAAACTCCAGAAGTAGTAGTTATTTCCGGGTTTGATCCTATAAGGAGACAGATAGCTAAAGTTTCTTTGGAAAGATTAGTTGAAGACGGTAGAATTCAGCCGGCTCGCATTGAAGAAACAGTTAAGAAGGTAGAGACAGAAATTGTCAGCCAGATGAAAGAAGCAGGAGAAAGAGCTGTTTATGATACAGGGGTAATAGGTTTAGATCCTAAAATAATCCAGCTTTTGGGGAGATTAAGATTTAGAACAAGTTATGGCCAGAATGTTTTGCTTCACTCAATAGAAGTTTCTCACTTGTCAGCCACTTTGGCAGCAGAGCTTGGAGCTAATGTATCTATTGCTAAAAAGTCAGGCCTTTTGCACGATATTGGCAAAGCAGTTGACCACCAGATACAAGGATCCCATACTGATATTGGTATTAAGATTTTAGACAAGTTTGGAGTAGAAAAAGAAGTAATAACCGCAATGAAAGCGCATCACGAAGAGTATCCAGCAGAAAGCTTGGAAGCCATAATAGTGCAGGTGGCAGACCAGATTTCTGGAGCTAGGCCAGGAGCCAGAAAAGACACGGTTGAAAATTATCTAAAAAGATTAGAAGAATTAGAAGGCATAGCAGCAGCTTTTCTAGGAGTTGAAAGGGCCTATGCTATTCAAGCAGGCAGAGAAATCAGGGTTTTTGTAAAACCAGAGGAAGTAGATGATTTGGGAGCTAAAAAAATAGCCAGAGAAGTGGCTAATAGAATTCAAGAAGAATTGAGATATCCTGGAGAAATAAAAGTAACAGTTATTAGAGAGAATAGAGTTGTTGAGTACGCCAGATAGGCGATATGAGTACGCCAGATAGGCGATACAAGTACGCCCGCTAAAAACAAACATACAAAAAGCCCTCTATTTATGCAGAGGGCTTTTTGTATACAACTTTATGCCATTTTTTATCAGTGTGAATATCGTGAAAAATTAAACCGCCAACAAAACCCAGCCAGAATATAGGAACAGTATAGATAAGCTGGGAAATAAATCCCATCAAAACTATAAAAATTCCTACTATCCAGTGATGAATATGAAAATGCCTTCTTTCGCAGACAAGAATTAAATTCTTTATCTTGCCTGTTTCAACTAGCTTTTTTAAGAATATATTTGTAGTAATATAACCAGCCACTGCTCCAACAGCAAACACAGCTGATATCCAGATAGAAGTTATCAAGGCTAGTCCTGGAAATACAAACTTCTTAACTTTCTTCTTACTCATATATTAATATTATAACATATTCCAATTACTAATTACAAATTACGAATTACTAATTACTCAAATTTTGCGTTAGCAAAATTTATGGAGCGGGTGAAGGGATTTGAACCCTCGTCTTCTCCTTGGAAGGGAGAAATAATAGCCATTATACGACACCCGCCTACGTTCTGCTTCGCAGAACTTCGGCGGGCAGGCCCGCTTTTGTTCTACACACAAAACGTGTAATTAATGTCGGGTTATGCCCGACGAAGCTCCGAAGGAGCGTAGTCGGGGCACTGGGATTCGAACCCAGAATCGCACGCTCCCAAAGCGTGAATGTTAGCCGTTACACCATGCCCCGCCTTCGGTCGCTATTTTCAAATATTAACAAATTTTTTCCTTGTGGTCAATTGTTGTTGTGTGGTAAAATATATTAATAATGGCTGAAGACGTTTTTTTGTCTCAACTTAATATTATAAAGCAGTGCAGGCGTTATGGAGTTTCTCTTTGGCAGTGCCCGCAGTTTTTGTTTGTTATTATGGGGGTTGTTATTATCTTGACCTCTATTATTTCTTATTTGATAGGAAGTAGATACATTGCAGAAGAAGAAACAGTAGTTGTTGTAGTTCTTATTGTTTCCATATTTTTATTTGTTCTTTCTTATACTATTACTAGGAGCTTTGAAAGGCTGGCTGAAGCTTCAAGAATGAAATCAGAGTTTATAAATATTGTATCTCATCAATTAAGGTCTCCTTTGACTAATATTAAATGGACTTTTGAAATTCTTTCTTCCGAAGATTTTGATGTGCCAGAATCAAAGCAAGAAGAATATTTTATTAATGTTAAAGAAAATATTGCTAGAATGGTTGAGCTTATAGACGACTTGCTTATTGTTTCCAGGATTGAGCAGGGCAGGTTGCCCATTCAAAAGAAAGAGTGTAATTTTGCAGAATTGGTTGCAGAACAAGTTTCCAGATATAAGATTTTTGCTGAAGCTTCCCATATTAAACTTTCTTTTTTTGTTGAAGAGGGTCTTCCTAAGATTTTTGCTGATTCCTCTTTGTTAAAACTGGCAACAGAAAACTTAATAGATAATGCTATACGCTATACTCCTGGGCAAGGTGAAGTAGTAGTAAGCATTAAAAGGAGAGATAAGAATAAGATATTGTTTTCAGTAAAAGATTCAGGGGTTGGTATTCCTGAAAAGGACCAGAAGTATATTTTTCAGAAATTCTTTAGATCGGAAAACGCTTTAAAACAAAGAACCAAAGGAAGTGGCTTGGGCTTGTATGTATGCAAAACAATTATTGAAAAATCCGGAGGCCAAATATGGTTTAAGTCAAAAGACCAACAAGGCACAACATTTTTCGTTACGTTACCAATTAAATAAAAAAATATATGAAAAAAATATTATTCATAGAAGATGAAGCAGCTCTTCAAGAAGCAGTTGGAGAGTTTTTAAGGCAAAAAGGTTACAGTGTTTTAAAAGCTTTAGACGGAGAAGTAGGAATTAGATTGGCTGAAATAGAGAGGCCGGATTTAGTTTTGCTTGATTTAGTTCTTCCTAAAAAAGAAGGATTTGAAGTTTTAAAAGCTTTAAAAGACAATAATGAAACAAAAGATATCCCAGTTATTGTTTTAACAAACCTTGAAGGAATAAAAGACTTAGACAAGGCAATGTCTTTTGGAGCTACAACCTATTTGATTAAAACCCAATATAGTTTAGAGGAAGTGTTTGATAAAATTAAAGAAATTATTGGATAATAAATATGAACCCCCACACCATAACGAGCTTTCACTTCGTGAAAAGAAATAAAAAGCTCAATATGGTTGGGGAATAATAAATTAAAACAAACGAGCAAAACTTTATTGAATGTAAAACATAAGCTCGTTTGGTGTAGGGGTGAAAGTAGAAGCTAAAAGACTAAAGGTATTTATAATAGATGCTGGTTTGGTTACTAAAAGTCAATTTGAGCAGGCAGTTAAAAAAGCCAAAAAGCTGAAAAAAACAGTTAGAGACATTTTGGTTTTAGATAGAATGGTTTCAGAAAAAGATCTTGTTAAGCTTGAAGCCTATATTTTAGGCGTTCCTTTTGTTAATTTAGAAAAAATGAAAATACCTTCTGAGATACTAAAAATAATTCCAGAACCAATTGCCAAAAGCCATAATATAATTGCCTTTAGAAAAGAAGACAGTAATTTAGAGGTGGCAATGCTTGACCCTGAAGATTTGAGAACCATTGAGTTTATTGCTAAAAAATCAAACTTGAGAATTCTGCCCAGATTAACTACTGCTGAGAGTATAAAAACAGCTCTTAGGCAGTACGAAAAAACATTACAAGCTGAATTTGGAGACATAATCAAGAAACAGACAAGAGGCATAAAGCAAATCAAAACAGGCGCCAAAGATAGGACTGAAGAGAAAAAAGACTTGAGAAAAGTGGCAGAAGAGCTGCCAGTTATAAGAATTGTTGATACTTTGTTAAAGCACGCTATTTTACAGAGATCTTCTGATATTCATATAGAGCCAACAGAAAAAGAAGTAATAGTTCGTTATAGAATTGATGGAATTTTGCATGATGCTATGACCTTACCCAATGTAGCAGCTCCAGGCATTGTTGCCAGAATTAAAGTTCTTTCTAATTTAAAGCTTGATGAACATCGTCTTCCTCAAGATGGAAGGTTTAAGATTGAAGCAGAAGATTATAAATATTCTGTTAGAGTTTCAATACTGCCTGTTTTTTCAGGGGAAAAGATTGTGATGAGATTGCTTCCAGAAAGCTCCAAAACCTTTAGCTTAGAAGAACTGGGCCTTAGGGGAGAAAGCTTGGAAAGAGTTCAGATTAATTTAAAAAAGCCTGTAGGAATGATTTTAGTAACAGGCCCTACAGGCTCGGGCAAAACAACTACTCTTTATGCTATGCTGGAAATTTTAAATACCCCCCAGATTAACATTTCTACTGTTGAAGATCCTATTGAGTACAGGATGGCTAGAATTAATCAAACACAGGTTAATCCAAAAATAGGGCTTGATTTTGCTTCCGGCTTAAGATCTTTAGTAAGGCAGGACCCTGATATTATAATGGTTGGGGAGATTAGGGATAATGAAACAGCCAGCTTGGCTATTAACGCAGCTTTAACAGGCCACTTGGTTTTGTCTACTTTGCATACTACAGATGCAGCAGGAACAATAGCTCGTTTAGTAGACATGAAAGCAGAGCCCTTTTTAATATCTTCTACTCTGAATATTATTATTGCTCAGAGACTAGTCAGAAAATTGTGCCCTAGCAAAAACAAATATAAATTGGGTTCAGCTGAGATTAAAAATCTTTCTAAATACTGTGATTTAGACCAAATATTAACTGTTTTAAAAGAAGAAAAAATTATAAAGCCCCAAAATAGCCTCAAAGATATTACTTTTTACAAACCAGCTCCATCCAGGGCCTGTCTTGACGGCTATAAGGGCAGGATCGGAATATTTGAAGTATTAAATGTTACAGAAAGTATAAAAGAGCTTATCGTTAAAGAGGCTGATTCTGATAAAATCCAAGATCAGGCTAAAAGAGAAGGTATGAGAACAATGATTGAAGACGGCTTTATTAAAGCAGCCCAGGGGCTTACCTCAATAGAAGAAGTATTAAGGGTAACCATAGAATAATGCCTAAGTATTTTTATCAGGCCAAAACCTTAAAAGGAGATCTTCGTTCAGGTGCGTTAGAGGCAAAAGACGAGAAAGATTTAGCAGTAATCCTTCGAAAAGAAGGATGTCTTTTAATTAAAGCTGAAACAGAGAAAGAAAAAAAGAAATTTACCATTCCTCTTGTTATTCCTTTTTTAAGAAAAGTTTCTTTATCAGACAAGCTGATGTTTACCAGAAACCTTAGAGTAATGGTTGCTGCCGGCGTTTCTCTCCCTAGGTCTTTGAAAATACTTTCTGAACAAAGCAAAAACAAAAGATTCAAAAAGGCCCTTTTAACAACAAGAGATGATATTATTAGGGGGCAATCTTTTTCAGATGCTCTAGCTAAGCACAAGAGTATATTTTCTGAGCTTTTTGTGAGTATGATAAAAGTAGGGGAAGAAACAGGAACAATGGAAGAGGTCTTAGGCGTTCTTTCCAGACAAATAGAAAAAGATTATCAGCTAAGATCTAAAATAAAAAGCGCCATGGTCTATCCTGCTGTTATTATATTAGCAATGATTAGCATTGGAACTTTAATGCTAATTGTGGTTATTCCTAAATTAGCTGATGTTTTTAAAGATTTAGGCGTTGATCTTCCTCTAACTACCCGAATACTTATTGCTATTGGCAGTTTTATGGCAGAATTCTGGTATACTTTGCCTGTTATAGTTATAGTTTTTGTTCTTGCTGGCAGATTTTTTCTGAAAACAAAATACGGCAAAGTCTTTATTAACACAATATCTTTAAAAACTCCTCTTATTAGTCCTATAACAAAAAAAACCAATGCAGCTTATACTATTAGAACATTATCATCTTTAATTAAAGCCGGGGTTCCAATTGTGAGGTCTTTGGAAATTGTTTCTAATTCTTTAACTAATATTTATTACAAAAGAGCTACTAAAGACTGTTCAGAAAGAGTAAAAAAAGGAGCTAAATTGGCTGAATCACTCTCTGACTATAAAGACATATATCCTAGTTTAGTTATTCAAATGATTGAAGTTGGAGAAGAAACAGGCGAAACCTCTGAAATATTGGAGAAATTAGCTGAATTTTTTGAAGAAGAAGTAGCCAATGCAACAAAAAATATTTCTGCTGTAATAGAGCCCATTTTAATGCTTTTAATTGGAGTTGCTGTTGCTTTTTTTGCTATTTCAATGATTCAGCCAATCTACGGTATGATCCAAACAATATGAAAAAGGGTGTGACATTCGTTGAATTAATGGTTGTTATTGGAGTGCTGGTGATTCTTTTTGCTATATCAGTGCCTGGTTTTACTTTTTTTCAAAAAGGTTCAAACCTAGATAATGATGCAGAAAAGATTGTTAATGTTTTAAGATTGGCCCAGAGCAAGACATTAGCCTCAGAAGGTTCTGGCCAATACGGAGTTTATTTTCAGGCTTCTGATCAATATACATTATTTAAAGGAGCAGATTATGCTAGCAGAGATGTTTCTTATGACAGAGTTTATAATGTTTCTTCTGAAGTAGAAATATATAATGGATCGGCTGAATTTGTTTTTGAAAGGATTACTGGTTTTGTTAATAGTCCAGGATCTGTTTCTTTAAGATTGATATCAGAACCCTCAAAAACAAAAACAATATATATAGAAGGATCTGGCCATTCAAGCCTAAGCCCGCCTTCTTTGCCTTCAGGTTCTAAGGTTGAAGATTCCAGGCACATGCATTTTGATTATACCAGGGTGATAGATACAGCCACAGAAGAAATTGTTTTAAATGTTGAAGCAACAGTTCAAAATATTTTAATTGCTGATAATATAAGCTCTGGCCAGTTTTTTTGGGAAGGAGAAGTTGATGGACAGTTGTTAAAAATACATACCCATAGATTAAATAACCCTGATACCCAACTTTGCATCCATAGAGACAGAAGATTTAATAACAAAGCATTATCAGTCTCTATTTCAGGGGATGCATCAGGGGCAGTAGCTGATTATTCAGCTGACGGCTCTGTAGTTTTAATTGAATCAATTTATGTTAGTTCAGCAGAAAAACAATAAATCCTTCGACTCCGCTCAGGACAGGGGGTTTTCCATAATAGAGGTTTTGATTGCAGTTTCTATTATAACAATAGCTTTTATTAATTTTTTAGGTATTGTTTCTTTTTCTTTAAAATCTGCTGGCTTTGTTAAAAAAGTGAACCAAGCTAATTTTCTAGCTCAAGAAACAATAGAAGCAACAAGAAGTTTTAGAGACAATACAACCTGGGATTCAGACGGTTTAGCCTCTTTAGCTGTTAATACTGATTATTATCCTTCTTTAACAGGAGTTAGCACTCCTTCTTGGTCAATAACCTTGGGTCAGGAAGTAATAGGGAATTTTTCCAGAAAAGTTGTTTTTTATAGAGTTTCTAGGGATCCAGTAAGTTTTGATATAGAATCAGTATATAATTCTAGCAATGATGATCCCAACACCAGAAAGGCAGTAGCTACTGTTTATTTTGATTCAAGGTCTATAGAAGTAACCACTTATTTTACTAATTGGCAAGAGTTATGAAAAAAGGAATTTCTTTAATTGAAGTTTTAATCTATTTATCAGTTGCTTTTGTAGTAATGGCTGTTGTTATTGGTTTTGTTTTTTGGCTGATTGATTCAAATAATAAAAACAGGATCATGAGAGAAGTATCAAACTCAGCTAAAAGATCTTTGGAAATAATAACTCATGAAATAAGAGAAGCTGACGGGATTTACAATCCTACAACTTTTTCCACTCAGCTTTCTTTGGAGACCCGACACTACCTACCAACAGAAGAAAGCTCAACCTATATTGATTTTTATTTATGTTCTAGCAGGCTTTGTTTGAAAAAAGAATCTCAAGATCCTATTGTTCTTACTCCTGACAATGTAGAAATTTCTAGCCTGTCTTTTACTTATGTTTCTCCAGATTCAGTAAAAATAGATATAAGTTTGAGGTATAAAAATGTTTCAGGCAGACCAGAGTATGATTTTTCAACAAGTTTAAGCTCTGCTGCTTCATTAAGGTATTATGCTGAATAATAAAAAAGGATTTGCAGTTTTCTTTGTAACCATTCTAGTTTTAATGGCTATGTTTGGAATTGTTATGAACATTGCTTTAGTGGCATATTTTCAGTCTCAGATTATAAGGAATATTACCAGATCAACCCAGGCCTATTTTGCAGCAGAAGCAGGAGGAGAAGATGGTCTTTTAAGAACAAGGCAAAGGCCATCTACAGCTGCTTTACTTTACAATCTTAATGTTGGGCCTAGTTTGGTTGAAGTTGATATATCCAGCGTTATAGGCGGGGCTAGAATATTAACTGTAAAAGGAGATAGGATGAATATGATAAGAAAAATTGAGATTCTTTGGTCTTTAGACTCCCAAGAGATTTCTTTTTACTACGGAAGCCAAGTAGGTGAAGGAGGTATGGTTATGGCTAACAATGCCAGAGTAAAGGGAAATGTTTTTTCCAATGGCACTGTTGTTTCTCCTGCTGACAAGGGCTACATTGATAACACTGTTATAGTTGCAGGCGCTGGCAATAAAATAGATGGATTAATAGTTGGAGAAAATGCCATGGCTCATACTTGTGTTGATTCTACTATAGGAGGAGAGCTTACTTATGTTGCTGGAGGAAGCGTTGTTAATTGCACAGTCGGTTCTTCAGTTAAAGAAAGGCCTAATAATATTGACCCAGCTCCTCTTCCTATTTCTGATGCTCAAATTCAAGAATGGAAAGACCATGCAGCTTCTGGGGGAATTTTTAATGATAATTATATTCTTGATGGAGAATCAGGGGAAATCGGGCCTATCCAAATAGGAACAGCTTTGGCCCCAAAAGGAATGACAATAGATAACAACTCTCTTTTAAAAATTAAAGGCACGATTTATGTTACAGGAGACGTTCTTTTTAACAACAATTCTATAATAGAGTTGAACTTGGCAGATTATTCTTCTTTGGGCGGGGTTATTGTTGCAGACGGCAGGATTACTATTGATAATGGAGCAATATTAAGAGGAAGCGGGGAAGAAGGCAGTTATCTTTTGCTTGCTTCAACAAACAATTCATTAGACCCAATATTTCCTGCTATTTTTGTAGGCAATAATGCTGAAGGTGCTATTTTTTATGCTAATGCAGGAATTATTTTCTTAAAGAATAATATGGCAGCCAGGGAAGTAACAGGGTATAAGATTCAGATTAACAACAATGCTGTAATAGAATATGATGCTGGCTTAGAAAATGCAAACTTTGCTTCAGGTCCTGGGGGGTCTTGGCAGTTAAGAAGGTGGAGAGAAATAGAGTAACTTAACTCGGTTAAGTAAACCGAGTTAAGTAAACCGAGTTTAGTTTGAAGTGTGTTATAATAAATATATATGATATATGTTTAATTTTTTAGAACTAGAACCAGAATCATTCGGCCTAGATATATCTGATTTGTCTTTAAAAGTGGCAAGGCTTAAGAAAAAAAGCAAGGGCTTTAAATTAGTTTCTTGGGGTGAAATAGACATTAAAAAAGGCATAATTGACCAAGGAGAAATAAAATACGAAGATGCTTTAGTCAAAGAAATTAAAAAAGTTATTGAGAAAGCTAAAGGAGAAAAAATAGTGATAAAGAACGTAGTTGCCTCTTTGCCAGAAAAAAAGGCCTTTTTACAGGTTATTAAAATGCCTAAAATGGATGAAAAAGATTTAAAAACTGCTGTTCCTTTTGAGGCTGAAAATCATATACCGCTTCCAATAGAAAACAGTTATATTGATTACCAAATTATCAACCAAGAGGCGTCTGGGGTATTTAATATTCTGGTGGCAGCTGTTTTAAGAACAATATCTGATTCTTACTTTTCTGTTTTAAAAAAAGCAGGGTTGAACCCTTATGCCTTAGAGGTTGAGTCGCAATCCATAGTAAGAGCTTTGGTTAAAGATGAGCTATCTTCTAAGCCCATTTTGATAATTGACTTTGGCAAAAGCACGACTAGTTTTATCATATTCTATAACCAATCAATTATTTTTACAACTTCAGTAGATATTTGTTCTGAAGACTTGACTCAAGCCATTGCTGATTCCTTGAGAGTAGATTTAAGAGAAGCAGAAAAATTAAAGATAAAATATGGTTATAAAAAAACAAAGATTAAAGAAGGAGAAAAGGTTGTGCGTGCTATGGATTCTGTGCTAAAAGATTTTTCAAACCAAACTCAAAAATATATTAATTATTATCATGGCCACAGCAAAAAAAATAAATTAAGCAAGATTCTTTTAACAGGCCGGGGATCTAATTTAAAGGGCCTTGGAGAGTTTCTTTATTATGAGTTAAAAATTCCAGTAGAAATTGCTAGTCCCTGGGTAAGCATACTTCCCGAGTCCTTAAAAGAAGTTCCGGAAATGCCATTTAAAGAATCAATTGGCTACACAACTGCTTTGGGCTTAGCCTTGAGAAGATAAGTATATGATTAATTTAATAGCCCCAAAAGAAAAAGAAAAGCTTTTAATGGAAAAAATAACAAGGATGATTACTGTTCTTTGGTTTTTGCTGTTTTTCTTTATTCTTTGTTTAGTTTTGGTTTTTTGGACTGTGAGAATTTATGCTAAGTCCCAGCTTGGAGTTCAGCAGTCTTTTGCAGCTTCTGCTAAAGAAGAGGAAAAAATTGAAAAGATTGAACAAGCTAAACATAAAGCAGAACTTGTTAATTCCAGCTTGGAAAAACTAAACTCTTTTTATACAAATAAAGTCTATTTTTCGCCTTTAATAGAAAAAATATCTGAAACCTTACCCAAAAGTCTTTATCTTAATGATTTCTCTATTATGTTTGTCAAAAAATCAGACGAGGAAGATTATGTTATAAAAGTTTCCTTGCTAGGATTTGCCCCTGTTAGGGAAGACTTGCTTGAATTTAAAAGCAATTTAGAAACAGAAAAAGATTTTATTAATGTTTCTTTTCCTGCCTCTAACTGGGTAAAAAAGGTCAATATTGACTTTTCAGTAAGTTTTGAACTAGAAGTATAATGGCTTATTCAAAGAAAATAATAATATTTTCATCCGTATCATTATTAGTAGCTCTTTTGTTAGTGCTTTTGATAGTTGTTCCGCTTTTAAAAAACATTTATGATATTTTTGATAGCATTTTAGAAACTAAAAGAGATTTGGCTTCTTTTGAGAACGAAGCATCAAAAGCAGAGCTTTTTAATAATGACTATAATAATCTTCAAATTACTTCAGAAAAGATTGAGCAGTGCCTTGTAAATAAATCAGCGCCGATTGAATTAATAAAGTTTTTTGAAGATACAGCAAAAGATGTAGGTCTTTTAATTGATATTTCCCCAGCTTCTGTTTTAAAGATGAGCAGGGATTCTTGGGAATCCATAGGCTTTTCTGTTGAATTAATAGGAGATTTTTCAAGCTCTATGAAATTTTTAGAGAAAGTAGAGAACGGTCATTATTTTATTGAAACAACCAAGTTTAGCGCCAAATCAATAACGCAGAAAGATATATCTCCTAGGAGATATCAGGAGTTTTTAATAGGCCAGATATTAACACTAATAGACTTTAAAGCATATACAAAATAATGAACATAGAAAAAGAAAAAATAAAAGAGTTTTTGCTTAAGATTTTTTGGTCAACAGCCAAACACGCTTTTTTTGCCTGCTTGAGTTTGTTTGTGATAGCTTTTTTCTTCGGGGTCTGGCTTTTTAACAAGTGCAATATAATAACTAAAACAGAAAGCTTTGAAGGCATTCAAGAAACTTTCCTATTAAAGCATAAAATTTATAAAGATGTTTTAAATAATTGGCAAGAAGATGAAAAAAGATATGAGCAAGCAGATTACAAAGAATATATAAACCCTTTCTTAAGAGAGGAGTTGACTGAAGAGGAACTTTAGTGTATAATTGCTATATGCCCTCGTAGTTCAACGGATAGAATAGGAACCTTCTAAGTTCTAGATGGGGGTTCGACTCCTCCCGAGGGCACCATGGCGGCCGTAGCTTAGCGGCTAAAGCGTCTCGTTGTGGCCGAGAAGATCGTGGGTTCAAATCCCATCGGTCGCCCCATTAAATTGATTTAATCAGCCAGAGGCTAATATGGATTTTCTTAAAAGAAAAATATCAACCTTAGCAGGAGTTCTTGTTATATTGATAATCACCTCAGTTGTTGGAGCTTTTATTGTTTATCAGTTTAATGAGATAAATAATATAAAAATTGAGGCAATAGAACGTGCCTCAAGCCATGGTTTAGATTAAGTTATTTTTTTTCCTCTAAAACAGCTTTTAAAGTTATTGTTTTCTTATTTCTCATTACTTTTAATTCAATTGCCTCATTTATTTGGCATTTTTGCAGAATAGAAGAAAGAGGATTGTCAATTGTTATTTTTTCTCCTTTTGCCTCTAAAATAATATCAAATTCTTTTAATCCAGATTTTTCTGCTGCTGACCCTGTCACCACAGCAGATTCTCCAAGATTTTCCCTGACTACTAAAGCTCCATAATCAACCGGAAGCTTGTTTTTTTCTGATATTTCTTTGTTTAAAATAACATACTTTACTCCTAAAAATGGCATTCTGATTTTTCCGTATTTTTTAACCTCTTGCAAATCTTTTTTAGCGTAGTTTATAGGAATGGCAAAACCAATGTTTTGAGCCCCTATTACAGCTGCCGTATTAATTCCTATTACTTTGCCTGTCATATTTATCAAGGGCCCTCCTGAATTTCCAGGATTTATAGCAGCATCTGTTTGAATTAGGCCTCTTAATCTTTGGGATTCTTGAGTAATATGGTTTCTAGCTTGAATAAAGCGCGACATTCCAGAAATAATGCCAGAGCTTAAAGTATCGTGGAATTCTCCTAAAGGATTGCCTACAGCAACCACGTCTTCTCCCAGCTCTATTTCATCTGAATTTCCCAGTTCAATATAAGGAAAGTTTTTGCCTTTTATTTTTAAAACAGCAATGTCATTTATTGGGTCTCTGGCCAATACTTTTGCTGGATATTTGTTCTCTGGATCAATAATTATTGTATAGTCAGCATCAGGGTCTGAAACCACATGGCCTGAAGTTAAAACATAGCCGTCTTCTGAGATTATAAAACCAGAACCGCCTCCTATTTTAGTGGCTTCTTTTTTTCCTTTTTTAAACTTTGGCAGAATAACTCCTTTTCCTCCGTAAGGCATTAAATAAAAGCCTTCTATTTTTGGAAGATCTTTGGAAATTACAATAGTAATTACAGCAGGACAGACCCTTTTGGCAATATTAACTATTGGTGATGTTTGTTTCATATATTTTATTATTATTTTCTTCTCTTACTTGTAATTATAGCATATTGAAAATAAAACAAAAATATGATAATCTTTATTTAGCAGCCCCTGTAGTTCAACGGATTAGAACAAGAGACTCCTAAGCTCTAGATAGAGGTTCAATTCCTCTCAGGGGCACACTTCACTGTACTCAGTATAAACAGGTATCTTGACATTGTTTTTAGAATATTTATTATAAGAGTTGAGGGGGGTGAGGGATAGAATTCCCAAAGGGTTTTTAGGATCTAAGCAGAGGAGCTTTATTTAGTATTAACGGCTAACCCAAACCCGTACTTGAGTAATGAAGCAAGTTTGTTGGGTTCTTTCCCCCTTCATGAAAAAAGAGGTGCTTCGTCTTTTATAGGGCGGAGTGCCTTTTTTTTAACAGGATAATTGTTATAATAATATAAACCCCGTAAGAAAGTAATTTTTGATGTTATTTTAAATAATAAGCTTAATAAAAAAAATAGGCGCAAACTTTCTAACGGGGTAAAGGTCTAAATAATAACATTTTAATAAATATATGGCAGAGAACAAGCCAATAGGCGAGGTTACTCATTATTTTTCTAATATTGAGGTAGCTGTTATAAAACTTTCAGCTCCTTTAGCAGAAGGAGACAAAATTAGAATTATTGGAGGAGAAGATACTGATTTTGAACAGGAAGTAGAGTCAATGGAAACAGATCATAAAAAGATTAAGAAAGCTAAAAAAGGAGCTGAAATAGGGTTAAAGGTAAAAGATAAAGTAAGAGAGGGCTACAAAGTGTATAGGGCATGAGTTCAGAAATATTAATACAATTAATTATTGCTGTTTTATTTGGGGCAATTATAGGCTTAGAAAGAGAGTATAAGGGCAAAGAGGCTGGGCTGCAAACCTACAGTTTGGTTTCTTTGGGTTCTTGTCTTCTTATGGTGATAGGATTTAATATTTTGAGTATTTTTTCTTCTGTACCTGGTATTAATTTTGATCCTTTAAGGTTAATTTTAGCTGTAGCTACTGGCATTGGTTTTATAGGAGGCGGTGTAATAATTCATAAAGAAGCTAAAGTTGAAGGAATTACCACGGCTGCAGGGTTGTGGGCAGCAGCAGCAATAGGAGTGGCAGTAGGAGTTAAGCTTTACTCAGTAGCTTTAACAGCTCTTATTTTATCAACCATTATTTTAATTGGATTTGGTGAGTTAGAAAAGCAGATTTTCAAAAATCGTAAATGAAAGATATTTTTGTATTTCTTAAAGCCTTAGCTGTTTTTTTAGGAACAGTAATAGGAGTAGGTATATTTGGTTTGCCTTTTGTAGCCATGAAGGCAGGTTTTGTTGTTGTTTTGCTTTATTTTGTTTTAGTTGCTATTTTTGTTATTTCAGTTGACTGGCTTTATGCTAAGGTGGTACTGGGAACAGAAAAGATTCACCGTTTGCCAGGTTATGTTGGCCAGTACTTAAGCCCTTTTTGGCAAAAGTTAGTTTTCATAGTTATTTCTTTGGGGTTATTCGGCAGTTTATTGGCTTATTTGATTATAGGGGGTCAGTTTCTTTTTGCTATATTTTTTCCTTTATTTGGAGGAACGCCTGCTTTTTACTCTTTTTTATTTTTTATACCAGCAGCTCTTCTTGTTTTTAAAGGCATAAAAAGCATAGCTGAAGTAGAGCTTTTTTTGTTTGGAGCGCTTTTAGTAATACTTTTTATTTTTTTTAAACAAGCATTTCCTTTTATTAATGTTAATTATTTTAAAACAGCAGATTTTGATTTTGTTGCCTTTCCTTACGGCGTGATTCTTTTTTCTCTATGGGGCTCTGCTATTATTCCAGAAATAAAAGAGATATTAAGCTCTTGTTTTAAAAAAGAAAGGCTCCAAAAGGCCTTAAAAAGATTAATAATCTGGGGAGTGGTATTTTGTGCTCTGATTTATCTGTTTTTTATTTTTATTGTTTTTGGTTCTTCAGGCTTGGCTACAACAGAAGATGCAATTTCCGGATTAGTTTTGCTAATTAAAGAAGATGTAATTAAGCTGGGCTTTATTTTTGGCACAATAACTTGTTTTACTTCTTTTTTAACCCTTTCTCTAACATTGAAAAAAGTGCTTTGGTATGATTTTAATATTCCCAGAAACATAGCTTGGCTAATAACCTGCTTTTTGCCCTTGCTTCTTTTTTTTCTAGGTCTGAGACAGTTTATTGAAATAATAGGATTTACCGGGGCAGTGGCTTTGGGTCTGGAAGGTATTATTGTTATTTTTTTGTATAAAGAGTTTTTAAAAGATAATTTCAAAAAGAAAGTAAGCCCAGCCCTTTATCTTCTGGCTTTGGTATTTGTTTTAGGCATTATTTTTGAAATTGTTGACTTTTTTTGATAACCCTGTTAGAAAGCTCGCGTCCATAACTTGTTAGAATCTCTGGTTAGAAAATCATTGAAAATTACTTTCTAACGGGGTAAAATAAAGATATGGGCTTAATAGATATTATTACAATTGCTGTTTTTGTTGCTATAATGATTTGGTATATATTTAATCATATCATACCTTTTTTTTCCTAATATGGTTAAAAGAATAGCAGGAGAATTATACCAAAGAGCTTCAATCAATGATTTGATTCTTTTTTGCTTATTAACTAAAAAACCTAGTTGTGATTTTGAAGATTTAGTAAATGAATGCTTTAGGAATTTTCCCAAGGTATTTTGTTTTTCTAAAATTAAAAAATGGCCAGATTCTCGCAAACTAGACAGACCCTTAAGAACATTAAGAAAGAAAAAGCTCATTAAAGGCAGCCCGGAAAAAGGTTTTTCTTTAACTTCTACAGGCAAGCAAAGAGCAGAAGAAGTAGTTAAATCTTTTAGGCAAGAGAAGTTGAAAATATGAAAAAAAGAGTTCATCTGTTTATTTCTGGCAGAGTGCAAGGAGTATGTTTTAGGATGGAAATGGAGATAAGAGCTAATCGTTTAAAGGTTCCGGGTTTTATAAGAAACCTTGAAGACAATAGGGTAGAAGCAGTTTTGGAAGGAGACGAGGAAAAAGTAGATAAGCTTGTTACTTGGGCGAAAAGAGGCCCAATGTTCGCTAAGGTAACAGATATTCAAGTTATTGAAGAAGAGCCCACAGAAGAATTTAACAAATTCAAAATAATATATTAATTATATTATGAACAAGAAAATACCTTTTATACCAGCTATAGGCATAATTGTTTTATGTGCTCTTTTAGTTGGAACTATAGTTGTTTTAATAACTCTTCAGATGAAAGATATTGAGATTAGTTCTTTTGAGAAGGAAGGAAAAGAAGTTAATAACAGAGTATTAATCACCGGAGAGAACGCATATGAAATATTTTTAGAAGAAATGGCTACATGTGGAGAGAAAGGCTATTGTGGATTTAGTAGCGGCGGTCTCCCGACAACAGAAGTTTTATTCTCAAGCAAAGAAAAAGGTATCTCTCTAAAAATCCCCTATGATCCTAATTGGGGGAACGAAAGATATAAGATCTCTCCTTATTTTAGTTATGAAGATCGTTTAGAATTTGGTCCTCTTACAGTCCATCCCTACACAGCATGGTGGGTAAGGAAGTATACTTTGTATTTCAAACCCTCGCGTTCTGCCGAAGAAGTTATTGCTTCATTAATGGAAATGGAAAAGACTAATAAGGGAGATTACGGGATGCCAGAGGATAAGGTTGTTGAAGATAAAATTAATGGTCACGTGGTTGTCTTTGTTGCCAGAGAGGAATATATGCCTGACATAGATGAGCCCACAGTTGAAATTATTGGTAAGAAATATAATTATCAACTTTATCCTTGTTATTATCCCGATTTATGTAAAGATATAATCAAAACGATTCAATTCATTGATTAATAATTAATTTTAATAAATAATATGTATTTATACATACTTATTGCAGGGTTTGGAGGGGGAGTGTTGAGAGGATTGGTTGGGTATATAAAACATCAGTTTAGCTATAAAAAGGTTGGTTTTGATTTGAAGTATTTTATTGGCATGATGTTTGTTTCTGGAGCAGTAGGGTTAATGGTGGCAGCTGCAATTAGAGAAACAGGTATTAAATTTTTAGGAGATGAGCTAGCTCCTGCTTTAGCTTTTATAGTTGGTTATGCTGGTGGCGATTTTTTGGAAAATATATACAAAATAATAGTAAAAAAATCCTCTATTTACGAAAAATAATTAGTGGATTAAACTTCTTTTTTCCACAGGAAAATGCTTGACAAATTATTATAATTTTGTAATATTAAAAAATCATCGCCCCAGCCAGCCGAAAGGTCCGCTGGGGTTATTTTTATGAAAACTATATTATTTATAGATGGGCGTAATTTTATTAGTGAGATTAATTCAATTCTTAATCCAAATAGAGAAAAAGATATTAATTTTTTTGTTTATAATTTTAAAGGGATTATTGATAAAGTATTAATTGATATAGACATTGATAGAAAAATATTCTATTTAGGAAAGTTAATAAAGTATAAAGAAACTCTTGAAAAATCAGAAGAGCTTATAGAGAAACAAAGAAAATTAAAAACTCATTTAGAAAAACAAGGATTTGAAGTTATATTCGCTGGTAAGGTAAGAGGGCACATAGAAAGATGTGCGAAAGGACACGAAAGTTTAACTTTTAAAGAAAAAGGCGTTGATGTTAAAATAGCAGTAGATATGATTACTTTAGCCAATAATAAAGAATTAAAAACAGCTATTATAGCTAGCTCAGATTCTGATTTGCAGCCCGCTATTAAGGAACTAAAAAACAATAAGATTGAAAGAATTTATCTTGGTTTTGAGAATAGTCCGAATAAAGGATTAACCTTTACTACTAATCGCACGATTCTTATTAGGAATTCCGAAGTAAATGAATTTATTGGCAAGACCTTAATTTAAGAAATTTAAAATAGTAAAAAAATCCTCTATTTACGAAAAATAAACCCCACCTTCAAGGCGGGGTTTATTTTGTTTTAAGTTAATTTACGCTTCTTCGTCAGTTGAACCTTCTTCTGTACTTTCTCCTTCTTCTTCATCCATTTGAGAAACAGGTGCTTCAGGAGTTTCTTCTTCGCCTCCTGTTTCTTCTGAAGGCACTTCTGGGGCTGCAGGAGATGTTTCTTCTGTTCCTTCTTGTGGGGTTTCAGTTCCTCCTTCTTCAGGAACATCTGTTCCTTCCTCCTGAGCAGTTAATGTAGGATACAATTTGTCTTGAATCATAACTAATTTAATGTAATGGTTACTTTTAGACGACCTTTATTTCTATCAGTTTTTTCAACTTATACCTCTATTATAAGGTTTTAAATATTTATGTCAATAGTTATTTGTCTAGAAAATATTAATTAAAAATGATATAATGAAAATAATAATTATGACCAAGAAAATATTTGGATGGATTTTAATAATAGCGGGTTTGGCAATAATAATTGCAACTCTGTATTTTTCCTACACTATTTTTACTGGCAAAATAAAAGCTCCAGAGCTTTTTAAGCTAGAAGATAGTTCAGCTGCTGTTGCAGGTTTTGACCAAAAAGAGCTTGAAAAGAGCTTAGAAGAATCTATTCAAGAACAAATTAAAAATATAGTTCCTTCAGAATTTACAATCCAGCTTTTCAATTTAATAAGCTGGTCTATTTTTGCCGGGCTTTTAATATTTGGAGGGGCCAAAATATCAGCTATTGGCATAAAGATGTTGAGAAAAGAGTCATGAGGTTTATTGCGGATTTTCACATTCATTCAAAATATTCCAGAGCTACCAGCAAAAATATGGATTTGGAGACCTTGGATAAATGGGCGAAGATAAAGGGAATTAAGGTTTTGGGCACAGGCGATTTTACCCATCCCGAATGGTTAAAGAACCTGGAAGAAAAGCTAGAACCTGCAGAACCCGGGCTTTTTAAACTCAAAAAGAACGATCATCTGCCTCGCAGCAAGGCGGGAGCCACCCGCTTTATGCTCACAGTAGAAATAAGCTGTATTTATTCTAAAAACAACAGAGTAAGAAAAATACATATAATAATATTTTCCCCTTCTTTTGAAGCAGTTGAAAAGATTAACGCCCATCTTGGCTGGATTGGCAATTTAAAATCAGACGGCAGGCCCATATTGGGCTTAGATGCTAAAGAGCTGGCAAAAATAGTTTTAGAATCTTGCCCGGAATGCTTGATTGTGCCAGCTCATATTTGGACACCATGGTTTTCTTTGTTTGGTTCCCGCTCTGGTTTTGATTCAATTAAGGAATGTTTTGAAGAATATTCAAAATATATATATGCAGGAGAAACAGGGCTTTCGTCAGACCCTGCTATGAATTGGAGGATTTCTGGTTTAGACAAAATAACCCTAATCAGCAATTCAGATGCTCATTCTCCTGCAAAAATAGGCAGAGAAGCCAATGTTTTTGACGCCGAGCTTTCTTACCAGGCAATTGTTCAAGCAATAAAAAAGCAAGATTCTAGCAAGTTTCTTTTTACAATAGAGTTTTTTCCAGAAGAAGGAAAGTATCATTTTGACGGCCACAGAAACTGCAATATATCTTTATCTCCCAAAGAGTCCAAAAAATATAATAATATTTGTCCTTCTTGCAAAAGGCCGTTAACCTTAGGAGTGCTCAATAGAGTAGAGGAACTAGCAGATAGGCCAGAGGGCGTGAAGCCAGAAGCTAAGATTCCTTTTAAAAGCTTGATTCCTTTAGAAGAGATTATAGCAGAAGCTTTGGATCAGGGTACAGGCACTAAAGCAGTTTTAGCAGAATATGATAATTTAATCAAAGAATTTGGTTCAGAGTTTAATATTTTATTAAATGTTTCAGAAGATAATCTTAAAGCAAAGACATTAGCAGAAATTGCAGAAGGAATTATCAGAGTGAGGCAGGGTAAGGTTAGTTTGGAGCCAGGTTATGACGGAGTTTTTGGCAAGATTCATATTTTTTCTCAAGGAGAACAAAAAGACCTGTCCAAACAATCAGCATTATTTTAATATGAAGAAAAACAATACAAATTATCCTTTAAAAGCTGCTGTCAGGAACATGATAGAAGATGTTCCAGTTTGTTATTCTAACTGGAACATCTCAGATGTGAAGAAAATGCTTTTTGAAAAGATTAAGAAAATAGGTACTATAAATTATATATATGTAATAGCAAAAGACAAAAAGCTTGTTGGAGTATTTTCCATAAAAGAGGTTTTTAGAAGAAAGGGAACAGCAAAAGTAGATCTTATTATGCAAAAAGATCTAGTAAAAGTAAGGCCGTACACTGACCAGGAAAGAGTAGCTATTTTAGCTTTGAAAAATAATTTAAAAGCCATACCTGTTGTAGCAAAAGATGATAAGTTTTTAGGAGTTGTTCCTTCCGACGTTATATTAAGCATTTTGCACTCTGAAAATGTTGAGGACTTTTTGAGAATGGCAGGCATTAGAAGCTCTTTTTTAAAAATTTCAAAAGGATCCTCTCTTTATCTGGCAAGAGTAAGAATTCCCTGGTTAATCTTGGGCCTTTTAGGGGGCATTTTAGCTGCTAAGATAATGAATTATTTTGAAACCCCTTTGAAAGATTATTTTATTCTAACTTCTTTTGTGCCTTTAATGCTTTATTTGGCTTCTGCTGTTGGTACCCAAACAGAAACCTTGTTTATAAGGAATTTGGCGCTAGACAATAAGTTTAGTTTTTTAAAATATCTTTTAAGAGAGATTAACGTGGGTTTTTTAATAGCAGCAATTTTGGGTTTTCTTTTAGCTCTTGTTTCTATTTTTTGGTTTGGTTCTTCAGCTTTCCTTGGTTTTATAATGGCAATTTCTTTATTTTTAACTATTTTAACAGCTGTTTTAATAGGAGTCTGCATTCCTTTTGTTTTGCAAAAGTTTAAAAAAGACCCGGCAATAGGCACAGGCCCTTTTGCAACCATTTTAAGGGATATTATGAGTTTAGTAATTTATTTCTCTGTTTCAATTTTTCTATTGAAACTAGTTCAAATTTTATGAATATATTTTCAAATAGAGGAGTTTCTTTATATCTGGCTGTTGTTTTAATGACTATGCTTTTGGCTCTTGTTCTTGGAATTTCTACTATTCTTTTTAAGCAACTGCAAACAATAAAGGGAATGGAAGATTCTGTTATTGCTCTATATGCAGCAGATTCTGGAATAGAAAGAGTTTTAGTGGATGTTATAGCTAATAGGCAAGATCCCTATCCGCAATACTCTGATAGTTTAGGCAATGAAGCAAGTTATGATGTTGATGTAGTCTGTTGCCAGTCAGGCATAGGCGATTGCGTCTGGGGAGGCAGTTTTATTTGCCCACTTTCTTCTTCTGATCCTGATTGCCTTGCTTATTTTTACTGCGTCACCTCTAGAGGTTTTTACGGCCCTCCTGGCAACAGAACCAAAACCCAAAGAGCTATTCAGGTAGCTTTATGAACAAAGAGCAGGCAAAAGAAAAAATAGAGAAATTAAAAAAAGTGATTAAGCATCATCGCTATCTTTATCATGTTTTAGACAAACAGGAGATTTCAGATGCTGCTTTAGATTCTTTAAAAAAAGAGCTTTTTGATTTGGAGCAAAAGTTTCCAGAATTTGTTACTCCAGATTCTCCTACTCAAAGAATAGGCGGAAAAGCCTTAAAAGAATTTAAAAAAGTAGAGCATAAAGCTGCAATGCTTTCTTTTGAAGATGCCTTTTCTGAAAAAGACATGGAGGACTGGTTGAGAAGAATTCAGAATATTATAGAAAAACAGGGAATCCTCCTTCGCCAAGGCTACGGAGGACAAGTTGATTTTTATGCCGAGCTTAAAATAGACGGTTTGGCTGTTGAGTTAGTATATGATAAAGGTTTGTTAAAAACTGGCTCTACTAGGGGGGATGGAAAAATAGGAGAAGATATAACTCAAAACTTAAAAACGATAGAAGCAATTCCCTTAAGCCTAAAAGAGGCCCGTCCTCTCAGGAGAGGACGGGCCTCTGCAGGGTTCGTGGTTAGGGGTGAGGTTTTTCTTTCTAAAAAAGAATTTAAAAAGGTGAATAAGCAGAGAAAAAAACAGGGTTCGTCGCCTTATGCTAACCCTAGAAATTTGGCAGCAGGTTCTGTTCGTCAGTTAGACCCTAAAATTACAGCTTCTCGCAGCCTTGATTTTTTTGCTTATGATTTGCTTAATTACGCCAAGACGCACAAACAAAGACACAAAGCCTTAAAAGAGCTTGGTTTTAAGACAAATCCTTATAACAAATACTGTAAAAACCTAAAAGAAGTTTTTAATTTTTATAAAACAATTCAGAAAAAAAGAGAAACAATTCCTTATGAAATAGACGGTATTGTAGTTATAGTAAATTCAAATGAAATCTTTAAAAAACTTGGCATAGTTGGCAAAGCCCCTAGGGGAGCCACTGCCTTAAAATTTCCAGGCAAAGAAGCTACTACCAAAGTGCAAGATATTAAAGTTCAAGTTGGCAGAACAGGAGCTTTAACTCCAGTTGCAATTTTAAAGCCAGTATCTGTTGGAGGAGTGATTGTTTCCAGGGCAACCTTACACAATGAAGATGAAATAAAAAGATTAGGAGTAAAGATTGGAGATACAGTAATTGTTGCTAGGGCAGGTGATGTTGTGCCAGATGTTATCAAAGTATTAAAAGATTTAAGAACTGGCAAAGAAAAAGACTTTAAAATGCCTTCTATTTGTCCAATGTGTAGCAGTAAAGTTGTAAGAAAGAAAGGGGAAGTTGTTCATAGATGCACTAACCCTAAATGTTCCTCTGTAAGGAGAAAATATTTTCATTATTTTGTTTCCAAGCCAGCTTTTAATATAGAAGGCCTGGGCCCTAAAATAATAGATCAACTAATGGATCATGGATTGGTTTCAGATCCAGCCGATTTATTTACTTTAGAAATTGGAGATATTATTGATTTGGAGAGCTTGCCTCGTAGGAAGCCGAAGGCTTTCCTTCGGGGATTTGCCGAAAAATCAGCTGCTAATTTGATAGAAGCTATACAGACCAGTAAAGAAATTTCTCTGCCCCGTTTTATTTATTCTTTGGGCATTAGAAACGTTGGAGAAGAAACTGCTTATGATTTAGCTGAGTATTTTTCCGCCCAAGGCGGACCAGCCTCGGGCTGGCAAGCAATAGAAAAACTTCAAAATGCTAAACAAGAAGATTTGGAAAAAATACCAGATATTGGACCAGTGGTTGCAGAGTCAATTTTCAACTGGTTTCGCAATAAAGGGAATAAAGAATTTTTAAGAAAGTTATTAAAAGCAGTTAAGGTTAAGTTATCTGGCTCACAGCAAAAAGGGCGATTACAAGGCAAAACTTTTGTGTTTACTGGAGAACTTAATTCTTTGACTAGAGATGAAGCAAAGAAAAAGGTTAGACAATTGGGTGGAGAAATTTCTTCTTCAGTATCTAAAAACACAGATTATCTTGTTGTTGGAGCAGATCCTGGGTCTAAGTATGATAGAGCAAAGAAACTAGGAGTGAAGATTATAACAGAACAAGAGTTTTTAAAATTAATAGGTTAAGCTTTAAAAAGACCTGTCTTTTTTAAAAATAGTGTTTAAACCCTCGTTTTATTCAATCCGATACCCCTATCGGATTGTTTATTTCCAATGCAATATGCTATAATATAATATATGTTCACACGTAAAGATTTAATTAAAGAAACCTTAATTCCTTGCCATATTGTTATAAGAACAATTAGAGATCTGCCTGTGTTCTTAGAACAAGAAGATTGCTTTAGATTTGTTTTCCAAATGTATGCAGCAAATATTGGAAAGCCTGGATTAAACCTACATAGAAAAGATATAAATAAAGCTGCAACTGATCTATTAGGGGGCAGGAATTTAAGCTCTGATTTGGTAAGAATAGAGCATAATCCTTTAGTTAATATTATTAGTTTTGCATTAGCAGAAAATCATGCTCATTTTATTTTAAGCGCTAATGAAAAAGAAGGAATACTTAAATTTATAAGCAAGCTTAATCTTGGTTTTGCTAAGTATTATAATATTAAAAACAATCGCAAAGGAGTACTATTTAATAGGCCATTTAAAATTATTCCTATTCATGGAAATTATCAACTTAATACGGTTGTTTGTTATGTAAATATAAAAACGCCTTTAGAGATGACAGAAAGTATAAAAGATTATCCGTTTTCGTCTTTTCTTGATTTATTTGGACCTAGAGAATCTAAGCTTACTGCTCCTAAATCTACTATTAAATATTTAGGAATTAACTTTGAAAATATTGATAAATATCTTAATAAACTAAAGTTTAAAGACCCAATTTTTTTGGATTAAAATATGGTAAATTATTTAAAAAAAATTGACTGGATATTAGCTGTTTCAGTTCTTCTTTTGGCAGGTATTGGTATTATATCAATTACAAGTATTTCTTTAGCAAAAGGGGATTTTTTAAACCTTAAAAAGCAGATTATTTTCTTAATATTAGGGTTTTTTTTAATGATTGCTTTTGGTTTTTTTGATTGGCGAGGATTTAGGGATAACCCGTATTTTGTACTGGTTTTATACTTTGCCTGCAACCTGCTTTTATTGGGATTATTCTTTTTCGCGCCAGAAATCAGAGGGGTAAAAAGTTGGTATAGAATAGGGAATTTTTCCTTTGATCCAATAGGAATTACTACTATTGTTTTAATAATTATTTTAGCTAAATTTTTTTCTAAAAGACACGTAGAAATGTATAAACTTAGACATATTATTCTATCTGGTTTTTATGTTTTTATTCCTTTTGTATTAATCGCTGTTCAGCCCGATTTGGGCTCTGCTTTAATAATTCTAGCGATATGGATTGGAGTATTAATTGTGTCTGCAATTAAGCTTAAACATTTTACTGTCTTAATACTGTTTGGCATAGTTGTTTTTACTGCCAGCTGGCTCTTTTTTTTAAAAGATTATCAGAAGAATAGAATAGTCAGTTTTTTGCAACCCGAGCATGAGGTTTTAGGTGTTAATTGGAGCCAAACTCAGTCTAAAATTGCTATTGGCTCTGGAGGATTGTTCGGCCAGGGCTTTGCAAACGGTTCTCAAACCCAGCACGGGTTTTTATCAGAGCCATATACTGATTTTGTTTTTGCTGCTTTTTCAGAAGAGTTTGGACTATGCGGAGTTTTTATTCTTTTCTCTTTATTTTCAATTTTATTCTGGAGAATAATGAGGATTGCTTTTTTAGCTACTTCTAATTTCCCCCGGATTTTTGCTGCTGGTCTTGCTATTTTCATATTCTCTCAAATGCTTATTCATGTTGGCATGAATCTTGGAATTTTTCCTGTAATTGGCCTTGCTCTGCCATTAGTAAGCTATGGGGGGTCTAATTTAATTGCTATTTTCGCAGGATTAGGCATTTTGCAAAGCATAAAGGTTAATAATTAACCTTGTTATACTACATTCTTTATAAACCCGATAGCAATATTGAGGTTTATTTGATATCCGATATTTATCCACACTTTTATTATTGACATGGTTCTTTGGTTAAGAGATAATATATTAATATATAGAGTTATAATATATATAATATATATAATATAACTTAAAAATAAAAAAAGAAGACCCTTTGAAAACTAAACCCCAAAATACTCCCGAAAGGGAAAAGTTGAACAAATATTTTAAGGAAGTTTTCTTTGTCTTGCTAAACTCCGAGCAGAAAGACAAAAGGTCTTCTTTTTTTATTGTAATCTTTCAAGCTTAATTGTCAACCCCGTGCCACTTTTAAAAATAAAAAATCAAAAAAACTTAATACACAAAAAGTGATACAGGGTCAACCCCCATTAAGAAACATGTCAGCTGCTAAAAAAGAAAATTTTATTTCTCTTAAAGAAGCAACACGATACTGCGAATACTCGCAGGAATATTTAAGTTTGCGGGCAAGACAGGGAAAGTTAAAAGCGGTTAAAATCGGCAGAAACTGGGTAACAAAAATTGAATGGATTAAAGAATACGTGGCCAGCGCTGAAGATTACAAAAACGGAGTTAAAGGAAAAATTTTAGCAGATAAAGTAGAGAAAAAAGTTGAAGAAAAAAAAGAAGAAAAAATCAGCAAGCCCGCCTTCGCTAAAGCTTCGGTGGGTAAACAGGTTCCGCCTCCAGATAATCTTCCAACAGGAGAACTAAAACTTAGAAAAATAACCCCCCTTTATTACAAGATTTTGCACTCTCGGGCAGTTTTATTTGGAACAGCTTTTGCTTTAGCTTTTCTTTTAATTTTAGGAGCTGCACTTTGGGTCAAAGCTCCTTATAGAATTTCAAGATTAGCTGAGAAGATTGAGAATGGCGGAGAAATCGCTGTTGAGTTGACAAGTGGTTTGGTAAAAGAAAGTTTTTCTCAGGTCATTGAAGATACTTCAGAATTAATGCTTTTGGCAGAGGAAAAATTTTCAGGCAATGAATTTTATGCTGCTCTTTTTTATGACTCAGCTAAAACTATCAGAGATTATTTCCATTGGCTGTTTAATGACTCTGCTTTTGGCAGAGGTCTGAAAGTAGTTAGAGCTAAATATGCTGCAGCAGACAGATATCTTAATGATAAATATGCTGCTTTTGGAAACATGATGTTGGACGGTCATGACTATGTTGTAGCATTTTTCAGAAAGGAGAAAATTTATATAGCTCAAAAAGGAAGAAACTTTGTTGAGTTTGTTTTAGAAAGATTGAGACCTGAGCAGACATTTGTTATAACCAACGAGGAGTATGAGCAAAAGTTAGCACAGCTTGAAGCTGATTTAAAACTTATAAAACAGCAAGGCATAGAAGCTGTTATTGGTCCTGAAGGCCCTGCAGGGCCTTCAGGTCCCGCAGGTCCAGCTGGTCCTGCGGGCCCTTCAGGTGGGCCGCCAGGTCCTCAAGGCCTTCCAGGCCCTGCTGGCCCTGAAGGTCCTGAAGGCCCTGCTGGCCCTGAAGGTCCAAGAGGTTATTCTGGGGCAGGAGGAGACCTGTCAGATATAATAATTAACCAAGTTGATTTTTCAGGAAACTTTAACCAAATAAACGTTAACCACGGCAAGCTCACGATTTCTTCTTCTGGAGATCTTTATACTGCAGGCTCCATAGGAACATTTTCCAGGGTTAATATAGATAGCGCTGCTTCCTATATTGATACAGATTCCAGCAACTTAACTTTTACAGATACAATAACAGGAACCAGAACCTTAGCCGAACTAGCTGCAGGCGGTTCTCCTGCTGGCTCTGACGGCCAAATACAGTATAATGATTCTGGCTCTTTGGGAGCTGCTGACCTTTATTGGGATGACAGTAATAATTATTTGGGCCTGGGCA
>Ga0111214_105_pt2 | contig 49119 bp, 52 predicted proteins | sample DeeMarSWOR152_54_FD_80365 | JGI IMG/M metagenome (GOLD analysis project Ga0111214, IMG submission 80365) | Parcubacteria bacterium DG_72
GGGCCTCGCCTCAGCTTACTTTACTTTGCAGTTATGACCTAAACAAGCTTCTTTTGAAACCTTGACCTTTTTAAACTTTTGGCCCTTTTTCAATAATCCTCCTTTGGCTCCTAATTTAGTAAGGCAAGACACGCTGTTTGTCATAGCCAGCTGAATTGCATATTCTATATCCTGCTTTTTGATAAACCCGGCCACAAACCCAGAACCAAAAGCATCGCCTGCTCCTGTATTATCAACAATATTATTATGTACTCCAGGAGCTGTAAAAAGATGCTTGCCGTCAGAAACGCTCACGCCTTCAGGTCCTTTGGTCATAATAGCAATCCCAGGGCAAATATTATCTATTTTCTTAAATATTTCCTTTTCTTTATGATAGTCAATATTGGTTAAAAAAGAGGCCTCTTCTTGGTTTAAAACCAAAATATCTACTTTGCTTATAATATCTTCTACTTCTTTTTTAGCTAAAGAAAGCTGACTATTGCCTGGATTCAGAGCCACTTTTATATTATTCTTTTCAGCAAAATCAACTATATCTTTGGTAATTTTAGCTGTTTTTCCAGGCAAAGGAGCTAAATAAAACCATTTAGCTTTTTTAATTTTGCCAAAAGGAATTCTTTTCTTGTCAAACAGTTCAGATGCTCCCCTGTAAACCAGAATTGTTCTATCTACGCCCTGGGTTTTTAAAATAACAGAATAATTAGTAGGTCTTGAGCTTTCTGTTTGAACAAAATCAACATTTATTCCAAAAACTTTTAAATCCTCAATTATTTGCCTGCCAGTTAAATCATTTCCTACGCAGCCCACAAAAGCTGTTTTAAAACCTTGAGAAACAAAAGTAGCTGCTGTATTGGTTCCCCCCCCACCAGAGCTTGAATAAACATCTTCAATATCAACCTTAGAACCTAAGTTAAAACAAATCCCTTTTTTAGAAACGAATCTTTTGCTTGTCACAGGCCTAATCTTCTTTGGCCTCATAAAAACATCCCAGGCAGCAGACCCAAATGTTACAATATCAATGTTTTTCATTTTGATTTTGCAAGATTCATTATTGTTTTGACAACTGTGTCTGGATTCAAAGACATACTCTCTATGCCCTGTTTTTGCAAAAACTCTGCAAACTCTGGAATATCAGAAGGCGCCTGGCCGCAAATGCCGCAGTATTTATTCTTTTCTTTGCATGCCTTTATGGTTTTAGCTATCATATCTTTTACAGCTTTATTCATTTCATTGCCAATATAGGCAATGTTAGCATTATCTCTGTCTAGACCCAAAACCAATTGAGTTAAATCATTACTTCCAATGCTCATACCATCAAATATCTTTAAAAAGTCATCAGCTAAAATAACATTAGAAGGAATTTCACACATCACATAAACTTTGAGATCTTTTAAACCAAACTTTTTTATGAGCTTAAGCACTTTTTCTCCTTCTTCAACTGTTCTGCAAAAAGGCACCATAACACTCACGTTTTCTAAACCGAACACCTCTCGGACCCTTTTAATTGCTTTACACTCCATTTGAAAAGCTGGCTGAAAACTCTCGTCTATGTACCTAGAAGATCCTCTAAAGCCAAGCATTGGGTTATTTTCTTCTTTTTCATATAAATCGCCTCCAATTAGGTTGCGGTATTCATTGGTTTTAAAATCAGAAAACCTAACAATAACTTCTTTAGGATAGAAAGCTGCTGCTATTTGAGCTATTCCTTCTGCTAATTCTTTAACAAAGTATTCTTTTTTATCTTTATGCTCAACAGTAATCTCTTGAATCTGCTTTTTTAGCTTTTTGCTTTTCAGCTTATGAAAATGATAAAGAGCCAATGGATGAACTCTTATCTTTTCTGCTATTATAAATTCCTCCCTGGCTAAACCAACGCCAGAATTTGGTAAAAAAGATGTTTTAAAAGCAATATCTGGAGCCCCTATGTTCATCATAATCTTTGTCTTTAATTTAGGAACTCTTTTTAAATCATACTCTTTTTGAGAAAAAGGAACTTTTCCTTGAAAAATTCTTCCATCTAAACCCTGGGTACAATCAACTGTAACTTCCTGGCCTGTTTTTAAAAGCTTGGTTGCTGTCTTTGTGCCCACAATAGCAGGAATGCCCAGCTCACGAGACACTATTGCAGCATGAGCTGTTTTTCCTCCTTCGTCTGTAACTATAGCTGAAGCAATTCTCATTATAGGAACCCAGTCAGGATCAGTCATAGTAGTAACTAAAACTTCTCCTGGCTTAAAATCTGCTATCTCAGAAACATCAGGTATAATTCTTACTTTGCCAATTCCTATTTTATCTCCTATTGCAATGCCTGTTAAAATAGGAGCTTTTTTACTCTTAACTTTGTATTCTACGTATTTTTTAGCTTCTGAAGGAGTATGAACTGTCTCTGGCCTTGACTGAACAATAAACAATTCTTTTGTTTTGCCGTCTTTTGCCCATTCAATATCCTGATGAGATTCATAAAGCCTTTCAATCCTTAAAGCCCATTTAGCTAAAGTTATTATATCTTTATCTGTTAAAGAAAACTTTAATTGGTCAGAATCTTTAACCTTAACCTCTTTTAACCCGCCTTTTCTAGCATATATATATTTTCTGTTTTTCCTACCTAAGTTCTTTACTATTATAGAATCAAAACCCTTTTCTAAAGTAGGCTTGTGAACATAAAACTCATCAGGCGTAATCTTGCCTTTAACTACCATTTCTCCTATGCCCCATATAGAATTTATTAAAATAACGTTTTCAAACCCAGTTTCTGTGTCTAAAGTAAACATTACTCCAGAAGAACCAAGGTCTGACCTTACCATTTTCTGCACACCTACAGACAAAGCAATTTTTAAATGGTCAAAACCTTTTTCTTCTCTGTAAGCAATAGATCTGTCTGTAAATAAAGAAGCAATGCACTTTTTACAAGCTTCTAATAAATCCTCCTCCCCTTTTACATTCAAGAATGTTTCCATTTGTCCTGCAAAAGAAGCAGTTGCTAAATCTTCAGCAGTGGCAGAAGAACGAACTGCTACGCTTGCCCCGTTAGTCCCGCCTCGGCGGGATTTTTCGGGGTCAGGATATTTTTTAGAAAGCTTCCAATATGCCCTAAGAATCTTTTTCTCTAGATCTTTAGGAAAAGATGAATTTAATATTAATTCCCTTACTGCCTTGCCTGTTTGCTGCAGGCTTTTAATATCTTTTGGATTAAACTTGGAAAAAAGCTGTTTAATTTTTCTATCTATTTTATTGACTTTTAAAAAATACCAAAATGCCCTAGATGTTAAGCAAAAACCCTGGGGAAGGTTAATTCCTTGTTTGGTTAAATGTCTGTGCATTTCGCCTAAAGAAGCGTTTTTACCCCCAACCAGCTCGCCGTCATCTTTATTAATTTCTCTATACCAAAGTATATGCCTTAATTTCTTTAACATATTATTATATTATACCCTATCCATAGAAAAATATAAAACCAAAAATATTATTTTTACTTCAAATCCCAATATAACAACAATGCACGATCGTGCATAATTATTATCATTTATTATTTAATTTTAGTTTGCGGAATTCAAATATGTCTGGACGTTCTGACTCTATCCAGTTCTTGCTTGGTTGAGGATTAAAAGACTTAAACCCATGTTTTTCAAAAAATCTTTTAGCTCTAAAATTATCTTTAAAAACATCCAAAACAATAACTTTATAATCTTGTTTTTTGGCAAACTCTTTTATATTCTTTAAGAGCAGCAGAGCTAATCCTTTTCCTCTGAAATCTTTAACAACATAGAATCTTTTAAGTAAACCTTCTTGTTCAGATAAATTCTTTAACCCTGCGCAGCCAATTATTTCTTCTTGCTTAGCAAGCAAAAATACTTCTCTGGGTCCGGAAAAAAACTCTTTTAAGTTTTCTAATTCGTAAGAAAAACTTTTATCCCAACCAAGCTCATCCCAAATCCCTATACAAAACTGATAAGCCTGCTCAATATCTTTATTCTTAATTTCTTCAATTTCAACGTGCATTTGCAGACTTAATTATTTTTCTTATTTGCTCTACGCTTTCAGGATTAGCTAAGGTGCTTAAGTCTCCTAGTTTTTCTCCAGTAAACAACTTTCTTAAAATTCTCCTCATTATTTTACCAGACCTGGTCTTTGGTAAATCTTTAATAAGATAAACCCTTTTAGGAGTAGCAATAGGCCCTATCTGGCTCCTTAACTGGGCCACTACTCCTTTTTCAATCTGAGCTAAAGGCTTTTTATTTTTAGAAGTTACAAAAGCTATTGGCACTTCTCCTTTTATTTCATCTGCTATGCCAACCACAGCGCATTCTGTAATGTCTTTGTGCAAAGCAATAGCTGATTCCATTTCGCCTGTTGTTAAACGATGACCTGCAACCTTCATTACATCATCTGCTCTACCAACAACTCTTATCAATCCCCCTCTGTCTTTATAGGCCCTGTCTGAAGTAAAATAAATCTTTTTGCCATAATCTGTCCAGTAGGTTTTTAAATATTTCTTAGGATTCTTGTAAACTCCTCTTAAAAGCCCCGGAGCAAAAGGCGCTAAAAGCACTAAATTGCCTTCTTTGTTAGCTCCTAGTTTTTTACCTTTTTCGTTTAAAATCTCAAATCTTAAGCCAGGAAACGGAAGCCCAGTAAAAGTGGGTTTAAATGGGCCTATGCCTGGCAAAGAAGTAATTAATATTCCCCCTGTTTCTGTCTGCCACCAAGTATCAAGCAAAGGCCTTTTATTTCTGCCTATTTCTTTAAAATACCATTTCCAAGCAGCTTCATCTATTGGTTCTCCTACAGAAGCAATAATCTGCAAAGTATCAAACTTATTGTCTTCTAAAAACTTAGCACCGTATTTCTCAAACATCCTTACTGCTGTAGGTGCTGTGTAAAAAGTAGTTACTCCGTATTTATCAATAACATCAGCCCATCTATCAGGATCAGGCCAAGTAGGAAGCCCTTCAAAGATTATAAAAGTAGTTCCTGCTAACAAAGGCCCGTAGCAAGAATAAGTATGGCCAGTAATCCAGCCCAAATCAGCTGTAGACCAGAAAATATCATCTTCTTTTAAGTCAAATATCCACTTGGCAGTAAAGTTAGCCTGCACAGCATAGCCTGCTGCAACGTGCATGCAGCCTTTTGGCTTGCCAGTAGAACCTGAAGTATAAAGAATGAAGAGTAAATCTTCAGCATCCATTATTGCGGGTTCTACAAAGTCTTTTTGGCCTGCAATAAGCTCATGCCACCAAATATCTTTGCCTTTTTTAAAGCTTATTTTATTTTTAGCTCTTTGCACAACAATAACTTTTTTAATATCTGTTTGTTTTATTCCTTGATCAGCTTGCTTTTTTAAATCAATTATTTTGCCTTTTCTATAATAACCATCTGCTGTTATTAAAACTTTAGCTTTAGTATCTTGCAGCCTTATTTTAAGAGCTTTGGAACTAAAAGCAGAAAAAACAACAGAATGAACAGCTCCTATTCTAGCTGACCCTAACATAGCAATTATTGCTTCTGGAATCATTGGCAAATAAATACCAACCCTATCTCCTTTCTTAACACCTAGAGATTTTAAAGCATTGCTAAACTTATTAACTTCTCTGTACAAATCATAATAAGTAAAAACCCTGGGTCTTTCTTCTATTGGCTCTGGCTCCCAGATTAAAGCTACTTTGTTTTTCCTCTGTTCCAAATGCCTGTCTAAAGCATTTACTGTTATATTTATTTTTCCGCCTGAGAACCATTGAAAATAAGGCGGTTTATGAGAAAATACTTTTCTCCATTTTTTAAACCAAACAAGCTCTTTGGCCAAATCCTCCCAGAACTTTTTAGGATTTCTTAAAGCTTTTTTATATATCTTTTTATCATTTACCAAAGCTAGTTTTTTAAACTCTTTGGTAGGATAATATAAATCTTTCTTTTTAATCAATTTTGCCTCTCTTTTCATATTTATTATATTAATTAATAATCTTTTATTAATTATACCTTGGAGCTTAAATTAAAAAAAGAGCTTTTTGTGAAAAACTCTTTTTTCCGTCGAGGCCCGTCCTCGTCGCTAATTATTATAACTTTTTGCCGATATATTCTGCAAATTCAGCTAAACGGCAGGCATACCCATACTCATTGTCATACCAGCCAAGAACTTTTACTAAATCATCCTTAACCATTGTTTCTTCTAAATCTAATATAGAAGAATAAGTGTCTCCAATATAATCTGTAGAAACCAAAGGTTCTTTTTCGGTTCTAAATATGCCTTTTAATTCTTTTTCTGCTTTTAAAAATGCTTTATTAACCTCTTGTTTAGTAGTTGGCTTTTTTATTTGAACTATTAAATCCAAAATAGAAACAACAGAAGTAGGAACTCTTATAGCAATGCCGTCCAACTTGCCGTCTAAATCAGGAATTGCCTTGCCTATGGCAGAAGCTGCTCCTGTGCTGGTAGGTATTAGGTTTAAAGCAGCAGCCCTGGCTCTTCTTAAATCTTTGTGAGGAAGGTCTAATATTCTCTGGTCATTAGTATAGCTGTGAACAGTAGTCATAAACCCCTTTTTAATGCCGAAATTATCATTCAAAATCTTAACCATAGGAGCTAAACAATTGGTTGTGCAAGAAGCCATATCCACAATATGGTCTTTTTGAGGATTGTATTTTTGTTCATTTATGCCCAAAAGAAAAGTAGGAATCTCTTTTGTTTTGGCAGGAGCTGAAATTATTACTTTTTTAGCGCCTGCTTTCAAATGCTTTTCTGCCCCTTGCTTATCCCTAAAAACTCCTGTACATTCTAAAACAATATCTACTTTGAGTTCGTTCCAGGGCAGATTCTCGGGATCTTTTTCAGCCAGCATTTCAGCTTTAATCTTTTTATCATACCTGCCATAAATAGAATCATACTTAAAAAGATGCTCTAGTGTTTTATTATCTGTTAAATCATTGATTGCAACCACTTCTAAATCAGGATGATTATCTAAAATTCTCCTTAAAGCAGGACGGCCTATGCGACCAAACCCATTAATAGCAATTTTCATTGGCATAAATTTTAATCCTTTATTTTAAGCAATTGATTTATTTTCTCTTTATCAAATCCTATTACGATCTGCCCGTCAATTTCTATTACCGGTACTCCCATTTGGCCTGATTTTTCTACCATTTCGTCTAAGGCCTTTTGGTCTTGAGAAACATCAATATCTTCAATTTCAAAACCCTTATCTTTTAAATATTCTTTTAAAGTTACGCAGTAAGGGCAGCTTGAAGTTGAAAAAATGCGTATTTTAGGCATAGTTATATCCGGTCAATTAAGTCTTGAATTTCAGAACAAACATCTTCTGGCTGGTTGTCAGTTAGCTTGCAAGTTAAGGCTGTCAAAGCTCTGGCATTTTCCTCTGCTCCTAGAGTTTCACCTGAGCCAACTCTGTAATACTGGCATCCAAAAACCGTAGCTGGAATTCCTCCTGTGCTGTATTTATCAAAAACCTCCATATCTTCTCCAGTATCCATATTATTATGGAAAGAAATAAATCCTTCAAACCTTGCCATAACCTGCTCCATTATTGGGTGCTCCCATTGGCAATAAGGGCATGACTCTGAACCAAAGAAATAGATAATTGGCTTTCCGTCTTCTAAACAGACATCATCAGAGCTCACAGAAAATCTGCCAATTGTAGCAGCTGCCTCTTCAATTGGCTCTTCAACTTCTTCTAGGTCAATAATTTGAGGGAAAATAAATCTTCCGTCTCTAGACGCCCTCCATTCTACTTGTTGCCCCTCTACTTCAAAGCTTATCTTGTAAAGGCCGTTTTCTTCAGCAGCGCCTAACAAAGAAGCTTGCTGCGCCTGGCCCTTTAAAAGATTGTTGTTGATAAAATCCATGACTATATTCCCTGCTTCTTCAGCTGAAACCTGGCCCTCTAAAATATCAGATTGAGATTTTGAATAACTGGTATAGAAAATTGCTCCTGCAATTAAAATACCTGCTATTAACAAGACTAATGGAATAAGTAATTTATTCATTATAATTTATTAAGTTATTAAATCTACAGAGCTAATTATATCACAATAATAAATTTATGCAAGTTTTATAGTTTCTTTTTTCTTGATATTCAGTTTACTATCAAACTCATATTTTATCAAACCTCCGTAATCAACCTCTACATTAATAATATCTTTATCTGGAATTCTTTCAATATGCTTTATTAAAGCCCTTAAAGAATTATGAGAAGCAACCACCAAAACATTCTTGTCCTGCCCTAAATCGTTCTTTATATATTTTTTAAAAATAGGAATAGCTCTTTTATAAACCATTCTTAAGTTTTCTCCTCCAGGAGGCCTTTTATCAAAACTTCTCCGCCAGAGGCGGACTAGCTCTTTGCCATGCTTTTTCATTATTTCTTTTTTATTCGTTCCTTGCAGATTGCCATAATACCTTTCGTTTAATCTTTCTGAAGTATAAACTGGAATATATTTATTATTAATCTTTTCAAAATGGCCCCAGTTTTTCATACCTCCTTGGTCTAAATGGATAAATATTGGATATTTCTTATTATAATACTCAAAAAGAGCTAAAACACTATCTTGATTCCTAATCAAAGGAGAAGAATAAATAGATTCTATGTTCTGCTTGAATATTAGTCTGGAGGTCTTTTTAGCTTTCTTTTCCCAGCCAGGAAGCAAAGGAACATCAACCCAGCCAGTAAACCGGTTTTCTTGATTCCACTGCGACTTAAAATGCCTTAACAAAAAAAGTTTAGCCATATGTTTCTATTTTAACTAATCTATTGTATTTTGACAAACGTTCAGGTTTTGAAGGGGCGCCTGATTTGATGAATTCAGAGCCCACACCAACAGCTAGATCAGCAATAAAATCATCCATTGTTTCACCAGACCTGTGAGAAACAATTGTTTTCCAATCATATGACTTAGCTAACCTAACAGCTTCTAAGGTTTGAAAAACTGTGCCTATTTGGTTTGGCTTAATAATTATTCCTGTGCAATTATTCTTTGCCCTTTTAATTCTTTTAATGTTAGTTGTAAGATAATCATCTCCAACAATTATGGTTTTAAGATTCTTAACAGCCAAAGAAAACCCTTTATCATCATTTTCAGAAAAAGGATCTTCTATAAATATAATAGGATATTTTTTAACAAGTTCTTTATAAAAAGCAAGTAGCTCTTCTCTATTTAGTTTCTTGTTATCTAGTGTATATTTCCCCTTAGAATAAAACTCAGAGGCTGCTACATCCAAGCCAATATCTACTTTAAGGTTACCAATAGCTTTTGAAATATATCCCAAACATTCTTTGTCATTATATATAGGCGGGGAAAATCCTCCTTCATCACCCATTACAATACCCTTTTTGCCAAAATCTTTTTGCAAAAGCTTTTTAAGATTATTAAAAACCTTTTTACCAACCTCTAGGTTCTTGGCAAAAGAAGAATAATTAGGAACTATCATAAACTCTTGAATCTCCAAATTATTCTTTGCATGCACTCCCCCATTAATAATATTAAAACAAGGACGAGGAAAGCTGGTAGAGGCCCGTCCTCGTACAAGCTTGTACGAGGACGGGCCTCTGTAAAGCTCGTTTATGTATTTATATAAAGCAAAATTTCTAGTTTTAGCTCCAGCCCGGCATGCTGCAATAGAAACAGGAAGAATTGCATTTGCCCCAAGATTCTTATTCCTTATTAAGATATTATCTATTTTCTTTTGATTTGTTTCACTCTGACCCTTTAGCTCCTTAGCTATAATCTTGTTTACATTGTCTACTGCTTTTTTAGGTTTAACTGTTTTAGCTTCATTTTCTCCAGTAGAAGCCCCAGAAGGACAAGATGCTAAAAATCTACCCTTTTCTGTTTTTAATTCAACTTCTACAGTAGGCTTTTTCCGAGAATCTAATATTGTTTTAGCTTTAATGCTCTTTATCATCTCTCTATTTTTTTGTGCTTAATATAGTTGTGGGCCGCTAGGGCGGCCTTAGCTCCCTCGCCTGCTGCTGCTACTATTTGCTTAAACTGGCCTGCATTAACATCTCCTGCAGCATACAAACCTGGAGTTTTAGTTTGCATTGTTTCAAACTCAACTTTAATCTCTCCCTGTTCATTAAAATCAACCAAATCATTAACATTAGGAACTGCAGGAATATACCCTACTTCAATAAATACGCCTTTAACTTCTAGGGTTTTTTCTTTTCCTTTATGATCAAACACTATTGAAGAAACCATTTTTTCACCCTTAATTTCTTTTAAAGCAGCTTGAGTGATTATTTCTACTTTGCCAGAAGCTTTAACTATGTCTTGAATATGCTCAAAAGCCTTAACTTCATCAGAAAACTCTAGAATATATATCTTTTTGGCTATATTAGTTAAAAAAGCTGCTGTTTCAAAACCAGCATTGCCTCCTCCAATAATAGCAACATCTTTTCCTTTAAAAAGAGGTCCATCGCAAACAGAACAGTGACTCACGCCTTTGCCTAAAAACTTTTTTTCTCCTGGAACTCCTAAGTGCTTGTAAGTAGAACCTGTTGCTAAAATAACAGAACAAGTTTCATATTCTTTGTTTTTAGTTAAGATAAGAAAGTTTTTACCTTTTTTCTTAATCTCAACAACCTCATCTAGTTCAATATCTATTGGCAAGGTTTTTAAATGCTGCTCCATCTTTTTAATCAAATCTGGCCCCTGAATAGAAGAAAATCCTGGATAATTCTCAATACCAACAGCTTTTGAAGAAATCTGGCCTCCAAAAGTTTTAGTTATTAAAAGAGTTTTTAGATTAAGACGGGAAGCATAAATACCAGCTGTCATTCCAGCTGGCCCTGCTCCTGTAATAATCAAATCATACATGTTTTCCATATATTTTAATTATAGTATTTTAATACATCTTATACAAGAAAAAAGGCCCTGCTTACTGCAAGGCCGAAACTATTTGTCCAAGTTTTTTTCGCGCATCTTCTTCCAAAGATGTGCCCGAGGCTCGATGACAAGTTAACTTAGCCTCATCTATGTCTTTTGATGTTTTTATCATATTAGAGACTGCCGTCTTTCTTCCTTGTTCAGATAATTCCCTACACCAAATTACTGACCAATGATAATGACTCTCTGCCATTTCTCTCATTCGCTTTAAAGATAATTCTGTTAACCAATCTTTATCAGAAGACTGATTAACATATAACCAATCTTCAAAACTACCTTCTGCTGTTAATATTTTTTCCCTAATGCTTTCTGACTTTGTCCGTTCATAAACCCAGACTAAGTTGCTGGGTTTTTTAGCTGTACTTTCCATATCTTTTAGAATTTCAGCTGCTAGTGATATTTCTTCTTTAAATTTATTATAAACTGTAAATTTTCTCCTAAAAGTATCAGCTCTTTTTCTCATTTGTGCAAATCTTCGCAATAAATAGGATTTGCAATAAGATTCACGATAACTTTTTCTACATTCTCTGTCAAAGGTCTCCCACTCCTCAAAAGTAGCTTCTGCCTCTTCCGTTCTAGAAAAGGCTATCTTCTGCACACCAGCGCTATTGCTACTTAGAAAGACTGCTGTCCAATCAATGAATAAACCATCAGTTGCTGATAATCTTTCTAAAAGTGCTTTTCTTGCGGGATTGTCTTCATTCAAATTATTAATGCAATAATTTATCTCAATAGGATTGCTTGCTAATAAACATACGGCGTCTCGCATTAAACTATCTATTTTGAGATTTATCTTCTTTGCAAGAATATCCTTAGCTTCTGAGAATTTTAATTCTTCTGCTAATCTTTCGACGTTCTCCCAAGCTTCTTTTTTTATCCTGCTTTTTGGAGAAGCTGATTTTAATACAACAATCCATTCATTAATATCAAATCCTTCTCTGTCTGATTCTGGAATCTTATCTTGAAAAATAATTACAGCTGCTTCAAAACCTGCTTTTTCTACTGTTTTTTGAAATCCTGTTATTTCTGTTTCTTGAGCATTCATTTTAATTACCTCCATTTATTCAAATATTCAAATTTAAAAGTTCAGTTACTTACTGCTTAATATTAATAATAAATCCTAGTTTGTCAAATAAAAACTAGAATCTTATATTTTTCAAATATTCTTTTATTTGCGGTCCGTATCTTGGATGATGCAATGAAAAATAAATGGTGGATTTTAACCATTTAAGCTTATCTCCTGCTTCCAGCCATTCTCCTGAAAACTCATAGCCGTATATAACTTTTCCTTCTTTGAGCATTTGATTCTCAAAAACCTCAGCTAGAATAATTTCTTCTTTTTTGCTAGGCTTGGCTTTTTTTAAATAATCAAATACTTCAGGAGTTAAAATATACCTGCCAACAATAGCTAAATCAGAAGGAGCATCTTCTAAAGCCGGCTTTTCAACAATCTTTTTTATCTTATAAAGTTTATTTGCAATCTTCTCCACTCCCACTGCTCCGTAAGCTGATATTTTATCCTTTGGCAGGCGCCTTAAGCCAATAACTGGTTTTTGGCAGGTTTTGAATATATTAGCTAACTGCAGCAAAACCGGCTCTTCAGAGTCAAATATATCGTCTGGGAACATACAAGCAACTGCCTCTCCCCTTACATTTTTAGCTGCTTGTAAAATAGCATGACCGTCTCCTAAGGGCTTTGCCTGAAGAACATAAGAAAAGGTTAAATCTGAACAAAGATCTTCTAAAGACTTTAATTCTTCTAGAATATCTGTTCTTTTCTTTTCTTTTAAAAGCTTTTCTGTTTTATGGCAGGATTTTAAATAATCAAGTATTTTTTTATTGTCCTGCCTTAAAACAAATATTATCTCTTTTATTCCAGAATCTTTTGCTTCTTTAATAACATATTGAATTGATGGAATATCTGCCAAGGGCCAAAGCTCTTTTGGCACTACTTTTGATAAAGGCAAGAATCTTGTTGCTAAACCTGCAATTGGAACAATGGCTTTTCTAATCATGTTATTCTTGTTTCTTTCTTAATATTGCTGGAATATCCCAAGCACTTTCTTTTTCTAAAAGATCTTTTTCTTCTTGCTCAGCAACTTTTCTTACTTCTAAAGCATTTCTTCTAACCTTTCCTGGCTCTTTTTTCTTTTCAACCACTTTAGGTTTAGTTTTGGGTTTTGGTTTGGGTTTAGGCTTTCCAGCCCGAGGCTGGTCGGCCTTAGGCCGAGGTTTTGGTTTGGGCCTGGGTTTTGTTCTGGGTTTTGTTTCAAGAGCTAGTTTTTCAGCCTTAGGCTGAGGTTTTCTTTTTCTCTTTCTTTTTTTCTTTACAATTCTTTTCTTCGGAGCCTCTTTTTTAATCTTTAATAAATCACTTTTAGAACCGCATCCTGCAGCTAACAAGGTTATTTTAACTTTATCTCTATACTTTGCATGCTGGTTTATGCCAAAGATAATTCTGGCATTCTTGTTCACGTATTCAGAAATAATTTCAGAAATCCGAGAAACATCAGAAAGGCACAAAGCTTTCCCCCCAACTATATTATATAAAATGCCTTTAGACCCTTTTAAAGTATAAGGATAAAGAGGTGTAGAGCTTACTTTCCTAGCCGCTTCATCTTTATGGGTCTCTGCTATTTCTACTGTATTTAGATAAGCTAGTCTACCACGGCCTGAAAGTATTGTTTTTAAATCAGCAAAATCAATATTAATTAGCCCTGGAAGATAAATCATCTCTATTAAACCTTCTAAATTGTTAACTAATCTTTTATTTATGGCAGACAAAGCATCCTGCAAAGGAGTGTTTTTGTCTATTATTTGAAAGATTCTTTCATTGGGAATAACAGAAAAAATATTAAAATGAGGCCCTATCTTTTTTAACGACTCTTTGGCAATTTCCATTTTCCTTTCTCCTTCAAACTTAAAAGGAAGAGTAAATATGCCATAAGTTAGGCATCCTAATCTTCTGGCAGTTTTAGCAAAAATAGGAGTAGCTCCAGAACCTGTGCCTCCGCCCAAACAAGAAATAATAATACAAAAATCCTGGCCTTCAAATACTTTCTTAATTTTATCTTTTTCTTCTAAAGCTGCTTGCTCTCCTAATTCAACATTCATCCCTGTTCCCAAGCCTTTGGTTAAACTTTGGCCAAACTGAATCTTCTTTATTTTTCTGTTCAAACCCCTTAAAGCTCTAGCATCTGTGTTAAGTGCTAAAAAATCAGCTTTATTAATCCTTGGAATAATCTCCGATATTATAGAACCTCCGCCGCCGCCTATACCGATTATCCTTATTTTTGCTTTATGAACTCCTTCAAAAATATTAAAATCCTCTTGAACAGGCTTTTTTCTCCTTTTCGGCTTTTTTCTTAAAACAACTTTTTTAACTGGCTTTTTGAAAGTTTTCTTCTTGCGTACAATCTTCTTAGGTTTTTTCTTAATAACTCTCTTAGCCTGTTTCTTTTTTGCAGGCTTTCTCTTAGCAACAGGTCTTTTCCTTGTCCGCCGCAGCCTTAGCAAAGGCAAATTTCCTCTTTTGCCCGTTCTAGCTTTTTGCTTGCTAGCGGGTTTTTTAGTTTTTTTGGTTTTCTTTTTCATTATTTAATAATACCCTTTAGAATAAATTTTGCAAGATATTTTTCAACATTATTCGTATACACTCATTAGTATGTGCGTATTCGTAGTACGCTATTCGCATACATAAAAAAGAGGTCATTTATTGACCTCTTTAATTTGTAAAATCGAAGAAAAAGAATAATAAACCTGACTTGATTGATGTCAAACATGTCTAAATTAAATAGAAAAAAGAAACTAGTATTTACCATACTATAATCAGCTCCGCTGATCCTCCTTCAACATCTTCGGCAGGATCCTAGCCGAAGCCTCCTTTATATGCTTTCCCTTTCTGTTTAAAATAGTTCTTTTTCTCCGATCACGAAATAAAAGCGCTCAGTCTCCTTTAGACCATCTGCGCTTTTCTTTATAAAATATAATAAAGAGCTTATATCTATCTTAAGGATTCAAAGCCCCTTGTCAAGTGAATTTTAGGCCAGGCCAGCTATTATTAGCAAAATAATAAGATGAAGAGTTTGATCCACCCCGATATATAACAATGTCCAAAGGGACTGGTTTGTTTTGTTTTGCTTATACCCCTTTAACTTTTCTAATAACCATTGGACAATTTTTTGATTATCAATAACAAAATGAGAAAGAAAAAGCAAAAGCAACCACCAAAAACTAATCCTTAAAAACCAAAATACAGGAACAAATCCAATGGTATAAATAAAACAATGAAAGGCAAGAGCTCGCCAATCTTTATTTTTTTTGGCTGCCTCCCATTGTCTTTGGAAAATAAAATCCATTATCAGGTGAACTATGATAAATATCTCAAAAATGGTAAATTTTGGCATATTGGCATATTTATATTATTATAACCTGTCTCGCTGAATAAAAAAAGGGCTTATCTTGAAAGCCCTTTTTGCCTTTTTAGTTTTTTCTCGTGCTCTTGCAGAACTTTTTCAAATTTCAAGAGCCATTCTCCCCAATCTGGAGAGTTCGGGTCAAAAACCTTGTCTGAAGGGAATCCTGTGCTAGGATTAAACCTCTCCGGGCTAAAAGGAAACCCTAAATCATTGAGAAAAACATTATCCAGGCAAAAAACTCTATCCAGCTTTTTATCAAGGCCTGTATCTTTGAACTGAACAAAACTGTAGCCCCATTGATTTTTAACCAGATAAAATCTGGCTCGTTCTATGCCAAGCTCTGGCTGGCCCACAGATATTGTATCAACATTAAATGTCTCAACTTTTTCCGTTTTTCCTGTTATGAGCTGAAAGACAATACCAATTACCAAAATCGCTAAAATTACATTTAAAAAAACACTCAGATTTTTTTTCATGTTTTTCTCCTTTCAATAAGTATTACTTTGTAGTGTGCTATTCTGAACTAGAATAAAACTACCATAAATATCTAAAAATGTAAAACAAAAAGCGTGGATAAGATTTCTAATCCTCCACGCTTAAGGCTCCAGAATAATCAAAAATTAATTCTCCCCTCTGTGCGCTCCCATAAGAAGCTCCTCTTTTTTTCCTTCTCGCAAGACACAATCACTGCATGTGAAGGAAACTGGGTATGTCACAATTTCATCGCTGGGGTCTATATTTTGTTCGTGTTCGGTCCCACACTTGTCACACTTTCTTATTACTCTGATTGCCATAATGAACCTCCCTTTTACCAAAGGACTTTATCCTCAACAAATACTATTTACATTATATAATAATTTATTATATGTGTCAATAGCACACGCTCTAAACAGAAAACCACCTAAAAAGGTAGCCCTCTATTAGCTAGGGTCTTGGATAACGCCGTGCCCTGAAGAACTGAAGGGTCAGAACCTGTTTTATATTCAAATTAAGACAGGGTGAAAAGGTTTGTGTGTAAAAAAACCCTTTGATGCTATCGCAGGGTTTAGGATTTGATTTTAGCTCCTTTAACGCGGAACATCTCAAGCGGAATTACTTCAGCTAGTTTTCCTTCATCATCTAAGTAACTCATCATGAGAATATCGCCTTCAATTTCTTCCACAAGAAGATTTGGTCTAAGTTTTAGCTCTCCGTCTGGGGTTAAAATTACGAGATCTACTAGGCATTTTTTTCTTAATGCAGTCTCTAAAACCGCTTGAATCTCTTCTTCTGACTGTTCTATTTCTTTCATCGGTTTCTCCTTATTCAAAATCCCTATTTTCTATGTTATGCACTACCCTTATTATACACCTAATTTATCAATTTGTCAATACTAAATGAGAGATGTGTATACCATTAAAACAAGTAGTGCGTCTTTTTAAACCAAAAACCCTCTTTCGAGGGCTTTGGCGGGGATTAAGAGAAAGAGCCAAATAAGGGAATGCTTATGTAGGAACTGGAACTAGTGTCTGTTATAGACGCAGTCCCAGATAACCCTATAAGTTCTACCCTTATTGTCTTCCCCGCATAATCCCACGGATAATCTTTTTTATCCAGCTGACAAACAACAGCATAATTCCTTCTACAATCCAATTCATACGGAGAGAAAGGTTCAATGCTTGCGTTGTTTCCATCGGATATAATTCCTTCAATCATAAGTAAAAAAGATTAATTTTTATCCTCTCGACTAAAAGGACACTTCCATTTTAGTTCTTTAAAAAAGAGGGTCAAGTCCTTAAAATCTGTGAATAATAAAAAGTTTTTTAACAAAATAAAAAACTGCTTGAAACAGGTGTTTTGTAGTGATAAAATAAACTATATGTTTCTTATCTGGCGTATGTGGAGGATAGTTCACAAATTACGCAAACTACAAAAAATATATATGGAAGGACAAAGAAGAGGGGTTGCCGATGCTCAACAGCAAAATATATTATATATGAGCAAAACAATGAGCTATGTGCCTCGTGATAACCTGTCAATTAAAAAGATAAGTAATTCTCTTATTATGGGTGGTAAAAAAGAGTTTGCTGAAGCTCCAAGAGAGTTTGAAAAAAGTCAGGAAGCAATAGATGCGTGTATTGCGGCGGGGTTTATAAAAAATATGGACTCGGCTGTTGATACGGGTAATAGAATGATTGCCTTAACTGGAGAGGGTATTAAGTTTTTAGACCCATTTTTTGCTTTAAAGTATTTAATAAAAGAGCTTGGTATTGTATGGACTTTTCTTGTTTCTATAATTGGTTCATTCGCGGTAGGAACAAGTAGTTTCTTATTATTTAAAATATTAAACTTTATTAAATCAATGATTGGCTTATGAAACCCGAACATTCTGACAAACAGGCATTTTTTGACCTCCTTGACCACGCTGTCCGCAAAGGCGAGAAAGTAAATCAAAAAACACAGGACAAACAGAGTGCCTGTGGTTGTGATAATAAGCAAACTCGTCAACATAAGACTGTAAATACTTCCAAGAAACGCAGTGATAAGTCCCAGAAATAGACCTCTTTAGTTGAGACCAGTGTGCCTCAATAGTATTAGTATGGACTTTACCCCTGACATATTCCTCTTTAGAATGATTAACACTATCGTGAAATAATCCTATTCTACCCGCTTTTCTATAAACAGGGTAATCGTCTGTTATTAAATTAGAGCCAAACTCTACATTATCTTTTAATGCTTTTAATAGCGTGTGGGTTTGTCTGTCTGGGATTACCTTTGTTTTAACCTTACCCCCTCTTTTTACCATACCCATAACACTTGCTTTACCTTGACCGCCTTTAAACTTCATTCCCTTTTTTCTACCGCCAATAAATGTCTCGTCTGCTTCAATAGTGCCAGACATAACATCACTACCTTGCTTCATTAAACTCCTTATCTGTTGTCCTACTCTCCAAGCTGTCTTATAAGTACAACCTAAATGTCTTTGTATCTCTTTAGCTGATACTCCATTCTTTGACTGGCTCATTAAATAGATAGCAAAGAACCAGTTAACAAGAGATGTAGAGGACTTATGAAAGATAGTATCAGCAGTAGGGCTTAAATGATAACCACACCAAGCACAAGCATATGCTTTTCTTCCTTTTACTCTATGAAAGCCCGTTTTAGAGCATTTAGGACATAAATAATCATTACCAAATCGGGCTTTAAATAAATAATCTAAACAAACATCATCATTAGGAAAATCTCTTTGAAAGTTCTTAATGGTGTATTTCATATAATATGAAAGTAATTTTTAAAGAAAAAGATAAACAAGTAATCTTTACTTTTGCTAATAATTGGGAGAAAACAATTAAACCAAAAGAATTGTGGGTATTATTTCAAGAAGCAAAGAAACAATTAAAAAAATCAACTTTCCTCAACAAGAAATAATTTTTCAGGATTAGGATTACTACAATCAGGATTACTACACTTATAAACTATACCCACTCTCCTTATTTCTGGCTTTTCTCCTAATTTGTGTGTCCCTTCCTCATTAATTGCCTTAAAATCAATATCTCTTGGCTCTTTACCGCAAACAGGACACTTTTTCTCCTTAGTATGTATTATCATAAGAATATTACTTTATTTATCTACCGACCTTTATTTCATACTATCAAATCCATTACTTGATGTCAAGGGATAATAACCAAATGAGAAGGCTTTTATATAAAAAGTGCGGCTCAGGTCTCCCCATTCTTTAGAATGGCTGTAGGCGTCCTCACGCCTCGTTATTCGGCCTTAAGACCTACACCTGATGGCCATGATTATTATGTGCTGTTTTAAGTTCAGCAAATTGATTTTCTTTGTCAAGCAAAAAGAGGGCTATTAACTCTCTAAATTAATTCACTGTTTATTTTTTTATTTATGTGTTATACTAAACATAGTGTATTTTAATTTTCTTAACCCTAATTTAGGAGGTTTAATCATGGTTAAGAAACCCCCACTGGCTGCCGTGCTGTGTTCTCACCACTATTAGTTCACGCCGAACTGTACCGTAGAACTGGGTTGAAAACATGACATAAGTAGCCAACGAGACAAGGCTGGGTTCACAACGAACTCAGCCTATTTATATTAACTAAAAAGAGGGTTATTAACCCTCCTGAATTAGCTGGGGGTCTTGGACGCTTTGCCCGTCCGAAGCCCGAAAGGCGTAGGAGGGATGTCAGAACCTGTTTTATGTTCAAATTAGGGCAGGGTGAAAAATTTTATGTGTAAAAAAGAGCGTGGCAGTTGATTATTCAACATACCACGCTATTGTGAGACGAATTCATTCCTCGAGATCAACTTTTATTGGTCCTATTCGTTGACTTCCTTTCCAAAATCCCTGGAAAGGATCGAAGTCTCTGACAAGACATTCGACCGTTGCATCAGGATAAAAATCCGAAACGCTTTTTCCAACACATTCGGCAAGTTGTTTGCGAGTTTCTGGGAGTGGTCGATCTAAATCAGACGAACCGTCGATCTCAACAATAATTTCTTCTCCTAAACCATACTTCATGAGGTCTGGAGGAAAAAGACAAACCATGCCTTTTTCGTCCTTAACGCCGAGCTCAGAAATAGATACCACGGCTTCTACAATCGCCCGATGAATATGGTTTAACTTATCCTCTGTCGTCCCCGAAGGAAGACACCACACTTTAACTATTATCATCGTTAATTCCTTTCCAAAATTCGCTCATTTCTTAATTACCTACAATTTACTATCTATATTATACACCTATTTAATAAAATAGTCAAGCCCAAAAACCCAAAAAGTTCTAACCGTCCAAGACGGGTAGTAAAACTTAAGTTCAAATTTATTAGCTGTGTACCTCAGTTCTGAACCCCGGTTTTAAAGGCATTTTCGACGGTTTTAGCGATGTCCCACTTAGGCGTCTCAGTCGGGTTTATTTTAACACAAAATACCTTCTCAAAGAAGGAACGCTGGTTGAGAAAAGAGAACTACTGTTCTTCCTAAAAAGCAAATTGATTCTCAAAGACAAGAAAGTCCTGCTTCAGTAAGCGAAAAAACAAAATATATAAATCGAAAACAAAAAAAGAAATCCTTTTGGGATTTCTTCCATTGTGAGTGATTGAGTCACCGAGATAAACCCGATAATACCCCGGTGACTCTTTGACGTTCTAAGAAGTTTAAAGGCTACTTTCTTAGGAGCCTCCCTAGTTGGAGTTTAGAGCGGTTCTATATCCTCTCTTTTTTCTATGGGGAGTTCCACAATGTAATCAGAACCCCTTGGAGTAATAGGGGCAAAAAACACAATCTCTCCCAATCTCCAGTGTTTCCTGATTTTCGTGATAGTTGTCTCCTCCCCGGTAGGAAGGTAGCGGACTCTCTGACCGATACTAATACCGTCATAACTATCGCCATCGTATCTACGCCAAATCGATAAAGGTTTCAGGCCGAGCATGTGACGAAAATCATCACGGTCAAGTTCATCAACTTCGTCGATATGTGCATCTAGAAGGTCAGAGAGCAGACCGGATCCCAAAAGCCCTTGAAGTTGTTGTGAAGGAACTTTTTTCTGCAGGATCAGGTTTAATACCTGATTCCCTTGTGCTAGGGTTACCTCTTTCATGGTAAATCCTCCTTTCTTTTGTCTTCAGTTTCTTGAAACCTGAAATTTTCTTCGGGTCCGAGAAAATCTCAAGCACCTATCTATATTATACACTATTATAAATCTTTTGTCAAACTCACCGACCAAAAAATCGCTGATTAGACGGTTTTTTGAAGCTAAGCGTCTCAGTCACCTGACTTAGCATGTGATGGCTGCCGGGCTAGGACTCGAACCTAGATAGACAGATCCAAAATCTGTTGTCCTACCATTAGACGACCCGGCAATGCAGCGGGATCGGCAATAATATATATTATACTAACTTTCTTGGATAAAGTCAACCAAGGCAACTTCCAAAGGGAGTTCTGGTATGGAAGAATATTTCATCTTGCTCTCTGCTTCCATAAATAAATTTACTGCTCTCTGGATTTCTTTTTGACTTAAAGATTCAATTTGAGCTTTCATTTTCTCCTGCTCTTCTTTTGTAAGGCCTAATATCATAGGGTTTTGAGCTGCTGGGTTCATTTTTAAAAGCATTGCCTGCCTTAAATAAGAAACCAAGGCCTTGGCAAACTCTTGAGGATCATACCCTGATTCAAATATCTTTTCTAAAAAGCTCACTGCTTCTGCCCCTTTCTTTTTAGTTAAAAAATCAACAAACTCTGCAATTTGAGCTGTGTCTGCTAAACCAAGAAGCTCCTTAATATCTTCTGTTTTAATCTCTCTTTTAAAAGCTCCTCCAAAAGTTAAAACCTGATCTAACAAGCTCTCTGCATCTCTTACAGCCCCTGAAGAGTTTAAAGCAATAAGCTCTAAAGCTGGCTTTTCTATTTTTGCTTTTTCTTTTTTAGATAATATCTCCAACCTTTTGACTATTTCTGGCAGAGTGAGCTTTCTAAAATCAAACCTCTGGCAGCGGGAAATAATTGTAGGAATCATTTTATGAATCTCTGTAGTGGCTAAAACAAATATTGCATGAGAAGGCGGCTCTTCTAAAGTTTTTAACAAAGCATTAACTGCTTCTTTGGTCAGTTGGTGAGATTCATCAATTATAAAGACTTTGTACTTTTCTTTATTTGGAGAGAACCTAACTCCCTCTCTTAACTCCCTTATTTCGTCTATGCCCCTATGAGAAGCTGCATCTATTTCTATTAAATCCAAAGACCGGCCCTCTTTAATCTCTTTGCAAGAAGAACAAGTATCGCACGGCTCAAAATCTCCTTGTTTTCTATTATGGCAGTTAACTGCTTTTGCCAGCAATCTGGCAATAGTTGTTTTGCCAGAACCTCTAGGACCTGAAAAAATATAGGCATGGGAAATCATATCAGAAGACAAAGCATTTGTTATTGTTTTAACAACATGCTCCTGGCCGATAACCTCTCTAAAACTCTGCGGCCTGTATTTTCTGTATAATACTAGATTAGCCATAAACTGTTTGAGTTAATAATAACACTATTGCTCCTGATATTACAACTCCTGCTGCTATTAAAGGAAATGCCTTTTTAAAAGGAATACCAAACAAAAAAGCAGCTACTGCTCCTGTCCAGGCTCCTGTGAAAGGCAGAGGAATTGCTACAAAGCTTATTAAAGCAATGCTGCCGTATTTTTCTATTCTGGCTGAACTTTTTCTTCTGGTTCTTTCAAAAAGCCAGGAAAAGAACTTGTTGCATATTTTAATTTTCAAAGACAGCCATTCAGAAACAGAACCTAAAAATAAAAGCAAAAATATTACTGGGACTAAATTGCCTATAACAGAAACTAAAAAAGCCAGCAGCCAATTCATATTATAGGCTGCTAAAGCAACGGGCAAAGAAGCTCGCAGCTCCCCCACTGGAGTCATTGCTAAAAAGAATGTTTCAATTATTCCTGCCATGGATTAATTTTACCTCATCAATCTTCCAAAATCAAGAAAATTTGCTAAAATAAACTAATGATTAAATTATATAATACGCTTACAAGAAAAAGGGAGAATTTTAAACCCTTAAAAGATAAGCAAGTGGGGTTTTATTCTTGCGGGCCTACTGTTTACTGGTATGCCCATATCGGTAATTTAAGGACATACATCTTTAATGACGTATTAAAGAGAATTTTAGAATACAATGGCTATAAAGTAAACCATGTAATGAATATTACAGATGTGGGTCATTTAACTTCTGATGCAGATGAAGGAGAAGACAAGCTGGAAAAAGCAGCAAGAAAAGAGAAAAAAACAGCCCAGCAAATTGCCAACTTTTATACTAAAGCATTTAAAAAAGATATTAAGGCCTTAAATATTATAGAGCCTGATATTTGGGCTAAAGCCACAGACCATATTAAAGAACAAATAAATATAGTTAAGCAATTGGAGAAAAAAGGATATACTTACAGAATAAAAGACGGCATATATTTTGACACTTCTAGGATAAAAGATTACGGAAAACTAGCTGGCCAAAAACAAAGAAAGCTCAAACCAGGAGCCAGGGTAAAGATGGCTGCAGGAAAAAAGAATATCACAGACTTTGCCTTATGGAAGTTCTCTGACAAAAAAAGACAAATGGAATGGAATTCACCCTGGGGCATTGGCTTTCCTGGTTGGCATACAGAATGTGTAGTAATGGGAATGAAATATTTAGGCATTCCTTTTGATATCCATGCTGGAGCAATAGACTTAATACCTACTCATCACACTAATGAAATAGCCCAGGCAGAAGCTGCTTTTAATAAAGATTTAGCCAATTACTGGCTGCACGGAGAACACCTTATCTTGAAAAAAGGAAAGATGGCAAAATCAGAAGGCAATATTGTTTTAATAAATGATTTAATAAAAAAACAAATCAATCCTTTAGCTTTTAGATATTTGTGCTTAACAACTCATTACAGATCCAAACTCACATTTTCTTGGGAATCTTTAAAAGCCAGCCAGAATGCACTTGATAATCTATGCGAAAAAACCCAAATGTCAAAATCCAAAATCCAAATCAAATCCAAAATCCAAAAATATAAAAAAGAATTTTTAAACTATATAAATAACGACTTAGATACTCCAAAAGCCTTGGCTTTAATGTGGAATCTGATAAAAGAAAATAAAGCAGACAAAGAACTGTTATTGGATTTTGATAAAGTTTTGGGATTGGGTTTGGATAAAGTTAAAAAACAAGTCATACCCAAAGAAATAAAAGAATTAGCAAAACAAAGAGAAAAATACAGAAGAGAAAAGAATTTTAAAAAAGCAGATCAAATAAGAAAACAAATAAAAAAACAAGGATATACAATAGAAGATACTCCCGGCGGACCAAGTATAAAATAAAAAAGGATTGCTCCTTTAAGACAAAGCAATCCCTTGCAGAAAGGCCTAGAACCTTGGCCGTGACTGTCCAATGACTATGGGAAGCTCTGCCTCCCTTTGAATCTGTTCTAAAATGCCAATTTGCATCTCGAGCGATTGAACAGATTCCCCATCTCCACCTGCTGCAGCTAAGCAGCTTTTGCGATTTTGCATAACATCTGCTATTCCTCCTGGATTGTGACGAATCTCCTGTTTCAACCTACTTCTCATTTGCGATATTACCATAGCCACTGTGGCTTCCATAAATGCCTCCTTGTAAAAAAGGTTCTAGAAATCCCCCATCAAAACAACTAATTATTATAATACACCCAAACAGCTTAACTTGTCAAGAGAAAAGCCCGTGCATTGCACACAGGCTTAAAAAATTTTGATAGGATATAGGTCTTAATCAACCCATACTCCCATTTCCTGAAGTTCGGCTTGCAGTAAGAAAGCCTCAGCCTCGTGCCCGCTTTCCTTCATTTGCTTGAAGCGGGCTATTTTCGTTTCAATCTCTTCTTCTTCTGTGATTGTACCTTCCATATTACTCTCCATTTCTGTTCCTCTCCCAGGATTGGTTAATAATAACCCCTCCTTACAATAACTCCATTATATCATATATTATTATTTCTGTCAACCCCCACACCAAACTTTGGTGGTGGGGATTGAGAGATTAAAATAGGCCCTTGCGATTTTACAAGGGCCTTGCCTCTTTAGAGGCTGTTCTGCCCCTTCCGAAGCCTTAATTAACGGTTAGCCTGTCTACTCTGCTCTACTGGATCCAGAGATTTCTCTATGGCTCGGGCACCATCACCGATATCTGAAGCCATTCCCCTGATGGTCCCACACCCGGAAATAAATCCAGCAGCAAACAAAATAACTGCAAGCAAAACCATCGTAACTTTCTCTTTGAGCTTAATCATTTTAGTCTCCTAAACAGAGTTAAAACTCCTTTCAAACGTTCAAGAGACGTACTTCCTATACGCTCTTCCAACTCCCCTTCCAGTCCCCTCTGGAATATTCTTTGCTTTTTCATTTTTCGTATCTAAACGTGTATATAAATCCGCCATCCAGACGGTCTAGTCAAAAGTACAATATACAATGACTTCTATTATATATACATATACAACTTTGTCAACCCTATTTGACTTTAAATTTCTAACAGTGTAAAAAGGAATTGATGGATAATAATATACAAAAACTTCCTCCTCAAAACATAGAGGCGGAAAAATCCCTTCTTGGATGCTTAATGCTTGATAAAAATGCTATAGTAAAAGTTATTGATTTTTTATATCCCAAAGATTTCTACAAGCAGATTCACAAAGATATATATAAAGCAGTAGCTGAACTTTTTGAAAAAGGAGAACCAGTTGACCTGTTAGCAGTATCTGCCAGATTAAAAGAAAAAAATCTTTTAGAGCAGGTTGGAGGAAACGCCTATCTGACAGAACTTATAAATACAGTGCCAACTGCTTCTCATGTTTTAAATTATGCTAAAATTGTCCAAAGAAAAAGAGTGTTAAGAGAGCTAATAGAAGCCAGCCAGGAAATCAATTCTTTAGGCTGGCAAGAGCAAGAAGATATTGACGAGGTCTTAGACAAGGCAGAGCAAAAAATATTCAGCATTGCCCAAAAAAACCTGGGCCAGAGATTTATCCCTGTTAAAGATGCTTTAGAAGGAGCTTTTGAAAGGATAGACAAACTGTCCAAGCACGAAGGAGGAATAAGAGGCTTAGCCACTGGTTTTAAATCTTTAGACAATCTGCTGGCTGGTTTGCAAAAATCAGACTTTATTATTTTAGCAGCCCGTCCTTCTATTGGAAAATCTGCTTTGGCTGTAAATATGGCAACCAATATAGCAATAAAAGAAAAAATTCCTGTTGGCATATTCAGCTTAGAAATGTCTAATGACCAGGTAGTAGACCGGCTTTTGGCATCTACTGCCAATGTTGATTTGTGGAGATTAAGAACGGGCCGACTTTCTTCTGAAGGAGAAAATAATGATTTTGAAAGAATCCAAAATGCCATGGGAATACTTTGTGAAGCCCCTATTTATATTGATGATGCTGCCTCTTCAAATGTCTTGCAAATGAGAGCCATGGCTAGAAGGCTGCAAGCAGAGCATGGATTAGGATTAATAATAATAGATTATTTGCAGCTGGTTGAGCCAAGAACTGCCTCTTCAAACCTGGTCCAGCAGATATCTGAGATATCAAGATCTTTAAAAGGCCTAGCTAAAGAATTAAACATCCCTGTTTTAGCAATATCTCAATTATCAAGAGCGGTAGAGCACAGAACTCCTCAAATACCCAGACTGGCTGACCTTCGCGAATCAGGCTCTTTGGAGCAAGATTCTGACGTAGTAATGTTTATTTATAGAGAAGACCGGTATAATGAAGAAACAACTAGAAAAAATATTGCAGACATAATTATTGCCAAACATAGAAACGGGCCTGTTGGCAAAGTAGAATTGTATTTTGACGACCAAAGAGTATGTTTTAGAAACTTAGAAAAAGAAGAATACCAAGAGTAATGTATTCTAAAGCTATTCAAAAATTAATTGATTTATTTACTAAATTTCCTACTGTAGGGCCAAGAACAGCGGCTCGTTTTGTTTTTTATTTAATAAAACTACCTCAAGATAAATTTGAAGAATTCCTTGATTCCTTAAAAGAATTAAAAACCACAACCAAGCTCTGCCCTTCTTGCTTTAATCCATTTGACCCTTTGCTAAGCTCAGGGCAAGCCTGCCCTATTTGTGAAGACAAATCCAGAGACCAAGCACTGCTTTGTATAGTAGAAAAAGAAGCAGATTTAAACTCTATTGAAAATACAAAAAAATACAAAGGCCTTTATTTTATTTTAGGAGGAAGTATTAATTTAAGAAAAGAAAAGAATATAAGAAGCTGCTCGACTAACACTCGCAGAACCTTGATTCTGCGAGAATTAAGGATTGGAGAACTTAAAGAAAAAATAAAGAACAGTCAGTTTAAAGAAATAATAATTGCTACTAATCCAACTCCAGAAGGAGAAACAACAGCCCTTTTTTTAGAAAGAGAACTAAAACCAGGTTTTGCTGGAAAACCTGGTTTTAAACTAACTCGCTTAGGCCGAGGCCTGCCTGTGGGCGGAGAATTAGAATACGCAGACCCAGACACTTTAGAAAGCGCCCTCCAAACCCGAAAATAAAAAGTAGAGGACGGGCCTCTACTCTATTTCTATTTTAGTGATTTCTACTTCTGTGAAAAGCTGGCGGTGGCCCTGCTTTTTTTTATACCTTGTTTTTGGTTTGTATTTAAATACAATAACTTTTTTGCCTTTTCCTTGGCTTAATACTTTAGCTAATACTTTAGCCCCTTTTACTAAAGGAGTTCCAACATAAAGCTTTTTGTTCTTCTCTACCAACAAAACCTGACTGAAGATTACTTCTTCGCCTTCCTTAACCGCCGTAGCTTTAGCGGAGGCGGTTTTTTTATTCAACTTCTCTACTTTTAGTTTATCTCCAGGAGAAACCTTATACTGCTTACCCCCTGTTCTTATTACTGCTAACATACTCAATCTTCCAGTAAAGGAGTTTGGACATCCTCTTCTGGTAATTTAATGTTTGTGTCTTTGTCTGTTATTCTTACCACATCTTTATCTACTTTAGCAAGTTCTTTTGAAGCTTTGTTGTAAGTGCTAACTGTTGTTCCCAAATGACCTCCGAGCTTCTTCATATAATCTGAATAACTTCCCATATGCCTGCCCAATCTTTCCACCTGTTTGATTATTTCTTTTGCCTGCTCTGATATTTTCTGGTTTCTTAACCCTTGCAAAACTGTTTGCAAATAAGCTAAAAAAGATGTGGGTGATACAACTATAACTTTTTTCTTGCCTGCATAATATATTAAATTATTAGTATCGTCAACTACAGCGCCCACTTTGTTAATTAACAAATCATAATAAACAGCTTCAGAGGGTATAAACATAAAAGCAAAATCCATTGTATTTTCTTCTGGCTTAACGTATTTTGCTGTTTCTTCTATTCTGTTTTTTAAATCAGAAATAAAAGCTGTTTCATATCTTTTCTTTTCTTGCTGGTCTGAAGTTTCTAATATCCTGTTATAATTTTCCAAGCTGAACTTTGAATCAATGGGAATAATTCTTTTATCTACAAAAACCACTGCATCAACAATTGTGCCGTCTTTAAAAGAATACTGCATTTGAAAAGAGCCTGGAGGCAGAACATTTTTTAAAACAGTTTCCAAATAATACTCCCCTAAAACTCCTCTTTGTTTTGGATTTTTCAAAACATCTTGCAGGTTTTTTAACTGGTCAGCAAAACTTACAACTTGCTTGTTTGTTTCGTCTAGCCTTGTAAGCTTTTCTGTAACATTCTGGATGATTTTGGCTGACTGGCCAAACTGGGCCTGCATTGCTTTATTTGATTCTGCCAGCTTTGAATCTAAAACCTGGTTAATATTATTAAGCTGCTGCTGAAGCATTAGCAATGACTGATTATCCTCTTTTTTTCTTAAAAGCAAAAATATTGCTGTTATTACAGCAATAACAATAATAACTAATAAAGCAATCATAATGAGTTCCATTAATATATATTAAAACAAATCCCTTCAAAAATCAAACTGCTATTGACAGATTATTTAATATGATATATAATAGAGGTAGATCATTTTGGAGGTAGAAAATATGAAAATATGCCCTACATGCGAAGAACCGATAGAAGAAGACCAAGAAACTTGTGAAGACGAAATATGTGAAGCTCTAAGACGTCTCATTGATCCTACATATAAGACCGATAAGACCGAGGTCAAAGAGACCGCTGACATTAATCTTTGAAACATTACTAACCCCGATGAACATCGGGGTTTTTTAATGGAAAGCTAATTCTGTAAAAACAAATATTAAATAAAGAAAAAGCAAAAGGGCTGCTTCTACTTTTGTTATTTTCCTGTCTGTTTTAATAAATATTAAAAAGAAAACAGCAGAAAGAACTAAGAATGCCCTAGCAATAACAAAAGGAGAAAAATCTATCTTTTCAATAGGGTTTATCAAAACAACCAAGCCTAAAACAAAGGTAGCGCAAACAATAACAGAACCCATTAAATCTCCCAGTATCATCCAGGTTCTTCCTTTACGAGCTGAAATAATAGCAAAATAAGTTTCTGGAACTGCATTGCCTAAGCCAACAATTAAAATACCTATTATGGGCACAGCAACATTTAAATACCCTGCAAAAGCTTGGCTGCTCCTAACAAGACCTATGGAAGCTGCTAAAATAAGAAATAAATAAAATAAAGCAACTGTTATATTTTTAATAAAAACAAGAAACTTTTTAGCTGTTTTGTCTGTTTTATTTCTTTTGATAAACTCTACAAACTTAAGAGCTCTTTGACTCTTTGCATTTTTTGGCCTATATTTTTTTCTAAACCTTTCTTCTTTAGAAAAAAGCCAGACAACATATACTAAAAAGGCCAGCATCAAGGCTAAGCCGTCTCCTCTTGTCAAATCATTGTCTAAAATTAAAACCAAAGGCAAAACAGCTATAATAACAGTAAAAATCGTACTGTCTTGAACCATTTTGCTTCTTATGGATATTGTGTTGCCAGAAATTAAAATAGCTAAAGCAACAGCTAAAGTCATATCAGCTACATTGCCTCCAACAATTTCTCCAAAAGAAAGTTCTGGCAAGTTTTGCAAAGCAGCTGTAATTCCAACAAATATATTGGGAGCAGCTCCTGCAAAAGCCACAATAAAAAAAGCAACAACAAATTCTCTCCAACCTAAATATCTGGCTATTCTCATTAACGATTTAATTAGCCGAGAACCAGAGAAAAAAAGAATTAAGCAAGATGATATAAATATAAATAACCAAGTCATACTTTATGTCTTACAATAAATATATACTTTGTAATTTCTATTAATGCTAATTGAATTATACTCAAAGAAAAAACAATCATCCAGTCAGAAAAGAAAAGAGGTTCTGTTTTTAATAAGCTCTGTAAAGGAGGTAAATATACAGCAAGAAGCAAAACAACCACGCCAAAAACCCAAGCATAAACCAAAAACTTATTTGATAAAGGATTAATATGCCAAAGATTTTGTCTTAAGCTTTTGCAGGAAAAAACATAAAATAGAGAGTTTAATGCCAAACCAACAAATATAATAGTTCTTATATGTTCTATTGAATAAGTAGAAAACTTCCAATACACCCAGAAAAGCATAAAGAGAAATATATCTGTTATTATGCCGATTATGAAAATAATAACTTTCATTTCTGAATTTAAAAGAGGAGTATTGTGGCCTTTGGGCTTTTGCTTCATTATGTCTTTCTCTTTGGGTTCAAAAGCCAAAGCAATATCAGGCAAGCCGTCTTCTATTAAATTAACCCATAATATCTGAGCTGCTGTAACAGGCAAAGGAAAACCAAATAAAAGAGCTAATCCTATTAAGATTGTTTCTGTAAAAGAATCAGACAATAAATAAGTTATAACCTTTCTTATATTATCTATTATGCTTCTTCCTTCTTCTACAGCAGCTACAATAACATTAAAATTATCAGAGAGTAAAACCAGGTCAGAAACCTCTTTGGCAACCTCTGTGCCAGAGCCTAAAGCTACTCCAATATCTGCTTTTTTCAAAGCAGGCGCATCATTTATTCCATCTCCTGTCATTGCTATTACTTCTCCTTTTTCCTGCCAGGCCTGAACAATTCTCATTTTATGCTCTGGCTCTACCCTGGCATAAATCTGAATATTTTCAAAAACCTTTTTAAACTCTTCTACTGAAAGCTTATCTAAATCTTTGCCTTCCATAATGTTTTCTTCTGTTGCTTTTAAACCAATTTCTTGAGCTACTGCTTTTGCTGTAAGTTTATGATCGCCAGTAACCATGATTGGCTTCATTCCAGCCTCTTGCACGGTTTTTATTGCTTTTTTTGCCTCTCTTCTTATGGGATCTTTTAAAGCAATTAAACCAACAAAAACCAGATTATTTACTAAATCTTTGCCTTTAAGGCCATGCCTGTCGGCAGGCAGGTCTTTAAAACCAACCCCAACAACTCTTAAACCCTTAGAACTTAAGCTGTCTATGTCCAGTCTTATTTCTTCTTCTTTTCCAGAGCTAAGCTTTTGCTTTTTTCCTTCTTTTGCAACAAATCCTGCCATTTTCAAAAGCTTTTCAGGAGCTCCAGCAATATAGGAAACTTTATTTTTTCCTTGTAAAAAAGCTCTGACCAAAAACTTATCTTTTGAACTAAAAGGAATTTCTCCTATTTTGAGCATTTTTGATTCTAATCTTTTTTTGTTTATACCTGCTTGAATCCCAGCTAAAAGCAAGGCTTTATCTGTTGGCCTTCCCCTTATAATCCATTTGTCCATTGCATCATCTGGATTTTCAACAAATGCCTCGTTGCAAAGCACAGCTATTTTTAAAGCTAAAAGGCTGTCTTCTTTGGTTTCAGCCTCAATCTCAGCTACCTGCATTTTTCCCTGGGTTAAAGTTCCAGTTTTGTCTGTGGCAATAACAGAACAACTTCCCAAGGTTTCAGCAGAAGAAAGTCTCCTTACCAAGCCCCTTTTTCTTAGAATATTCTGCATGCCAAGAGCTAAAATAACAGTCATGGCCACTGGCAAGCCTTCTGGAATTGCAGCAACAGAAACTGCTACTGCCACAGTAAACATTTCCAAAAAACTATTGCCAGTTAATATTCCTTCAAAAAAGATAACACCTGTAATAAAAATAATTAAAGCTCCCACTATCTTAGCAAAGTGAGATAATTTTCTCTGCAAAGGGGTCTCTTCTTCTTTTGTCTCTTTAACTAACTGGGCAACTTCTCCTATTTCTGTTTTAGAGCCTGTGGCAACAACAACTGCTTTTCCTTTGCCATCTTCCACAATAGTACCCATATATACCATATTATCCCTGTCTGCTAAAGGAGTGTCTTCTTTTAAAACCTTATATCTCTTTTCTGCTGGCAGCCATTCCCCTGTTAAAGCCATTTCATTTATTTTTAGATTGTCAGAATCAACAATTCTGGCATCTGCTCCAACCTTGTCTCCTGGGTTTAAAACCAAAATATCTCCTGGAACAATTTCAGAAGAATCAACAAGTTTTTCATTACCCTCCCTTATAACTTCTGAGGTTTCTTTAACTACTTTTTTTAACTTTCTTAAAGCGTCAGAAGCTTTATTCTCCTGGAAAAATCCAACAATAGAATTAAGCAGAATAGCTCCAAAAATAACAACCGCGTCTGTATATTCTTTAAATACTAAAACAACCACCCCAGCTATAACCAAAATATACATTAAAGGGCTTTTAAACTGCTCCAAAAATATCCTTGTCTTAGATAATGGTTTTTCTTCTGGCAGCAGGTTTTTGCCAAACTTCATATGCCTGGCTATTACTTCTTCATGGCTTAGGCCTTGTTTAGGATTAGACCTAAGCTCTTCTAAAGCTTGCTGCCCAGAAATACTATGCCAAGAAATTTCTTTTTGCATATTCTTTTATTTTACCAAAAAAAAGCCAAACAAAAAAGCAGGCGGAGCGGTCGCCTACTCGTATAAGTAGAGGTTACACTGGGAACATGTTTTTTAAAAAACTAACTATGCCATCCCATAGCCACACTGTGCTCCTAACCGGAGTTGAACCGGTGTTCCCAGCTTGAGAAGCTGATGTCCTGGGCCGCTAGACGATAGGAGCTTAAATACAGCTTACCACAAAAATCCCCTTTTGTCTAACTCCTTGACAAAATCTAGATTATCTGCTAACATTATAGTCATTGTTGTTCTTTATAACTGGTTGAGAAACTCTTTTGAAAGGAATGTAAATGAAAAGGAAAAAAATGATGGTTTTGTACGCAGCTTTGATATTTGGGATAACTATTTTCGCCCTTGCCTACGCAATGAAGCCAACCAAGCCCTTGCCGAAAAAACAGGCAACAAATTCGTTGCCAAAGAAAGCGTTGGAAATTGAGGTAAGAAAAAACGCCTCTCTATCACAAATCGCCCATGACCTGGGCACAAGTTGGAGAAAAGTAGCCGAGTTGAATCAGATAAAAAATCCAGACCTGATATTTCCAGGCCAAAAAATAAAAGTTTTTCCTTTTGACGAAACAAACATTGTAAAGGTGAGCTGGTATGGACCAGGGTTTCATGGAAAAACCATGGCTAACGGAAAGATCTATAATATGAACGACGAAAAAGTCGTGGCTCACAAGTGGCTACCGTTCAACACAAAGGTCCGTCTGACTCGAATAGACAATAACAAAAGCATTACAGCTATTGTCCAAGACAGAGGACCTTATGTAGCAGGAAGAATTTTTGACCTTTCCTACGGAGCTGCCAAGCAGCTCGGAATGATTGATGAAGGTCTGACAACTTGCAAAGTCCAAGTTCTTAACTAACAAAACAGGCCCCCTTCTTTTTTAAAAAGGAGGGGGCGTTTTTTTTACGAGGTTTATTCGTAATCGGGCGGGATAGCGTAATAGTCTATCATATACTTTGCCAATTGCTTAAATAAAGGCACTGCAGAATATTCAGCAGTATTTGTCTTAGGATTATCAAGTTTTATTAAAACTAAAAACCTAGGATTAAAAGCAGGAAAAAATCCCATAAAGCTCTGCCAGGTTTTATTAGAATACCCTTTTTTATTCTCTCCAAGAACAGACCAAGAAATCTGGGCTGTACCTGTTTTACCAGCAATATAATAGCCAGGTATTTTAGCTGCTTTGCCAAAACCGTTTTCAACAACACTAACCAGCATGGCTGTAAGCTTAGAAATGGCGTTAGAAGAAATAATTTTATCAGAAAGAACAGGCTCTGTTACAATCTCTTGTCCATTTTTATCAACTATCTTTTCTACAACAAAAGGTTTAACCAACTTGCCTCCGTTAGCAATAACAGAAAAGGCCCTTACCAATTGAATAGGAGTAATTTCTATGCCTTGACCAAAAGAAGCAGTAGCAAAATTAACCTCATAGCCTTTTTTAAGCTCTTTGTTCTCAGAAAAAACCTCTCCTTGTATATCTATACCAGTAGACTCAAAAAAACCAAACCTATCTAAATATTCCAAAAAAGTTTCATGCCCTACTTGTTTCTCAACAAAAACAGCTCCAGTATTAATTGATTTTTCTAAAACCTCTGTCATTGTGACCTGGCCAAAAATCCTGCTGTTGTAATTCTCAATAATATATCCCCCTATTTTTACTGTGCCTTCATCAAGATATGTTGTATCAGGATTCACCTTGCCAAGATCTAAAGCTGAAGCCATGGTTATGGGCTTTAAAATAGAACCTGGCTCAAAAAGCTTTTGGGCTACAGAGTTTTGAAAAAGATTAAAATTATCTACTTTAAAATAATAATTAGGATTAAATCCAGGATATTCAGCTAAAGCTAAAATCTTTCCGTTGTTGGGATCTATAACAATAATCTGGCCCCCTTCAATATCAACCTGTTCTTTTGACTGCAAAAGAAGCTTTTCTGCTGTAAACTGAAGATTATAATCTATGCTTAAGAAAATATCGCTTCCGTTAAGATTATTTACAAGGGAGTTTCTCATAAATTCTTCTTCTCCTTGCAAAAAATCATCATAAAAGCCTTCTACTCCATACTGACCAATTCCTTCTCCTCCTACAAACCCAACAACTTGAGAAGCCATTTGCTCTTGAGGATAATTTCTTAAAGCATTTTCTTTAATATATACTCCTGCCAGATCCAAATCAGTAATAGCTGATACTTCTTGTTCTGTTAAAACATTTTTTATTCTCTCAAATAAGCTGTCTTTTTGGGCTTTCTCATAAATTTGTTCTTTGTCAATTCCTAATATTGCTGAAAGTTTTTCTGCTGTTTCTTCTTTGTTTTTTATTTCTTCTGGGCAAATATATACATACATAGCTTTAACATTAGTGGCTAAAATGTCTCCTTTGCTAAAAAAAACCTGTCCCCTGTCTCCTTTTACTGCTTCAAATTCTCCCTGCTGGCCTGTGGCCAAGGCTTTGTAAAAATCATGGTTTATAATCTGCAAAAAAACCAAGCGGCTAATTATAGCCGCTCCTAATAATAATATTACCCCTAGAACAAAATTAATCCTCCAGTTTCTCAGCCAATTTTTCAGCATATTACTTAGCTACAGCGTGAGTGCTTAAAACTTTAATATAGTGTATTTTATCTATCTTTTCAAAATCCAAAGAATCAACCATTAAAGCCAACTTATCCAAAGAGCTCGCCCTAGCTGAACTTATTTCTAAAACCTTATTCTCTTTTGAAAACTCTGCTATTTTTTTGCTGTATTCTTGTATTAAATATCTGTCTGAAATTTCCGTATTAACCTGGAAAATATACAAACCAGACAAAACAAGCACAGCAAAAACCATTAAGGTAATTAATAGCTTTGATTTTAAGATCCTTGCATATTTCATTTCTTTACCGCTCCTCGGAGTTTTGCGCTATGCGAGCGGTAATTACTCTTTTGCTCTTGCTCGGAAGGCCTTATTGGCTTTTTTGTTATAATTTGTAATTTATTATTGTTTTTAAAAAAGTTTTTTACAATTCTATCTTCTAAGGAATGGAATGATATTACAGCTATTTTTCCTTTTGGCTCAAGTATATCAACTGCCTGCTCCAACCCCTTTTTTAAATTATTAAGTTCGTCGTTTACAAAAATTCTTAATGCTTGAAAAGTTCTGGCAGGCTTTGTTCTTTTAGGTATTAATCTTTTTAGCTCAAAAGTTGTTTTAATAGGCCTTTGTTTAACAATCCTCTTAGCAATTATCTTAGCTAATTTTTCTTCGCCGTACTCTTTTAATATTTTTTCTAATTCTTTTTCTGAATAATTGTTTAATACGTATTCTGCAGTCATTCCCTGGTTTATATCATATCTCATATCCAGGGGTTCTTCTTTTAAAAAGGTGAATCCCCTTTCAGATTCATCTATATGCCATGAGGACATTCCCAGGTCAAATAATATGCCAGCTGCCTTGGAAAAATTATTCTTTTTAACGATCTCTTTTAAATTGCAGTATGAATCATTAATTAAGATTAACCTGTCTTGCAGCTTGAGCTGGTTATAAAGTTCTTTGTCCCATTCAATGCCCAGCACTTTTCCATTTGGCGCAATCTTGTTTAAAATCTCCAAAGTGTGGCCCATTTCGCCTACAGTGCAGTCAATAAAATTTTCATTAGGTTTTGGATCCAGTGTTTTTAAAACTTCTTTTTTAAGAACTGGTATATGCATATTATATGCCTAGTTCTGGCAAATTCTCTGCTACTTTATCAATGTCTAATTCTGCTTTCTTTCTGTATGCTTCCCATTTTTCAGAATCCCAAACTTCCAGCTTATTAGACAATCCGCAAATAGTTACGTTTTTTTTCAAACCTGCGTATTTTTTTAAATAATCAGGAATCAGTATTCTGCCAAGTTTATCTAAAGAAACCTGCACTGCTCCGCCTAAAACTGCTCTAGTAAACTTTCTTGTTTCTGCTCTGCCAGTAGAAAGGTTTTCCAGCTCTTGCATAACCTTTTCCCATCTTTGTTTTGTATAAATAACTAAGCAGTTTTCAAATCCTCTCGTAATAATAACCTTTTTACCCAATTCTTTTCTAAACTTAGCTGGCAAAGACAGCCTTTTTTTTACATCTATTGAATGTTGATATTCTCCTATAAACATGAGTTTTCCCCAGATAATGGCAGTTTTCCCACTGTTTTCCACAATTATCCACTGCACTTCCTTTATACCTTTTTCATATACACAGGTCAACCCTAAATATCCACAGTTTTTCCACAAGCGTAAAATCCTGCGGGATTAACGCTGCAAGCACCCATAGAGCGAGACAAGCACCTAAATAAAAAGGCGCTAGATTTTAACCTAACGCCCTAAGTTTGCAATTGTTTCATTAGCCCAAACAAGAAATTTTCCATCAGCATGTTTTTGGAATTCTCTCATTTGATCTTGAGTATCTTCCCATGTAGGCCACCATCCTTCGCGACAATCACCCATTTCCAAGGTGTAGTACAAACGTATAGAGTTTGGCCAAGAAAAACCCCTACGCACACAAACGAAATTATGAATATCTTGATACAAGCCAGTTTTTCCAGGTACTTTGAAATATTTTGCCCAGGCAGTTGGATAAGTTTGAAAAACCAATACATCCAGCCCTGCTTTGGCTAGTAAATTATAATCAACACCATGCGCCAATGCTCCCAAGGCACTAAATCCCATGCAGTCGTAAGCCCAAAGCTCACCCTCTGTTTCATGTACTGTCTGTATAATGCTGCGGTAAAAATCAGCCCACTTAGATGCACACCCTGACTTATACCTGTATCTCTCAGGATTCATAAAACTTCTAAAGCCACTCAATCCGTCTCCGAGAAACAAGCCATCAAAACCAAAGTCCTGATAAAGTTTCTTATACTGATTCGCAATATACTCTGCAAAACTTATACCTTCTCGGTTAAGAACAGCGAACGGATTACCAATATCGCTTTCATCCCATCTGCGCGGAGCTAATTCCGGATGATCTTCTAGCCATTTGCTCGGGCGAGAAAGACCATCTGCCCAAAAGCCCCAAAAACCAATTAAAACCTTTCTTTCCTGCTTGTGCAGTTCCTGCACCAGCTTTTTTAAATCTTGCTGAGTCTTATAGTCATTTGCAGGCCCTCCGTGTCTGTTAAGCGGTACCTTTTCATCTGGTCTATATCCATCATAACTAAGAAAAAACACAGGAGACCTGTCTTCCATAAGAACTACTGTTTGAATGCCCAAAAGATTAGGCAATGGCTTTGGGAAAGCTCCCAAATCCACACATACAGCTGTAGGAAGCAGATCTTTTCTTACTTCCTCGTAAGGAAAAGGTCCTTGGCTTTTTATTCGCATTAAGAGCGAACGCCATACAAATCCAATATGGAATTTCTTATCAAGTACCAGAGCTACCAAAACAACTAAAAATAAAAATGCAATAATCAACCCAATCACGACTTTCACTTTCATAATTATCCCTTTCCTATATATAGTTAAAAATGTACTAAACTAGCAATACTCTATCATAAAATATTATTTATGTCAAATCAAAGATTTAAAAAAGTGCTATAATATGTTAATGTAGATATGTTCCTTGAAATTGAAAAGAAAGTAGGAAGTGGGAATATCCGAGAAAAAGGACATCACCCCCCAGCAAAGGCAGTTCTGCTAACTGGCATGCTGGCTTGAGTAATGGCCACTGCTGAATACCCGTCTTCAGCAGCTTCCCGTTCAAGATAAAAGTAGAAGAGCCCTCTGCTTAAACTCTTGTTCGAAAAATAAAGCTAGTATCTGCGGCCTGAAGGGTCTAAATCCTCCTGCCTAGAGGGTCTGGCTGGGCCTACTTTCTTAAATAAAAGCCCGCCAAGGCGGGCTTTTTTATTTTGGGATAGTTTTGGGATAGGCCCGGCCTATCTCCGATTAATTAACTATTAAGCTGAAGTCTTTAGGGTTTACTTGAACTTTGCAGCCTGAAGGCAGTTTGTCTGCTAAAAAAGCTGCAGCTAAATTATTTTCTACTTTGTCTTGAATAACTCTTCTCATTTCTCTGGCTCCAAAAGTCGGGTTATAGCCAAGCTCTACTATCTTTTCTTTAAGCTCTTTGGTTATAATAAATTCAATGCCTTTTTCTTTTAAATTCTTTTTTAAAGAATTAAGCATTAACTGGGCAATATCTAAAAGGTTTTCTTGGGTCAAAGGAGTAAACACAACAGCTGCATCAAACCTGTTAATCAGCTCTGGCCTGAATATTCTTTCTTCAAAAACATAATCTAAAAGCTTTTGTCTTACGCCTTCCCATTTTTCTTGGTTTTTTACTGCTTTTAATATTATCTTATACCCTGCGTTGCTAGTGGCAATAATAATGCTGTTTTTAAAATCAACCTTTCTGCCAACGCCGTCTGTAATATGGCCTTCATCTAAAACCTGCAAAAAGAGGTTTAAGATATTGGGGTGGGCTTTTTCAAACTCATCTAAAAGGATCAGAGAAAAAGGATCTTCTCTTACTTTGGTTGTTAAAAGGCCTTGCTCTGTAGTGGTGCCTATCAATCTGTCTATATCTTTTGTGTTTTGAAACTCAGACATATCCAAGCGAATCATTCTCTCTTCTGAGCCAAAATAGTTTTGAGCCAAAGCTTTTGAGGTTTCTGTTTTACCTACTCCAGTAGGACCTAAGAACAAGAAAGCTCCCATTGGTCCTTTTCTCATTGTTATTTCCGACCTGGCTCTTCTTAAAGCAGTGCAAATTTCTTTGACTGCTTCATCTTGGTTTATAATTCTCTTGTGCATCTCTGCTTCCAAATTAAGAAGGAGTTCTTTTTCTTTGCTTTCTACCTCCCCTACTGGAATCTCTGTTTTTCGGGTAACAAGTTTTGCCACGTGAGAAGGCAAAAGAACTTTTTCTCTTTTTTTCTGAACTACTACTTCTTTTAAAAGATCTATTGCCTTTTCTGGGAAAGCGTCAGAAGGAAAATATCTGTCTGCCATAGAAACAATTTGTCTTAAAGCAGGGTAAGAAATAAATATTTTGTACTGTTTTTCTAAAGAAAAAGTCATATCTTCCAAAAGACGCAGAGTATCTGTTTGAGAAGCTTCCGAAACTTCTACTTTGGAGAAAAGAGACAAAATAGCAGAATTCTTTTCTATGTTTTTGTGAAGCCCTTCATAGGTGGTAATGCCTATTATTTGAAACTCTGTATAGCGCAAATAAGGGCTTAATATTCCAGATATATTTATTGTTCCTAAACCGTGCTCTTGGCCAATAAAAACATCTATTCCGTCTATAACCAAAGTAATATTCCCTGCTTTGGTTGCTTCTTGGAAAATCTTGTCTAAAACCACTTCTACTTCTTCAATGCTTTCTAGCTGGGCCAACAAAGAACTCATATCAAGCTCCATTACTCTTTTGAAATTAACTTCTGGCAAACTTTCTCCTTTAATGCTTTTTTGAGCTAAATGATAAACAATGTTTCTCTTGCCTACTCCTGGCTGACCTACTAGCAAAACATTGTTCTCTCCTCTGGTAGCTAAAATCCTTTCTACTGCTTCTAGCTCTTCTTCATGGCCTACAAACTCCATATCTGCCTTTCTTACTATGTTTGTAAGATCTCTGGCATATTTGTCTAAGGTTATTGTGTAACCTGCTCCCCAGCTCTTTGCCAAGGTGCCCATTTTAGCTAAGTTTTCATAATCCCAGAATCTTTTCCTTTTTCTTTCTCTTTTTTCAATGCTTTGAAGCCACCAGCATAAGTTTTCAATATCTTCTGCTTTTAATCTGTTGTTCAGCAGAATTCTTTTAAACACTAGGTCTGTTTTAGCTAAAGCAGAAAACAAATCCTGGATTTCAATTCTTTTGTGGCCTTTTGCTGCAGCTTCTTTTAATGCTCCTTCTATTGCCTTTTTAAAGCTCTCTGAGAAATCTACTGGCCCTGTTCTAACAAAAGCTAGTTTATCAATTTCTCTTTTCACAATATTTTCTGCTTGCTTTAGGTCTAAAAGAAGACGGTTGAATATAAAATTAAGCTTTAAGGACTTATCTTTTAAAATAAACTTTAAAATATGGGTTGAAGTAATTTCAGGGGCAGTGCTTATCTTAATAGCAGAATTTACAGCCCTAGCAGACTCTAAACTCAAAAGCTCTGCTATGTTATATTTATCTATATCTGCCATCACCTGCTTAATATTTAATAACAAAGTAGGGTTTTTAATCTTTGTATTAAAAAAACCTTCCTGAAGCCAGAAAAAGACAAACAAGCAAAAGAACATTATGGAAAACCCTAAAATAGGCCTGTTTATAGAATAAGACCAGTTTTCTCCTAAAAACCCGTAAGTAAACAAAATAACAAACAAAACAAAGAAAATAAAGCAGGCTCTTTTCAAATCGCTTACCAGTTTAAAATAAGAAAACTTCTCTATAATTAATGACTTGTATATTTCTGTTTGCTTAAGATTAAAGTTCATGCTAGAAGAATAATAATTTAAAGCCAAATAAAAATCCTCCAACTAAAAGGCCAGGCATTACTATCCAGACAAATAATATTGCCAAGCCTGCTATTAAAATGAAAATCTCCAAGACAATGCCAATAACTATTAGAATAGTTCTAAGCATAGCCCCAATAATCCTGGACATAAGGTTAAAAACCAAACTTTCAAAATTCTTCCAAAAATCAAATATATTGCCATAAGGAGAATAATATCTGTGCCAATGAGAAAAAAAGGTCTTCAGTAATGTAGGAATTGAGAAATATTCCATATTAAACAAAAGAAAGTTTTTCCAGGCCTTTAAAAGCCCAGAAACCGTATCAATATAATACCAAGCAAAAAATTTAGGCAGAATACTTACCATTAGTATATTATATCAAAACAATTGACTTTTTAAAATAAATATACTAATTTAATATAGAACAAACAGAACTTTTAAATAAAGAAAGGGAAAGTAATGAAAGATATAAAAGAAAGAACCAAATCCTGGTGGAAGCTAAACCTAGCCAACTTCATCACTGTTGTCGGACTTTTTCTGACTATTGTTTTTATCTACCTGTGCCTATACCATCCGGAAATGCTTTGGTTGATAGCGGCTTTAATCATACCCATAGAAGCGAGCGACTATATTGATGGAAAAATAGCGAGAAGATACGGGGAGAGTCTCTTGGGCTCCATTTTAGACAGAAAAAGAGACCGGGTGTTCATATTCCCCTCCCTTATAATTTTAGCTTGGCACCATAGGTGGAAATTAGAGCAACTCCCTACAGCTCTGGTCTATGCTGGGAAAATTTTGATTATTATAACAATAATATTGGAGGTGATTACCCTGCTGACCTTTTTTGTGGGGGTAGTCCTGAAAAGCATAGAAATTGTTTTCTATAATCAAAAAAAAGAAAAGCTAGACCTCGGGCCCAACGAAGCAGGCAGAGATTCCATATACTGTGGATTTGCAGTAATAACAGTATGGATATGGTCTTTAACCATTGAAAAGTATTCCGGATTACCCGTGATTTATTTCTCTACCCCGCTCCTAGCATATGGATTGGGAAGAATGATCTGGAAGCGCATACTAAGCCTGCATGGATATTGGGAAAGAGTCTTCCCCAAAAACTAGCAAAAAAGCTCAGTGAAACACTCATTGAGCTTTATTTTTTAGTTATTCACACTTGACATTATAAATAAATTTTGCTATATTTAAATAATCACTACGAAAAAGACCCTGATGTGGTTTCGTCCGCATTGGGGGCTTTTTCATTTTGGATTTTTAAAATTGATTTCTGGTCATTTATATAAGATATTTTTGCCCCAGTTCTTTTTAAAAGAATTGAACATTTTTTGGGAATGCTTGGAGATAAAATAACACTAAGTTTATTCTTTTCTATTAAAAAATTAACTAAACTTGCGTAATCTCCGTCGCTTGTAATAATAACTGCTTTTTCAAAGTTATTTTCATAAATGTCGCAAACTACTTGCAACACAAAATCAGCATCGCAATTTCCCTTTGGCCTGCCGGTTCCATCGTATATCACTTCCTTAAAGATTAAAGTAAATCCTGATTCTTGAAGATATTTATAAAGGTTTTTGTATTTTGAAATCATACCAATAAAGATATAGGCCTTTTTAATGCCGTACTTTTCAGACAACCAAACTCTAAATCTTTTATAATCTAAAGACCAGCCAAGTTCTTTAATGGCTTTGTTGAGATTTGCTCCATCTATATAGGCAAAATTATTGCTTTCTTTTCTCATTATTCCATTTTATCAAAAAATCGAAAACAAAAAAGCTCAGTGAAACACTCATTGAGCTTTTTCTTTTGTGGGCGTGCGAGATCTCGTCTTGACAAATCTGATATACTTTGCTATAATACTAGTAGCAAAAACGAAATTGTTCACAATCTATATTGTTCACAATCTATTTGGAAAGGAAACAAAAGATGAAAAAGAACGGGTTTGATCTTGTAGAAATTCTTATTGTTGTGATAATTCTGGGAATTCTGGCAACTATAGTGATTCCTCAATTTGTAAAAACTCTCCCACCTGCTGAAGGGCCACTAGGCATAAGAGTAACAGCATCCCCGGGTAACTCTACTTGGAATCAACCTGGTGGAGTATTCTTCAAAATCCGATACGGATACGGAAGAAAAGAGGATATTGATTTCAGAGATTACGGTTTTGATGGAACCCTTGACTACGTATCTTACTACGACCAGGAAGACAAGAAAAAGCACGAAGTTGACCCAAATATGCCGGAGTGGAATTTATGGGTTGAGCACTACCTCCAGGTCCGACAGAAAGCCACAATTGGTAAAAAGCCAGAATTAGCTCAATAGCACATTTGTATCATTGGAGCGCCGGTTATAAACTTAAAAACCGGCGCCTTTTTATTTCAAGTTCCCTCAACATTTGGAGTTCGCTTCTAATCTACGAGTGGGCGTGCGAGGATTTGAACCCCGGACTTCTATCATGTGAAGATAGCACTCTGACCGCTGAGTTACACGCCCCATAATCTATATTATAATTTTGACCTTAATTAGTAAAGGACTTATAATGGTATAATAATATGAACATTTTTGAGCTTCATTTTAATCCTAAAAAGGAAAACCATACTTTTAATACATTTATCTCAGAGCCTCAAAACGCCATTGAAAGAAAAATGGGCAGCTTGTATATGGCAGGAGAAATAACCAGCCCCTTGTTAAAACCAGAAGAATTCTTAGCAAAAACAGCAAATACTATAAAGAAAAGCTTTTACAGCCCTGCCCAGCGGCAGGCAAGCCAGAAACTAAGCCCAGAAGTTTCTCTGGCAGCTGCTTTAAAAAGAACAAATGATTTTTTAGGAGAAGAAGTTAAAAAAGAAAATGTTGGCTGGCTAGGCAATTTGAACTTTGCTGTTTTGTCAATAAAAGATTACAATCTGGTATTCACTAAAACAGGAAATATAAAGATTATTTTAATAAGAGACGGTCAAATAGCAGATATTGGAAAGAATCTAAGCTTGCAAGGAATTGAACCCTACCCTGTAAAAGTGTTTTTTAACGTTGCTTCAGGCAAATTGCTTGAAAATGATATTCTTTTGCTTTTAAGCAACAATGTTTTTGAATTTATCAAAGAAAAAGGCATATTAAATACTTTTGCAAGCTCTCCAGACATTAACCCAAAAAGAATAAAAGAGCTTCTGCCTCAATCTTTGTTCACTAAAGGAGACGGCTCTAAAATATCAGGGCTTTGTTTAATCTTTTCATTTAGCAAAGAAAAAGCCAAGTCGCCTTTATCAGTACTTCTCGCAAAAGCAGAAACAAGAGAAAAACACCGTGTCTTCCCTGTTCCTATTATTGTAAAGCCGATAAAAAGCGCGCTTTTAAAAGTTAAAAAAGCAATCCCAAAGAAAAAAATCCATCTCCCTAGAGTAAAAAGTTCTTTTGTTTCTTTGAAAAATCCAGCAATAGAAAAACTTAAAAAAACTAGTGATCTTAAAAAGAAGACCGCGTTAGTGGCAGGTTTTGTGATTTTGCTTTTGGCTGGCTTTGTTATTTTCAAAACAGCAGAAAACAGAAGAGAAAAAGATATAATAAAAACTTTTAATCAAATAGAACAAAAAGTAAAACAAGCAGAAAGTCTTTTAATGGCTCAAAACCAAGAAGAAGCAGACAAGCTTTTAAAACAAGCTTTTAAACAAATATCTCCTTTAACAGAAAAAGACAGCTCTTTAATGCCTTCTATATTGTCTTTAAAAGAAACAATTCAGGGAAACTTAGAGAGATTAAACAAGCTAGAAAAGATAGAAAGCCCGGAAACTGCTTTTGAAATTACAGATTTTGCTCCAGAAAAAATAGCAGTGTCTGCCGGAAATATCTATTTGTACAATGACTCTGGCTTTTTGCAAAAAATAATAATTAAAACAGGAGAAAAAGAATTCATTGAGATTTCAGATAATGTAAAACATCTAGACTCAAGTTCTGGAGCTATTCTAGCTCATGCTGAACCAAACAAGGTTTATTATTCAATAAAAGGAATCTGGCAAGGAAAAGAATTAAGCGCGCCTTTATCTTACCAAACCAACTTTGATTTATTCTCTTCTTATCTTTTTAACCTTTATTTCATTGATAGCAAGACCTGCGACATAACAAAATACCCTTATCTAACTAATTTTCAATGGGGCCCTCCAAAACTCTGGCACCAAGACTTTGGCAAAACCTGCCTAGACCCAAAATCTTCCGCAATAGACGGCTCTATTTGGGTTTTAAACCAAGATAATACCATTACCCGCTATTATACAGGAGAATTCCAGGAAAATATTGAGTTAGACGTATTCCCTTTTCCAGAAGAATTCACCCAAATAAATATAAGGAATAATCTGTATATTTCAGAGCCCAAAAACAACCGTCTTATTATTCTAGAAAAAAACGGAAAAGTAATAAGGCAATTCCAGTCAGAACAGTTTAATAATTTAAAAAGCTTTGCCTTATCAGAAAACGGCAAAACCATTTATCTCCTCAACAACACCACTATATATAGAATAGAGCTATAGAGAGGCCCGACCTCTCCTGGCTGCGAAGCTTTAATAGAGGTCGGGCCTCTAAAAAACTCAAACCTTAAGCATCATTACTATATACGCAATAAGAGAAATAAATATTATTGCTGGAATAACTGTTTTAGCATAAGGGCAGTACAAAGAATAAAGAACAAAACAAACAATCACTCCCAAAGCTAAGAGCCAACAGCTCTTTTTTTTATCTATTCTGCCTGTTTTAATGCAAACAAAAAACAGCCAAATTAATAAAGCTATTACAGGAATTAAAATAAAACAAAGATACATATTATATTACTATGCTAGCATACTTTTTAGCTTTTTTGCAACCAAATTCTCAAAAAAAGAGCAGGTTTTTAATCTGCCCAAAGTTAATTATTTTCAGCTTTTTCTCCATTCTTTTCTCTCTCCAGGATGCAACCAATCTTTTATTCTTCTTCCTACTTCTCTTAATAAAAGCCATGAACCCTTGAGAGCTAAAATAACAATTCCCACAGCAAAAAGCAAGCCAATAAAAAGTAAAGCATTTCCCATGATATAAATCCCCTTTCTTGTTATAAAAGAACAAAATTAAGTTTTTTTTATTACGGTAAAGGTGTTAAAATGTCTATTGAAACATCACAGCCATATTCTCCTGAAGAATCAACCACTCCTCCCTGATTGTCTTGAGAAACATTGCCTAAAATAGCAGGCACTTTAAAATAAATAGTCCAAACATCTTCAGGATCTTCTACACCGATAGAAGCTGAATCTTTTACATCCCCTTCTCCTTCAACGCTGATAGCTGTTAAATGCTCACAAAGGTTTCTGTAATAACCTGGCATATCAGGATCTCCACCATCTGGGAGCTCTGGATGCCCTGGGGGTAATGGTTTTCTTTTTAAAATAATTCTGTATTCAATGCTGTCTGGATCCTGCCCCTCTTTAACATACTGAATAGTAACTGTTCCTTCAAGCTCTTCTCCTGGAAAAACCGTGCCAAAATCCAAACCCTCTTGTTCAAGGGTAATAGGAATAATTACTGTTTTAGCAGAAACCTCAATAATCTTATACTGAATAATAAGAGCTGCTGTTATTAAAACAGCTCCTAAAGATAAGATAATAAATAATCTTTTTGAATTATTCTGATTCATAAGTTTCATTATTAGATTCTGTACTTGTTTCTATAATGCTCTCTACTGGCTCTTCAATTACTGGCTCTGGAACAAAGGTCTCTTCATTAGACCCTGTACTTGTCTCTACAATACTCTCTGGAAGCTCTAGTCCTAGCTCTAGTTCTTCTGTTGGATCTTCCTCGCCCTCCGTAGCTTCCTTGTCCTCTGTAGCTTCAGCGAAAGAGGAAGCGAAGGAGGGTTCAGTAGATTCTGTACTTGTTTCTATAATACTTTCTACTAACGGGGTAGGCTCAAAAACAATGCCTAACCTTGCTTCTATTTCTTCTATGCTCAAAGCTTTAGGACAGAAATTCTCATCAGACATATCATGACCTGCTCTTAAAATATTATTTTTATCAATAGCTATTATCTTTATTCTAGCATCTGGGTCTTTAGTTTCAAATGATTGGTTTTCTGGAATAGTCCACCAGCACTCTCCATCATTCTCAGTATCACATGTTGGATCTTCTCCAGTAATTGGATAAAAACAATTCTTTCCAGAATCATTACAATACCAAATATATATGAGCAAATCATTATCACTGCCTCCAGGATTAATTGCAGTCCACCTAATAGTGTACATTCCTAGCCCTTCAACAGCATAACCCTCTGGAGCAATCTCCCATTCTTCTCCTCCATTTGGCTCTAAAACAACAACCTGAGGCAGCATAGCTTTATCTAAACACACTCTTAGCAAATGCATTTCATTAACACCAGCTAAAGCATCTTTAATATCTATAAGATCCTGCCTAGTAGAATTTGGATCTGTTAGCCATTGATCTGCCAAATCAACTAATTGATATAAAGTTATTGTCTGGCCCTCAAATTCAAGCTCATAATCCCCTATTCCAAAATGCAGAATATTAAGCTTCATTGCTAAAAGCTGAGCCCTTAACATAATAGCCGCAACTTTGGAATTAGCATTGATAAAAACAACATCAGCATTGTTGGGGCTATCAACAATATGATAATATTCACTTCCTGAATTCTTTCCTAAAGTTATTGGGAAATATGGTGCTGCTACTTCCAAATGAGTTTTCCAAAAGCCAATAGTCCTGGTTTCTGACTTGTGGCATATTCTAGCAGTAACATTAATAATATGGGATTCATAAGCATAAAGTATAGGCAAGTGAGCTAGCAAAACAGCCAATATTAACACCAAGCAGGTTAATGCCTTATAATTTGTTTTTACTTTCTTTACCCCGCCCTTTCTAGCGGGGTTTACTGAAACATCTATCTTGCTATCCGGCACTTTTTTATGCTTTATCTTAAGCTTCATATTTTGCTTCTATTCACTAATATATTAATGCTTCCCAAATAAGGAATTCTTATTGGCTTGTTTTTTCTTTCAACTGCCTTGCCAATAATAGCTTCATATCTTACAGGAGAATCATTAACATTATTAGCATCTCCTTTAGTAGTTAGAGTTTGCTCATTTTTTTCTATTACTCTGTGAATAGTAAAACCTTTTTCATTCCTATAAACAACAATATCTCCTATATCAATATCTTCTTTGCCAGCTCCTTTAATAAACACTAAATCTCCTTTTTTCAAAGCAGGCCACATAGAACCTGAAGTAATAGAAGCCATTGGATAATCTGTATTCAAAGCATAGCTCATTACTTTAGGTATTGCCCAAATCAAAACCACCAGTATAGCAACATACACTACCCAACCAATTATCTTTCTAACTAATTTTTTCTTCTTTTTTTGCTCTTCCATGTCTCATAGGTAGCGGAGCGATATGTTTTTAAAGCAGGCAACGGAAGCTTTTTTGGCATGGTCCCAAGCGATAGCGAGGGCAAAAAAGCTGAGTTCCCAGGTTGCTGGATTTCGCTGGAAATCCAGACAACCGGTGCTAAGAAAACATATTGCGACGCTTAAAGAACTAGAATACTTTAGGCAATCTAAATATCCAGACACTACCCTTATACTGCTTTACTTCTGCTGACGGCGGTATTTCAATAGTAAAAGCAATCTTTGTTTCTTCTCCAGAACTTAAAGTAAAGAAGTTTTTATCTATCTGAATTAAATCAGAGATTTTACCAAACTTCCAGACAATAACAAACATTGACATTCTACCGCCATTTTTCATAGTTACATACCTGGTCATGCCGTTGTTGCGTGACAAATCGCCAAAATCCAAACTCTCTGTTAAAGGATTAACTCCCATAACATTTTCACCCTCAACAACATTAACCACCATCTTGTACTTTGCAGCATTTATAATCTGAATTGCCACAACCACAACAATAACCAGTAATATAAC
>Ga0111214_106_pt1 | contig 39876 bp, 45 predicted proteins | sample DeeMarSWOR152_54_FD_80365 | JGI IMG/M metagenome (GOLD analysis project Ga0111214, IMG submission 80365) | Parcubacteria bacterium DG_72
TCCATACATCCTGGTATATCATAAATACAAGAACCATCATCAATAGTAGCTGCTGGATTATAGTTTGTAGCTAAGGGATCCATACATCCTAGTACTGGAATAGGAATAGGGGGGGCTGCTGGGGCTGGACAATCAATAGTCCACCACTGCCTCAAGCCAGTCCATCTAGCTACGTTAATAGACGTTAAAAACATATTAATAATTACCCAGGCAAGGTAAACAATTAAAAGGCCTATTACCAAAGCTCCTAAAAGCTTTTTTGCCCTACTTATGGTTTCAGGCCCTGACTGGCCAGCATAAGCTGAAACCATCATAGCGCCTGCTATTATTATCATTAAAGCTGCGATTACTGGTACAATTCTAGTTAAGGCAAACCTAACAAGGTTTTGAATCAATACAAAAAAATCGCACAAAGTGCAAGGACAAGTTGGTCCTCCGCAAGGAAGTAAAGCATCTGGATTAATATCTGTTGGACAATTAATCCTTTGAGTTTGGGCAAAAACAAAATCAGGAGCAAAAGATAAGGCAATAAAAATTAAAAAAAGTATTAAAACTGCTTTTTTCATTTTATTTATTATACCATTTAATCCAAGGTTTATACATATAATCATCGCACTATTTTATGATTCGCAACAATAAACGCCAGGATGGAGCCCGCGATATCTAACGCAGGGTTCTCCGCACCAGCCAGTAACGACTCCACCGCGGCAAGTAATAGCCATATCATTTCCCCAGCCCTCGTCATTATACAGCCAGGTGCCTTCAAAATCACAGCCAATGAGTTGCGGACCACAATCTTTATCAACGGCCAGCGCGGTTTCGCAACAATAAACGCCAGGGTGGAGCCCGCGATATCTAACGCAGGGCTCTCCGCACCAGCCAGTAACGATTCCACCGCGGCAAGTAATAGCAATATCATTTCCCCAGCCCTCGTCATTATACAACCAGGTGCCTTCAAAATCACAGTCAACGCCATTAGTGACAGTTTCAGTTTCGCAACAATAAACGCCAGGATGGAGCCCGCGATATCTAACGCAGGGTTCTCCGCACCAGCCAGTAATAATTCCACCGCGGCAGGTAATAGCCATATCATTTCCCCAGTCCTGGTCGTTATACAGCCAGGTGCCGTCAAAATCACAGACGGCCTGTCGTATCATGACAGGAGCAGGCACTAATGGCTTTGGATTCATAGGAACAGGAGAAGGAAGAGCAGGCGAAGGTGGCTGAGCATAAGCCACGCAAGCAGATTCATCAAACCCAGAGCAATCTTTAAGACATGCTAAATCTCCTGATTCAAATCCTCTGGTTCTGCAGGTTTGTCCGGCCAGAGCATTTCCATCGCAAATTTCAACTTCATCATTATTATTAGGTCTTTGAATATTATCGTCTCCACAAAAAGTTCCTACTAATGTTGGCGGCGTTGGCTGAACTTGACTAGGGCAGTTAATAATCCATAAATTATTTAATCCTGACCAAGTAACAGCTCCAGTAGCTAGCAAAACCATATAAACAATAACCCAGGCAGCATAAATAATAATAACTCCTATCACAACCCCTGCTAAAGCCCTTTTAATCTTGTTGATTATTTCAGGGGCTCCTTTCCTAGCATAAGCTGTTATGACCATAATGCCTATAATCAATGTAATTAAAACAGGTGTTAGGGGTTTTAAAATTATATTATCAATCATTCTATCAATCATTACGAAAAAATCACACAAAGTGCAGGGTAAACACTCATCTCTTGGAGTAGAGGGATCATCACACTTTCTTCCGCAAGGAACCATTCCTCCTGGCTCTGTGCAGGCAGGACATGTTCGCTGGGCAGAAGCAAAAACAGGTAATAATAAAAAAACCAAAAACCAAACCAAAAGAATCTTTTTCATATTTTTTTATTATATCACAACAATAAAAAAACCGTAATCAAAAGAGACCCGACCTCTATTTAAGCTTCGCAGTTTTCAAGAGGTCGGGTCTCTAAAAAGCTTTTACTTTGCAAAGGGATTTCTTGAACCTCTTACGTCAAAATGCACATGGCAGCCAGTTGATATACCAGATCCAGCCATGCCTGGTTTCCCTCCCATTAAAGCAATAATTTCTCCTTGGGAAACTTGCTGGCCAGACTTAACCAAAGCAGCTTGCAAATGCCCATACATTGTTACAACTCCGTTAGGATGCAGGATTCTCACGTAATTGCCAGCTCCTCCATTCCAACCATAGGATACTCTTTGAACAATGCCAGCTGCTGCTGCAATTATTGGATCTCCACATTTTCCTCCAAAGTCAATAGCATTATACCAGTGAAGGCCTTGAGTAATATAACAAGAAGTATGGGGACAGATAAAGTAAGAAGAACCAATTGGCATCCTAGAAGCTACGTAAGTAGTTTTTTTAGCCGGCATTTTCCCTTCAGGGATAATTAAAATATCTCCTACAAATATATCAGCCTCATCAGAAAGATCATTAAATTCAACAATCTCATCTACTTTACCCTTAAAAGTCTCTGCTATTTCGCTTAAAGTATCTCCCGATTTTACGTGATACAAAACTCCTGAAACTGGCAAAATAACAAGTTTCTGCCCAGGTTTAATTACTGTTTTAGAACTGAGCTCGTTTGCCCAAAGAATCGTATCCGCACTTATATTATATTTTTCAGCAATAGAATAAACAGATTCTCCTTCTTGAACAATATATTCAAAAACATTATTGCCACCGTCTAACTCCATTTCTCCTCCTCCAATAATAGCACCCAAAACCTGAGTATTAATAGAAGAAGGTGGTGAAACAGCTAATATGCTGTTATCTCCCAGCAAAGCAATTTTAGGCGACTCCCTTAAGAAATTATTAACTGGTTTTGCAAATAAAGATTCTGCTTCATTTAAACTGGCTTTTAAAAAAGAAAAACTCCCCAAAGAAAGGGAATTCAAGCCAAAGCATAGAAAGCCAAAGAAAAAAACAATCAAAACAATGATTAAATAAAAAAAGGGGTTCTTTTTAAATTTCTTTTTAGCAGCTGAAAACAGCTGGATTTTAGAAATAATTCTGTCTCCTATTTAAATTCAACCTATTCTTTTATAATATCTTGCTCATTAAAAATGGTCAATATTAAAGAAGTTAGAAACATGTTAATATAAAAAAATGAATATATTTAAAAAATATAACATAAAGCCCAACAAACGACTAGGCCAGAATTTTCTGACAGACAAGGCTACTGTTAAAAAAATAATAAAAGCAGCTAATTTAAAATCAAATGACATTGTTTTAGAAATAGGACCTGGTTTTGGAGTTTTAACAAAACAAATTGCTAAAATTGCAAAAAAAGTAATTGCTGTAGAAAAAGACAGCAAGCTATGCTCCGTGTTTAAAGAAGAGCTTAAAGATTATAAAAATGTTGAAATTCTAAATAAAGATATATTAAAAACTAATATTACTAATTACAAATTACTGATTACTGATTCCAAAATCATTGCTAATCTACCCTTTTATATTACAGCTCCTGTTATCAGAAAGTTTTTAGAGGTGAAAAATAAACCAAAAGAAATGATTTTAATCGTACAAAAAGAAGTAGCTCAAAGAATTACAGCTAAACCTCCCAAAATGAGCATTTTGGCTGTGTCTGTACAAGTTTATGCTGATTCAAAAATATTATTCTATATCTCTAAAAACTCTTTTTATCCTAAACCAAAAGTAGATGCTGCCCTGTTAAGAGTTGTGCCACGGATTAATGCGGATTTAAAACAGATTGATGCAGATAAATTCTTTAAAATAGTTAAAGTAGGGTTTAAATCGCCGAGGAAACAATTGATAAATAACCTAAGTAAAGAATTAAAAATAGACAAAGAACAAGCCGCTACGTGGTTAGAGAAAAACAATATTGATCCAAAAAGAAGAGCTGAAACTTTAACAATTCAAGATTGGAAGAATTTATGTAAAATGTTATAATGTTCTAATATTATGAAAACTGTGGAAAAAATTTTGAAACCTGTTTTAATCTTATTTTTCACAATAATTGGTTTTATTATTCCTCAAGTCACCTATGCTGTTCCGAACTTTGTAATAAATCTAGCAACAGGGTTGCCTTTATTTGTTTTATGGCTTATTGTGGAGCTTGGTGTTTTTATAGTAGAGATAGCTGCCTGGGTTGTTAACTGGGTTTTAAGTCCTAATTTTATAACAATGTCTTACACCAACCCTGCCCGTAACCAGATTATTGCAACTGGCTTGGGCGTTACCCAGAGCTTGGTTAATATGATATTAATATTAATTTTGATATACATTGCTTTAGCTACTATTTTAAGATTACAAGAATATCAAGCTCAAAAACTATTACCTACTTTCATTATTATTGCTCTTTTGGTAAACTTTACTCCTGTTATTTGCGGCTTAATTGTTGATGCTTCTAATATTATAATGAATTTCTTTGTTAGAGGAATATCAGATGGAACCACCAGATTCGCAAATGAAATATCTCCGAAAATAAATGATATAGGAAGTATTTTTGATATGAACAAAGATTGGGAAAAAACCGCTGAAATAGCCCTGCAAAAAGTAGTTCTTATTCCTTTCTTCTTTGTGTTGGCTTTTGTTTTGTTCCTTTTCGCCTTGCTGTTTATGTTAAGATATATGGCTATCTGGATATTAGTAATACTCTCTCCAATTGCTTTTATAGCTTATATTTTACCTATTACAAGAAACTGGTGGAGAATGTGGTGGTCCGCATTTGTTAATTGGTGTTTTATAGGTGTTTTTGCTGCTTTTTTTCTTTATTTATCTTTATTTTTTGTAACCTCTATTCAAGCATCTGTCCCTACGCCAACCGGAATAACTCCAATAGCTTCTAGTGCTTTTTCAGGTGTTTTGCCCTATTTAACTGGCGTTGTGTTTTTAGGATTAGGCTTTGTTATAGGCCTAAAAACCTCAGCTATGGGAGCTTCTACTGTAATCCGCTTTGCCCAAGCCAAAGGAAAAATATATGGAACCAAAGCAGCTAAGTTATATGCCAGAGAATTAGGGGGCATTAGAACAGCAGCGAGATTAGCAAAGAAAGGAGCAAAAAGATTAGGCGCAGAAAGAATTGCTAGAGCCGGTCTAGATAAAGTAAGCAGGGCGGCTTCAAGAGTAGGAGATCTCGGCATACGCATACCAGGAACACAAAGAAGAATAAAACCTCTTGCATTCTTAAAATGGGCTACACCAAAATTAAGAGAAGCTGGAAATATAAGACCGCGAGTAGAAGAAGCAGAAAAAGCCCATGCAAAAGAGTCTGGCGTACAAACAGCTCAGCAGATTTTAACGGGCACAATCGTGGGCGCTGAAGCTACTGGAGGATTGATTAAAAACCTAAAACAAAATGATGCCCAAGATCTGTTTATTGAAGCTAAAAAAATCCGCAGATGGAAAAAGATGTCTGACCAAGAAATTCTACAAGACGAAAAATTTAGCAGCATAATAGCCCCTCTTCTTAAAAACGCTAGAAATTCAGGTTTTTTAGGAGCTACTCTTAGAAGAGACCCTCGCTTAGCTAAAATAGCAGCAAAGCATCGTATTGGAAGTTATGGAAACATTAAAGACGAAAAAGGCAACCTTCTAACTGGAAAAGTTCTTGAAAAAGCTGCTGTGGCTAAGGCAGTTAATGAGGCCAGGGCTCATCTTAACGACTGGGAGCCAGAAAGCTTGAAAGACCCTGAAGTATTAGAAGCATCCTTGGGAAACCTTGAAAGAGAAAGATGGCTGCAAGTTACTCGCGGGATTAAAGCGGGACAAACAACTTCTTTAACAAAAATGGACGAAACCTTTTCTAATTTTATTAAAAGCCAATCTGAATTTAAAGGAAAAAGCGATCAAGAAATTAGAAAAACATTAAAAAAAGCATCTAAGGATAAAGCTAGGGCCGCTGAAGGAAAAACTCTTGAAAATGATTATTGGGAAAAATATGGACAAAAGATTGAAGGAACTTACGGAAGTGCTCACTACTTTGAGGCATTGAGAGATAAAAGATTCAGAGACACTGGCTGGAGAGAAGGACGATTTTCTCCTCCTTCACCAGCAGAAACCATAGGATTAGGAGAAACTGAAAAAGAAACCCCGCCACCACCTCCTCCGTCACCACCTCCTCCACCGGGTAGAGGACCTGGTAAAACGACGGGTGGAGTTACGGGCATGGGACAAAAACCACCAAAAGGCAGAAAAACAGGAGGAAAATCAAAGAAAAAAACAAAACCGCCTCGCGGCAGAGGACCAGGAAAGTCGTCTGATAAGAAGACAAAAGAAGAAAAAAACGATAAAAGTGTTCAAATTCCTTTTATGATTACTCAAAAAATGAGAAAAGATTTAAGAGAAAGAGGATACAGCGAGGAAGATATAAGCAAAATGACGCCGCAAGAAGCAGGTGATATTTTAAAAAAATAAAAAAAGGAGCTGTTGACACAACGGCTCCTTTTGGTTTTATTTAATCTTGTTTCTTTGCTGGTTTGTCTTGTTTTGTCTCGCTTTGTTTTTCTTCTTGTTTCTCTGCTGGTTTATTTTGTTCTGTCTTGCTTTGTTTTTTTCCTTGCGGCATTCTTATTGCGCTAGCAATCAATTCCAAGAAATCTTTTTTCATTCCTGTGCTACCCGAAGTATCAATTCTTACCCAACTACCACTTTCGGCAGCCATTTTTTCAGTAAATCTCTTTAGGCAAAAATTCGTATACTTTGTTAGAAGCTTTCCGCTTTCGTCTTTGTTGATTTCTTCTTGCATCTTATCAATGCTTATGCCTCTACCCAGAGCCATTACACCAAGAACAGCATATGATATTTCTCCTGCGAATCTTTCTGCCTCTTTTTGCCCAAGAAATCCTTTCAGCGTGGCCTCGCGGAACTTATCTCCCGGATTAACGCTGATTACATCCGCAGCTCTTACTTTTATGCCATATTTATCTTCGCATTCGTCGACTAAAAATGATTGACCATCGTCGCTCGGCTCACCATGTTTGTCAACCTTCTCTTCAAGGCGTCTATAAATCTCTTTGCCTAAATCTTTTTCTGAAGAGATCCACTCTGCATAAGAATGCTGCGTATAAGCATTTCTCACAGCTGCTCTAACTCTGTTCAATACGGCTTCAAGCCAGTCTTGAACATTAAACTGTGATTTATATGGATTTATAATCCTTATAGGAAGTATTACTTCAATATCAGTTGGAAGCAATAGTTTATCTTCAGCCTTTGAAACAATGCAAAGATAAATATCTTCTTTTAACATCACATAATCCAGAATCTCTTCTTTGTGTTCTATCTTCGCGCCATTCTCTCCTACGCTGGTCCAAGTAAATGGATAGATATAGACATCGTCTACGGGCCACCATCCATAAAAATATAGGCCACCAAACATACGTTTTGGAGGATCTCCCTCCACAACATCCCAAAGATCTTTATCTGGATACTGACCTTTGTTCTTGGGCTTTACTAAGACGTGTTCTTGCCAATTAATTATCGCTTCCTTAAATTGATCACTCCTAACTATATCCTTACCCGTGCCCTCTGGAATAAAAGTAAAGTAAAGGTTGTTGGGAGCCCACCAGAAATAGATAATCAAAAAGATTATTACTAACATTGCTACTATGGCTAGTAGCACTAGTGGTATCACTAATAACCAATACCAAAGACCTTTCAGTGGCAAGAATATCGGCATACACACAATACCTGCTATTATCAATATTCCTAAAAATATTGAGGTGGCTAAAATTTCGCCCCGATTTAAATTATTCTTCTTCTTAAGAATTCTGGCCCATGGTTTAGAAATCAACCTTCCCAAGGGAGGGACTAATTTCCAAGCAGTTAATGCAATTGCCAAGACAACAAAAGTTAAGACAATCCAACTCCAAACATCCAAGCTTTTCAAATATTGTTCAATGTTCATTTTCTTTCCTTTCGATTTTTATTGTTCTATCTGTCTTTTTTTGTGAACGTACTACAACTAAAGAAACAATCTTCAGCTTTTTAATAATAGCATATAATTTAATTTCTGTCAATAGAAAAAGGGCGAGGCCCGTCCTCGCCCTTTTTCTTGTTTAAAATTATTATTAAGTGGATTTTATGGGCATTACTACATATAGATATGTGTCGTCGCCTACTGGCCTTAATACACCCGGGCCTGAATCTCCGTTTAAATCAAGGATAATTTCAGAGCTTTTAATATTTAAAAGCCCGTCTAATAAAAATCTGTGGTTAAAAGAAACGGTCATGTCCTCGCCTTTTATTTTAGAAGAAATAGATGATTTATAATCACCAATATCTGGACTTTGGCTTAAAATGCCAACCTGTTTTTTTTGAGAATTAACCTTAAGCTTTATTTCATTTACCTTGCCAGAAAATAAAGCAGCTGATTTTATTTGATTAATAAATTCTTCTTTGTTTAGCCTTAATTGGCTTGTGAATTTCTTGGGGATAATCTCTGTATAATTTGGGTATTCTCCTTCTATTAATCTGGAAACAATTTGGATTTCTGGATGATTGGTTTCTTGCATTAAGCTTTCAAACATTATTTGGTTGGGTGAAAAATATATTTTCATTTCTCCTTGTTCTTCTCCAAAAATATTAATAACCTCTTTAATTGTTTTCTGGGGTATTATTAAAGAATATTCTTTGCTTAATCCTTCTGCTCCTTTTAAAGATATTGTTTTTTCTCCCAGTCGGAAACTATCAGTAGCAGCTGTGGTGATTAAATCTTTTTTAAAATTAAAATACACGCCAGATATCTCAGGCCTGGTAGTAGAGGACACAGCAATATCAACTAGCTGAGATAGGCCTTTGCAAAAATCAATATTTTTCACAGAAACAGATTCTTCTTTTCCTATTTTAGGAATAATCGGAAACTCTTCTGGGGGAAATCCTTTAATTTTTGTATTATAATTATTACACTCAATATTTAAATCGTTTCCCTTTTTAATAAGGTCTATCTTTTTGTTTGGTAGTAAATTAATAAAATTCAATAATAACCTAGAGGGAATAGTTAAATTTCCTTCTTTTTCTATTTTAGCTAAAGACCACCAATTAATACCCATTTCTAAATCAGTTGTAGATAGTTTTAAAAAGCTTTTTTCGCCACTAATTAAAACATTATTTAAAATTGGAAGGGTAAGAGATTTTAAAGAAACCCTTTCTGTAATATTTAAACCCTTTTTAATTTTTTCTTGAAGAATTGATATCTTCATAAATTTAATAATATAGTTATTTATTGTTTTTATTAAGGGAGTGGAAAAGTGTTGTTTTGAGTGTGTTTTTAATTAAAATAAAGTGTTATTAGTGTTGTTAAGGCTTCTGGGTTTTTTTTATTAATAAAAAACACTTAAATTTTTATACGACCTTTTTTGTGTTTTTCATCACATATTTCTTTATTGGTTACTTCACAGTTTTTAAGCATTAAAAATTTGTTCTTTAATCAAAGAAACCTCTTCATCTAGTTTTTTGTCTTTTTCTATTTCCTTTAATATTTTTTTATAAGAATGAATGGCTGTGGTGTGGTCTTTGCCAGAAAATTTTCTACCTATAAAAGGAAAAGAACTTTTTAACTCTTGTCTTAATAAAAACATAGCTATTTGCCTTGGTTTTACAATCTCTTTTTTCCTAGATGTTGTTAATAAATCTTTTTCTTTTAAATCATAAAAATCAGCAACCACCTGGATTATTTTTTTAGGAGTAATTATCCTACCAGGAGAAGATAATATGTTTTTAAACAGCGTTTTAACAACCTCTAGGTCAGGCTTTTGGTTGTTTAGGTTTTGGTACATTATTAAACGATTTAAAGCGCCCTCTAGCTCCCTAATGTTTTTCTTAATAACCGTGGCAATATATTGGTATAAGTCATCATCAAACTGAATTTTTTTCTCTTGAGCCTTGGCTTTTAGAATAGCAACTCTTGTTTCAAAATCAGGCGTTGATATATCAGCCATCATCCCTCCCTCAAAGCGGGACCTTAATCTTTCAGCCAAAGAGCTAATTGCTTTTGGCAGCCTGTCTGAAGATATTATAATCTGTTTGTTTTTTTCATATAAAACATTGAAAATATGAAAAAATTCTTCCTGGGTCTTTTCTTTGCCTGCTAGAAACTGAACATCATCAATAATTAAAGTGTCTACTCCTCTATATTTTTGTTTAAAGCTTTCTGTTTTTTGATTTCTAATTGCAGAAACAACCTCAGAAGTAAATTTTTCTGAAGGCACATATTTTACTTTGTTTTTTTTAAAAGATTTTTTAATTTCGTTTCCAACAGATTGTATTAAATGAGTTTTGCCCAATCCGGTTCCTCCATAAATAAACAAGGGGTTGTAAACCAATCCTGGTTTTTTAGAAACAGCAATACTTGCTGCATGAGGAAGTTCATTAAAAGGCCCCACAACAAAAGAGTCAAAAGTATATCTGGGGTTTAGGTTGGTGTCTTTATCTATTCTAAATTCACAAAATTCTAACTGGTCAGTTTCTGGTAAAATAATATTTTCTTTTTTTATTTCTTTTGTTTTGCTTTTCCCAATAGAATAACAAATATCTTTTATGCTTTTATCTGTTTCGTGCAATATTTTTAAAATATTTTTATTGTATTTATTTTCCAACCACTCTTTTACAAAAGAATTGGGCACTGCAACGCTAATCATACCTCCTTCTTGGGAGGTAATTTCAGTATTTTTAAACCAGGTCTCAAAATTAGCTTGAGAAATATTTAATTGAATTTGACCCAGCACTACTTGCCAAAGTTCTTCATTGGTCATATTTTAAAGACTTAATGTTTTTGATTATATCAAGACCCAAAGAGTAAGGGAAGAGCAAATTTTGTTAACAAGTTGTTAACAAGGTGTGAATATTTATACTTAATCTTAAAAATTTGAAAATTCAGTAAATTTTTAGTATAATTAAATTATTATTAAGGATACCTTAATATTAAATTTTTAAAAAATTTATGTCAATTACTTATAAACCAAAAACAAAAAAAAGAAAGAAAAAACACGGATTTTTAAAACGCCAAAAAACTAAGGCAGGAAAGAGAATTATAAAAAGAAGGAGGGCTAAAAAAAGAAAAAAATTGAGTGTTTAGTTTATGTTGAATAAAGAAAATAGGCTAACAAAAAAGAAAGACTTTGAAAATGTGTTTAAAACAGGCAAAGGGATTGAGCAGAGCTCTTTGTATTTAAAGTACAAGAGAAATAATTTAAAACAAACCAGGTTTGGCATAGTTATTGGAAAGAACTATTCTAAAAAAGCAGTAGAGCGCAATAAAATCAAAAGAAGAATAAGAGAAATAATCCATTCTAAAATTGCCGAAATAAAACAAGGACTTGATATAATAATAGTAGTATTGCCTGGAGCAGAGAATAGTTTTGAAAAACTAGAAAAAGAAATTAGTAGATTATTAGAAAAAATATAATTTGATGTTAAAAATTCTTTTGCAAAAATTAATTAAATTATATCAATTAACCATTTCTCCCCTATTGGGTAATTGCTGTAGGTTTTCACCTTCTTGTTCTAACTACTGCTATTTGGCAATAGAAAAATACGGAGCTGCTAAAGGCCTATGGCTGGGAATTAAAAGAATATTTAAATGCAACCCTTGGAGCAAAGGAGGAATAGACCAGCCATAAAATGAACTTTATAATAACAATATTCAACGAAGTATTGTATAGGCCGTTGTTTAACGCGCTTGTTTTATTATATGAATATATTCCAGGAGCTGATTTTGGTATTGCGATTATAATTCTAACAATACTAATTAAGCTTTTATTTTACCCTCTAGGAACTAAATCAATAAAGTCCCAAAAATCTTTAGCAGATCTTCAGCCCAAAATAAAAGAGCTTCAAGAAAAATATAAAGACGATAAGGAAAAACAAGCTAAAGAAATGATGGAACTTTACAAAAAAGAAAAGATAAGCCCCTTTTCTGGCTGTTTGCCTATTTTAATCCAGCTGCCGGTTTTAATTGCAATGTATAGGGTTTTTTGGGGAGGATTAGATCCTAGCCGTTTTTCTTTATTATACAGCTTTGTGCCCGCTCCAGGAGAAATTAGTTCAATGTTTTTAGGACTTGTTGATTTAGCCAAGCCAAATATTATAATGGCCTTACTGGTTGGCATATTTCAGTTTTTGCAGATAAAATTTATTACTCCTAAAACCAAAAAGAAAGCAAATGATTTTTCTGGTAGAATGCAAAAACAAATGATGTATTTTATGCCAGTATTTATTGTGGTAATTTTGTGGCGCTTGCCTTCAGCTCTAGCTTTATATATTTTAACTACAGTTCTCTTTACAATTGTTCAACAATATATTATAACTAAAAAGAAATATGTTGAGCCAAAATGATATAGAAAAAATAAAAGAATTGACAAAAGAGTTTTTCAACAAAACCAGTTTTGATATTGATTTGGAAATTTTAAAACCAGAAGAAAACACAGTTCCCATAAAAATAAGAACCTCAGAGCCCAAGGTTTTAATAGGCCAAAACGGCCAGACGCTTTCAGAAATACAACATCTTTTAAAATCATTATTAAGGCGCAAAATACAAACCGATTTTTATATTGATATAGATGTTAATGATTATAAAAAGAAAAAAGCTGAATATTTAAAAAGCTCAGCCAATGAAATGGCTGACGAAGTAGCACTTTCAGGAAAAGAAAAAATACTAACACCAATGCCTTCTTATGAAAGAAGAATTATCCATATGCAGTTAGCTTCTAGAAAAGATGTGTTAACAGAAAGCATTGGTCAAGAACCAGAAAGAAAAGTAGTTATTAAACCTTATTCTTCTTAAATTATAAAGCTTTTATATTGCTTAATACTATCATAGCGTCAGCATCTGCTTTAGCGCAGCAATCTCTTGCTCTTATCCAGCCACCTCCAGTCATGCCACCCGTTGAACCAATCCAGATATTACATTCTGCGAGTTCTTCTTCAGTAGCTTCATATCCTAGGCAGCGATCCCACCAGACTATATTATAATCGTCTTCTAAATTATTATCATTTTCAAAAAATATTTGAAAATAATAGCCTTCTTGAATAATATCACCTGCTTCTATTTCGTCTCGTTCTATTTTTTCCCATCTTGAACCAACCTTTCTTAATATGGTTGGAACCACAGTGTATGTTGGTGATGTAGCGCCATCAGATTTTAAAGCGTCTTTATATAAAATAACCAATGCTTCTCCATCAATTCTTATTGATTTTGGAGGGATTGTAATTCCTGCTTTAGTTTCTAAAATAGGTTTTGGTATGAATTGAGTTCCACTGGGGCTTACGTCTGCATAATAAGGACCAAAAGGCGCGACAGAAGAAATTTCTTGGTATGGATCTGGGTTTTTAAACCCGGCATTATAATTTTTTTCCACATATAATCTTACTTTCCAGATCATTAGGTTTCTTGTATAACGTTTGAATGGTTTGATTGAAGAAACTTTTACTGTTGGGAAAACTACCCTAGGATATCTAACTACAGTAAACATATAATGGAAAAAAATATTACCTATTCCTGTAAAATCATCATCATCAAAAACAGCAGCTCCGTAAGGATTAGCATTTGCCAGAGCCAAGATTCCAGCAGTTGAGATAGAATAAATAGATTCAGGAATAAACCAAATACTTTCAATTTTATCATTAAAATCAGGTTTAATAGCTCCTGCTGTTTTTACTTCATAGCACCTTTTGTTTATATAATTTAATAATTTATCAATTCTATTTTTAATTTGTTTTCTTATAGTCATATTGTTTGGGTCAGATATGACAGATAGGTTAAATCCTGAGCTTATTAATGTGTTTAAGACTGTAGCTGCATCTATGTTGCCAGTAGTATCGGGCAGCCTTTCTGTTAAATATACTTGTTCTAATATCCATACCTCTAAAGGGGCGAGTCCATTGTATTGGGGCATTGTTTTACAAACATATACCCCTGGAGATATAGTATTTATCATTGGTCTTAGGGGTGGCAGGCTGAATCTTAAAAACTGGGGGTTTATTTGCCATAAAATAACATAAGAGCCAACAACTATAAGTAAGCCCAAAATAGCTGAGATTATTCTGTCTTTGGCATCTCTTAATTTGTCTGGATTGCCAATAGCTGTAATATATTTAAACCCGCCGTAAATTAAAGCTAAAAGAGCTAATATACCACTGCCCCAAATCAAGAAATAAAATATATATTCTACATATTCTGGAAGACCAACAGCTGTTGTGTCTGGGGTAATAGCAGGTGAATCTGGTATGTCTGGATATTCAACATCTAAAGGCTTTTCTTCTTGGGCAAGGACAGGCAAAACAGCAATATTAAAAAACACAGTAAGTATTATTAGAAGTAGAAAACACTTCTTTATCATATTTTATTATTATAACACTTATTAAGGCAATTGTCTTATTTCATCAACAAGCTTTATTATTTCTTGTGCTGAATCTTCAATAGCCCCTTGGAGCGCTTCAAATTCTCCCCAGGCAATAACAATATCAATAATTGGACAGGGATTTAAACCAATGCAAACTGCTTGGCAGCCCATAATAGTGTCATGGCATTGGCTGCCTCCTAGCAGTCCTCCAATATCTGGAAGACACCAAGGGTTGCATTGGGTTTGCGTGTTAAGAGCGCACTGTTCTGTTAGACTAGATAACTCGGCAATAGGGCCTTTTATAACTTCAACAAAAAAACTGAATTGGACCAATTCCCAGACTAAATCTTGCTTAAGCTCTAGCTTATTATTTTCTATTTCTAATCTATTGTTAAGAGTTTCAATGGTTCTAGGGTCTGTTTGGTTAACTGGCAGAGCTGCTATATAATCTTCGTAATAAGTAATAGTTGGATTAACAATATCAATAATATCTTTTTGTAAACTTTTTGCTTCACCGCCCAGAGATTCTGCAACAGCACGTTGGACCATATCTTCTAATATATTATCAAAATCTCCACTTATTATATTTTCTAAAATATTGTCTATAATTTCATCTGCTACGACGTCTAGATTAGCTGCTTGCAAAAGATCTGTGCCAACAGCCCGGTTTTGGTAATAAACAAGTTCATCTAACCAGAAAACAAGAAGTTCTTGCCACTTTATTATTTGATCATAATTATCACAAGGATGGCCACTGCCATCTTTTCCAGCATAGCACATTGCAGGCTCACACGAGCTGTCTTCTGAGCCTCCGGTGCACAAACATAATCCTTCAGCAAAAATACAGTTGCAAACAAGGGATGATTTAAATATATCGTCTCCCCTATTTTCAATTCCATTTATCGCCAATAGACCCATAACACCAATTTCTTTTACTGTTCCCAAGGTTTCGCTTCTTAATTGTCTAATAGATGTCACAATAGGCGAAGAAGGAATAGTTGGTAATCTAGGAGTGATTAGCATTACAGTTTCTGGGTTAATGGCAACTAAAAGAACATATGCTATTAAAAGAATGCCCATACCCAAAAGAGCTGAAAATATTCTGCTTTTTGCCTCTCTTATTTTATTTGCATTTCCAGCAGAAGATAAATACAAAAGCCCAGCATAGATAAGGGCGGCAAAAGCAATTATAGCCGCAACACCAAAAGAAATATTATATATGTATCTTACATATTGGGCAAGGGTTGTTCCTTGAACCGTAGTTGGAACTCCCCCTGATGGAGGAGCAGGGTAGGTAATTTCTAAAGGTGTTTGGCTAGAAACTAAAAAGGGAATTGCCAAAACTATAATTACAATAAACAAAAAGATTTTTTTTCTCATAATTTATAATGGCAGCAATGGAAATTAAACACATGGTTATAATTATAAATACAAGCAGAAGCCATACAATCGTTTACGCAATACCTATACTCGGTTTCTTCAAAAAAGCTTGTCGGGTTTAGTGATGGAGTTTCGGAAATTTTACTATAAAGGCAATTGTTAAGGCAGCCACCGTAAAGAGTATCCTGCCACTGGTCATTTGTCCCATAATCGCACTGCCTGATAATTTTACCGATTTCATTTGTTCCTCCTAAAGCTTCTTTGCAAGTATAAAGCACAACATCAGCACCTACTTCTCTTTCAAAAGTGCACTTAGTCATGTGGTTTCTTAAAGAATCTTGCATTCCCTGCAAAAGATCTGGCACTAGATCGTTGAATATTTGGTTAATGCCGATTTGGTCAGGCGTGGCATAAGCCCCTATTCCATTTATTGCTTCTTGAATTTCCCTTCCGTAACGTTGGATAGCATCGGCTTTATCTTCAATATCGCTGGGGCAAGCATTTCCGTGGCAACCCAGGGGTAGACAAAAAGGTGGCGTAAAAGGTGTAGGGGGTATACAAATACAAATATTAACGCACCGCCTAGAAGAGCATTGACTAACTAATTCTTGTAAATCTCCAGCTGTTTCAACGATTCTCTTTTCTCTGTCAAGGATTAATTCTAATTTGTTTATTAATAATCTAGCCATTCGGTGGGCCTTGTCTAAGATTTCTCCAAAAGGAACTGTTATATCGCAAGCCATTTCATAGGTAAAAAAACTTTCGCCTTCAAGGGCATCTTCAATAGCGTCTTCGTCTAATCCTTCAAAAGGGTCTGGAGGAGAAAGCCCTAATTTAAAGTCAGACGGCTGTCTAGCATATGTTCCTCCTACTGCGCAGTAAAGGGTTGATTCATCAGCCATTTGTTCTAATCTAGTTCCTGGTCTAGGGTACCATCTTTGTTCAAGAGTTCTCGGGTTGACAGGCACATTTAAAACAACTTCCAAATCATCATAAAAAGCCACATCCTCAATCACCCATCCTTTTGCTTCAAACTCATCCTTTTTTTGAAAAAATTGGTTGCGGTTGTTTAAAGAAAACCAATCGCAATCTTCAATAGATTGTTGTGCTCTTGCTAATCGGTCAAACCAAATCTTCAAAAGCCGGACTTCTTCTTCTAGTCTTGTTATTTCTCTTGTCAGATTTGTTGCAATTGTAAATGTATTACCATAAGCATCATGTTGGACAATATCATTTATATCTTCAAAAAACCAAGGCTGAAGCTCTTCTTCTAGGTTAACTATATTACCCCTTACGCTGCTGCAGGGGTCGCAAGTGCAAAGAGGAGGAAGAGGAGGGCATCCCCATCCGCAGCTTGCTGAACAGAATGGATCTGGCCAGGTGCGAGAACAGCTGCAACTTCCAGTAAGATTTCTTATTTCATCTGTAATTCGCAGGATTTCAGGCAAGATTTGGTTTGTTTGTGTTTGTTGGTTAGACATTCCTGTTGTGTCAAGAATATTAGTGATTCTTTGAATCCTTGTTAACGTAGCTGGTACAACCGGGCCTCGGCTTGTTTGTTGTGCTTCTTCTGGGTTAGATATGTATGTTTGAAAAATATTTTCTATTATTCTGCCAAAAGGTATGTAACTATCTATTGAGCTTTTTTGGCTTTGTTCTGAAGGTGGAGAAGGTACTTTTATTAGAGAAAAATCTTCTATGTCTGGCAGAGTAAAATCAATAAAATAAGGGCTGATTTTCTCTAAAACAAAATAAGCAGTTAAAATTATTGCTAAGCCCAGAAAAGCTGAAGATATTTGTTTTCTTGCTTCTGTGATTCTATCTGGCTTGCCAGTTGAAGTTAAGAATTTTATCCCTCCCCACAATAAAGCTAAAAAAGCAATCATGCCAGCTGCCCAGGTTAGCAGGTTAATAACATATTTTACCCACAAACCAGGAATATCTTCTGGAGCAGCAGTTGTTAAAAAATCCTGGGGAGCTTCAGCTCCAGGCAAGTTAGGGTAATTAAACTCTTGAGCCAAAACAGGACTTGCAATAAACAATAACAATAAAACACCAAAAACAAATTTTTTAAAATTATTATTAACCATTTTTTAAAAAATACCAAACATTTTTGCCGCCCATGTTGGTGCGACATCACTTACTAGAGGTATTCTTTCAATAACAAAAGGAATAATTAAAGATTTAATAGATGGTTTGACTATTATAATAAACAATATAATAAAAAATATTTCTAAGGGCAGCTCCCATATTTGATCAATTACAGGAATAGGAATTAAATCTAAAATTTCAATTATTATAGCTAAAAAAACCAAAATAATTCCTCCTGGAGAGAGAATTACATTAAAAGGTATTTTTTGAAACCAACCGCCCTTCTTTTTAACCGGTGTTTTTACTTCTTGTGTTTCTTCAGCCATTTTAAAATTGTTCTAACTCTTTTTTAGCCTCTCTGATTTTTTTCACTTCTTCTGGAGCAGTGGTTATTATCTGGTCTTCTGTATAAGATGCCAAAACTTTGATTAAAACATGCTTGGCTCCGGCAAAAAATATCCCCTCGCCTACCGGAGCTTCTATTAAAAGCATTTTTTCTTCTTCTGTAAGATTGAACGTTTTTTTAACAACTTCAATAGTAGCTGGATTTTGTTTCATTAATAAAACCAGAGAAGAGTTTGTAATAATGGGTTGGCCGTATTCTGATTTCATAAAGTCATTTACGTCCTGGGTAATAGTAGTTACCCCCAGCCAGTATTTTCTTGCTCTTTTAACTGTGCCAAAAAGAAATGACGCACCTTCTGCATTATTGACCAACCACCAGGCTTCATCTACAACCAGCAATCTTTTTTTAAGTTCAGAAGTTACTGCTTTCCAGATAAACCTCAAAATTATATACATTGCCATTGGCCTTAATTCGTCTTCCATGTCTCTTATCCCAAAAACAACTAACCGGTTGTCCATGCTTACATTAGATAGCTGGTTAAAAAATTCAGCATAAACTCCTTGGGTGAATCTTTGTAATCTTTTGACCAGCGATTCAGCTCCTTCCATTGTTGAAAGCACAGCTTCTAAATCTCCTAAAAGAGGAAAGGGCAATCCATCTTCTTTGCCCCATAAAGCAGGGTCTGATTCTTCGGTTATGTCTTTGGCAGCATAAGTTTCTGCAATTGCCTTGTCCATAATGCCGTCTTCTTCAGCTGACAGGCCCCCAAGCATAACCCTCATTAACCCCACCAAGTTTATAATATTGCTTCTCAAAACATCTTCTGCTCTTTCGTCTTCTCTCAGAGCAGGCAAATCAAAAGGATTGATATGGTGGGGAGAAGCTAAAGAAATATTGTAGAAAGAACCTCCTACAGCATCTGCTAAAAACTTGTATTCATTTTCAGGATCTAAAACAATTGAATCAACTCCAAGCATTAAATATCTTAATATTTCCAATTTAACAGAATATGATTTGCCAGAACCAGAAACAGCAAAAATAACAGAATTGGCATTAGTTAAAGTAAATCTATCAAACAAAACAATTGAACTATTATGTTTATTTATTCCGTAAAGAATGCCTTCATTAGAACTCAAATCAAAAGAAATAAAAGGAAAAGTAGAAGATAAAGGAGCAGTGTTTATTAAAGTAGTAACCATTAACTGATCTAAATTGTAAGGAGAAGTAGAGACAAAACCCTCTTTTTGTTGGTAAAGAGCAGGTTTGATGTAGATTAGTCTTGACTCTAAAACAGACCTTAAATTTGTTTCAACGCCTCTTAATTCTTTTTCAGAATCAGCGTAAATAGTTAGATAAAGACTGAAACGAAACATTCTTTCTTGGGCTGTTTGCAGTTTTTCTCTTAAGTCTTCTAAATCCTGATAAGCAGTTTCTAAAGAAGGATCTCTAATAAGGCCTTTTTCTTCTCTTTCAGCTATTTCTGCTTGAACCTCTGTTACTTTTTTTCTTAACTGCCTTAATACTTTTTCTGAAGGCACTGGGTGGAAGAAAAAAGAAATGTCCATTGGGTGGTTAAGATTAATAATAGGAGAGAGCCAGCCAGAAGTTAAATATCTTGGATAAGAGAAAATAAAATAGGTCTTTGCCATTCTTTCTCCTACCCTTACAAAACCCTGCTTAACCTCTATAAAAGAAGGGGCTATAATATCTACAATATTTAAAGGCTCTTGGGAAAAGAGCTCGTCATCAATTTTTGTTCTGTCTTTTTTAAGGAATGGTATTTTGGGTATTTTAAACTTCATATTAATCTAAAAGCTCAGAGGGCATTTCAGGGTAATAGCCCCTTTCTGCTTCTGATGGGTGATAAACACTCCAAAGAAGCTCTGCAATTTCTAAAGTGTTTAATGGAATAGACTCTAAAGAGCAGGATCTTAGTCCTAAAACTATAAATTCTACTCTTTGCATAAGCTGGTTTTTAGCTCTTTGAAAAGCCTGTTCAGTTAAGGTTATTTTAGGCTTTCTTTTAATCTTTGCTCCGATTGATTGAGTTTCTCCAATTGCAAACGGCACCACAATATAAAAGGTTTTTTGCATAACAGAGCCGCCTCTCATTATTTGGTCAATAAACTTTCTATATTCTGAAATTTGAACCTGCAAAAGCTCGTTTTCTTCTTTTTTTTCTATTTCTGCTAGTTTGTCTAAATAACCAGTTATATTTAATCTTCTAGAAAGCACTAATATTTGAGAGGAAAAATCTAAAGAATTTAAGAAATTCTGGAACTGGTATAAGATAGCATTTTGTTCTTCAGTTGATTTTAAAACAAAATTTAAAGAAGAAACCATTAAAATAGCCCTTAATCCTTTATTTTTAAGAATTATTATCCCGTCTCTTATTTGGTCAAATTGTAGAAAATCTTGAGTTGTTGCCATATTTAAAAGATGTTAGCTAAGTAGGCAAAAAAGCCTCTTATTACTAGTATTACAATTAAGCCTATAGTAGTCCAGAACAGTAAGCTTCTCGCCCTGGTTATTTTTTCTGTTTCTCCAGCAGCAGTTAAAAGATAAAAAACAGCTAGAAGGTAAAGCAGAGGAGCTATTAAAAGGGCGGAAATAATTAAGATATAATTAGATACACTACTGAAAAAATCCCAAATATCTCCTTGGATAGCTGGATCCATTGTCACAGCAGCTGGCATTGATTTTATTATTTCCTTTATCATTGTTTTGTTTCTACTTGGGTGAATAAATCATGCAAATGACTTCCTTTGGACATTTTTAACCTTGGGCCTTGTTTTTTTTCTCCTAAAGATTCTTTTTTAGCTGCTCTTTTTTTAACATCCTCTTGCCTTAAAAATTTTGGGGGAACTCCTTTCTTTTTCCATAAATAAATTTTGGGTTTAAATATAAAGGAAAAAAAACCTATTATCAGCTCTGGCAAAGGTACTCCTTCTTTTTTATAAAAAGACAAAGCAAAGGCTCCGCCTAGCAAGACAGGGCTTAGTATGAAGAAAATTAATTTTGGCAAAAGGAAATACAGGGCAACGCATATTAAGACAGCCAGCCCAAAAAAGGCAAACTGCTTAAAAGTTAAGGGCCCTACTATTTTTGCTTCTTTTTCAATGAATTGTGGTATGCTGAATTCCATATCAATCTAAGGGTTCTAAGTATTTATCTTGCTTTTTTATTTTTGTTTCTTCTGCCGTAGCCTTGGCGGAGGCGGGTTTTTCCATCTTTTCAAACTTTATCTTTGTTTCATAGAGTGCTTCTAAGCTTTCTCTTAATTCTGCAAACACCTCGTTGTTTATTCTAGCATAAACCTCTTTAGCATTATCTAATTTTAGCTCTTCTTCTAAAACCTTGCTAAAATCAGAAGGACTTAAAAGACCCAAAAAAACATAACCAACATTTTTTAATATCTCAATAAAAACCTTATCATCTGTGATATTGTTATCATAGCAAATTCCTTGGACTTTATTCCCAATATCTTCTGAAAAAACTGCTTTTTGCAGATCTTCTGGAAGCTGTTCATAAAGCTCCCAAAGTTGTTCTTTGGTATATTCTGCCATTGCTCAATTATATCACAAATTTAAACAGCAATAAAAGTGAATAAACAACCAGTTGGGATTAATTTAAAGAGCGCTGTGGGGGGCGCTTCTTTTTTATTATTCTTGATTCATAATTCCTGATTCCTGATTCTGGTTTGGGGGAGGGGTGAATTCTTCTTTTTCAAATTTTGGCAAGGCCTCCAGCATAAATAATTTCCAAGCGTAACCAGCTAAGGTTACCGCTGGCTTTTGAACCATTTTAGTGTTGTCATTGTTCCCTACCCAAACCCCTGCTACTAAAGAAGGTGTGTAGCCAATTGTCCAGGCATCTCTGTAATTATTAGTTGTTCCTGTTTTAGCAGCTACTTGGTAGTCTGGGATATATAAATTAGAGTTGTAGCCAAACATTGGAGCTCTGGCTTCGTTATCAGAAAGAATATTATTTAATATTTGACAAGCTTCTTGCTGCAAAACCCTTTTTGGCGTTTTTTTGTTTTCTTCTATAATATTTCCTTCAGAATCCTCTATTTTTAATATAGATACTTGAGAAAGTTTTAACCCTTCAGTAGCAAAAATACCATAAGCTGAAACCATTTCCAAAAGCTTTACTTCTCCTCCGCCCAAAACAATAGCCGGTCCATAAAAAGAACTAGGTCTGTTTAAAGTTGTTAAGCCAAGAATTCTGGCAGTATTTAAAGTTTCATCTAGGCCAGCTAAATAAAGCAGAACTTTAACAGAGGGCACGTTTAATGATTGAGCCAATGCCTGCCTTAAAGTAACTTCTCCCCTAAAAAGGCCGTCATAGTTTCTTGGAATATAATCTTCTCCTCCCCAGTTTCCAAAGTTAGTTAGTTCATCAACCACAGTATAATCTGTATCATACTCTTTAGAAAATGCTGTTACATAAGCAAAAGGTTTAAAAGCAGATCCTGGCTGCCTTCCTATTTTATAAGTTGCTACATTAAGCTTTGGGTCAAACATACAATCTTTGCCAGAAACACATCCTTTAGGATAAGGCTCTCCAAACCAGTCAGCAGAACCTATCATAGAAAGAATTTCCCCTGTTTTTGGGTCAATTGCCACAAAAGCAGCATTATAAGCATTATGTGCTTTATTTCTCTCTACTCCTTTTTCAATGGCTCCTTGAGCAATTTCTTGTAGATCCCAATCTAAAGTAGTATATACTTTAAGCCCACCTTGTTTTAAAAAAGTTTCTCCGTATTTTTCTAAAAGATACTGCTGTACATACAAGACAAAATGAGGAGCTTTAATTGTTTGAGAAACTTGAGCAAACTGAAGCTCTTGTTTTTTAGCTTCTGTCGTCTGTTCTTTTGTAATATATCCTTCTTGAGCCATTCTATCTAGAACATAATCTTTTCTTCCTAATAAAGCCTCTATATTTTTCCCAAAAGGCGAATAATAGCTAGGCCCTTTTATTATTGCAGCTAAGCAGGCAGACTCAGCTAATGTTAGCTCTTTGGCATCTTTTTGAAAATAGGTTTTAGCAGCTGACTGTACCCCGTAAATGTTTACTCCTAAAGGAATTTGGTTTAAATACCATTCTAATATTTGGTCTTTTGAATATCTTCTTTCTAGTTCTAGAGTTAAAATAACTTCTTTTATTTTTCTGGCAATGCTTTTTTCTAAAGTTAAAAAAGTTGATCTAATAAGCTGTTGAGATATTGTTGAACCCCCATAAACCGGTTTACCGATGTTCCAGTTGATTTTAATAGCTCTTACTATTCCAGTAAAATCAATCCCATGGTGAGAATAAAAATTAGCATCTTCTGTTGCAATTACAGCTTGTTTTAAATGTTCTGGCATATCTTGCAAAGAAATAATTTCTCTTCTTTCTTCTTCATACATTTCATATAACAAAATTTCTCCTGTTCTATCATAGATTTTGGTTGATTCAACAAACTCTCTTTCTGTAAACTTTTCAGGCCTGGGCAGGTCTTTGGCATACCAGACAAAAAGACCTGCTCCCAGCAGAACCATTGCTATAAATGAAACAAAACAGATTCCCAAAACCCAGAAGAATATTTTCTTCTTTTTACTCGTTTGGTATACTTTTTTGTAAAATTTCCTTTCCGCCATAGACAATGATATATTTTTATTTTAGTATAAATATAATATGATTACAAAACCCATAATTAAGGATCTGCTTATTAGGGGGGTAAATGAAATTATACCAGACAAAAATGAATTTGAAAAGCTTATTTCAAGAAAAAAGATAAAGCTGTATTTGGGTATTGATCCAACAGGCGGAAAATTGCATTTGGGCCACACGATTAATTTATTAAAAATTCAAGAATTCGCTGACCTTGGTCACGAAGTTATCTTAGTTATTGGAACAGGCACGGTTTTGGTTGGAGACCCTTCTCAAAGAGAGGAAGCAAGAAAAAAGATTACAAAACAAGTAATTCAAAAAAATATTAAAACCTGGAAAAAACAAGCAGGTAAAATTATTGATTTTAAAAAAGTGAAAATCAAATATAATGGTGACTGGCTTTTGAAATTAAAATACGAAGACATTGTTGATATTGCTTCTAATATTACAGCTCCTCATCTTTTTCAAAGAGATAACTTTCAAAAAAGGATTAAAAGAGGAGATACTGTCTGGTATCACGAAACGATGTATCCTTTAATGCAAGGATATGATTCAGTTTTCTTAGATGTTGATTTAGAGATTGGGGGCACAGACCAGTTATTTAATATGTTAGTAGGTAGAGAGCTTCAAAAAAAGATGAATAATAGAGAAAAATATGTAATGACCTGTAATATGATAATGGGTACAGACGGCCAGCAAATGAGCAAAACATCTGGTAATTGTATTTGGATAGAGGATAGCCCTAAAGAAATGTTTGGCAAAATAATGTCTATGCCAGATGGTTATATTTTTGATTATTTCGAATTAGTTACTCGTGTGCCGATACAAGAAGTTGAGAAGATGAAAAAATCCAATGTCAATCCAAGAAATTTGAAAGCAAGGTTAGCAAAAGAAATTGTTAAAATGTATTATTCAGAAAAAGAAGCAGAAAAAGCTACAAAAGAATTTGATGAAGTATTTAGAGAAAAAAAATTCCCCAAAGACATAAAAACAATAAAAATGTCCATTTTAGAATTAGCAAGTCCTTCGGTGATAGAAAAAAAGAATAAAACTGAAGTTTTAAGTAAAAAAAATTACGAATTTTCTCCTCAAAATATTTTATCAAACGAGAAGATTATAAAAGAACTTGTTCCTTCAAAGTCAGAATTTAGAAGGTTATTCAATCAGAAGTCATTAAAAATAAATGGTAAAAAAATGAATAATTGGGACGAGAAGATAATAGTTAAGAAGGGAGCAAAAATAGTTCTTCAATTGGGCAAGAGGAAATTTTTAAAAATAAAATTAACTTAACTTAATTTTAGATTTTAAAACGTAGCAGAGGGCGATACCGAGAGCATCTGTGGCATCGTCTTTTCTTTTTGCCTTATCTTTTGGTTTTTCTTCCAAGCAAAGCATTGTTTGAATCATTCTCTGCACTTGCTTTTTTTCTGCTTTGCCATAGCCTGTAATTGCCATTTTAACTTGCAAAGGAGTAAATTCTACAACAGGGATTCTTTTTTTAGAAGCAGTTAGCAATATTACTCCTTTTGCTTGACTTACAGGCATGGCTGTTTTTAGGTTTTTAAAAAAGAATAAATTCTCAACAGCCATTATTTTGGGCTGGTACTTTTTTATAAGTTTATTTAATTCATTATTAAGTATCTTTAATCTGTCAGCGGTCTCTAATCCAGGAAGAGTTTCAATACAGCCGTAATCTAAAACCCTCAACCCCCTTTTGGATTTTTTAATAACACCAAATCCAGTTGTAGCTGTTCCAGGATCAATTCCTAATATAATCATAAAGCTTTAAAGAGGCCCGTCCTCTATTTAAGCTTCGTAGCCTGACGAGAGGACGGGCCTCTATTAGATTTTTATATTTGAATATATATTTTGTACAGCATCGTTGTCATCTAGGGCCTCAAACAGCTTTTCTGCAGATTCTTTGTTAGCTTCAATTTCTTCTTTTGGCACCCAATCTAAAGAAGCTGCTTCAATTTTAATTCCTTTATCTTCTAGATTCTTTTTAACCAGGTCCAGCTCTTCTGGCTTGGTGTATATTTCAATAAAATCTTGTCTTTCTTTAATATCTTCAGCCCCTGCTTCAATTGCTTGCAGCTCTATTTTTTCTTTGTTCACTGTTTTTTGTTCATTGTTTACTGTTATACATCCTTTTCTTTCAAACATCCATTTAATAGATCCTTCTCCTGCCAGTTTTCCATTGTATTGGTTAAGTATTTGCTTTACCTCTCCTAAGCTTCTGTTCTTATTATCTGTAATTCCTTCAATAATTAAAGCAATTCCTCCAGGTCCTAATGCTTCAAAAACAAATTCTTCTAGATTTTCCCCTGCTAGTTCACCTGTTCCCTTTTTTACAGCTCTTTCAATGGTATCTTTTGGCATATTAACCTGTTTTGCTTGTTCAATTGCCATTCTTAGCTTAGAGTTTGTTTCCGGAGCTCCCCCTTTTCTAGCTGCAACACTAATAAGACGGGCCATTTTAGAAAAGGCCCTACTTCTTTTTGCATCTTCTGCAGTTTTAGTTCTTAAAACTGTTTTGGCATGAGAATGTCCTGACATGTTGTTTTTACTTTAACTTATTTATTGAAAAAATTCAATAAATGAGCTATATTTGTAATATGCTAAAGAGTAAGAAATTAAGCTATATAATTTTAAGTGTTTTAGTTTTATTTTGTGCAGGAATTGTCTTGTGGAGTTTTATGGTTTTAAAGGGTTTTTCTTTTGAGCCAGAGCCTTTTATCAGCAAGGTCCAACCTTGGCAGAGTTCTGACAAAGAGATTTTAAAAGACAAAATAGAAAAAGGAAAAGAGTTCTTGTACAGAATGGAAGATCCAGATTATCATGGATTTCATAAATATTATTATGCTCAAACAGATTCTTTAGAAGAGAGGTTGCATACTGTATATTCTGCTTCAATCATTTACACTTTTTTATATATATATGATTATGATAAAGATGAGGAGATTTTAAATCATCTAGATGACTGGGCTGGTTTTTTACTTTCTATGCAAGAAACTGATAAGAACAGCCCAAGATACGGAGCATTTTCCTATTCTTACTTTTTAGACAACGAAGGAAAAATCCGCCTGCCGGCGGGCAGGGAAAAAAGATATGTTGTAGGCACTTCTGCTTTAAGTATTTTTACTCTTTTGAGATTGCACGAGATAACAGAAGAACAGAAGTATTTGGAGGCAGCTATTTTAGCAGGCGATTGGATTATTTCTATGCAAAGACAAGATGGAGTTGTTAAACCCTATACCAGGCATAACGGAGAAAACTGGGTTTATGGAAACAAGCTTTCTCTTTTATACAACGGTCAGTGCTTATCTGCTTTGTCTAAATTGTATGAAGCTACAAAAGATAAAGAATACTATGATTCAGCTAAAAAAATAGCAGATCTATTTGCTTCAAAATATGAAACAGCTGGACGCAGCTATGTTGTAGGAGAATACCGGGCAAAAAACCCTATTTCTAATACTTGGCTAGTTATGTCTTTAATGGATTTTTATAAAGCTGCAAAAATAGATTATTATAAAGATATAATATTTGAATTAAGTAGCCAGATTATATCCAATCAAATGGAAGATGGTAGAATAGATGGAGCATACTCTTCTAGTGGAAACGGCTGGATTTCAGAAGTTATGACAGATACTTATGCTTTTTGTTTAGAACAAGGCCCTTTGACTGGCGGCTCAGGGCAAGCAGACTGTGAAAAATACAAACAAGGAGCTTTAGAAATTATGAAGTGGATTATTGCCAGAACTTATACAAAAGAGAACAGTTCTTCTTTGCCAAATCCTCAAAAAGCTGAAGGCGGAGTTTTTTGGAATATATCAGAAACATATGTAAGAACTGATTCTGTTTGCCATGCTTTAAACGGCTATACTCGTATAATGAAATATTTTTAAGTTTCAATATACTGATCTTTGTATAGTTTTTTCTTTAAAATAAAAAATATTACAGAACATATTAGAGCTACTAAAACAGCAGTTAAATAAATAGAAATATTAGATTTTTTAGGTTTGCCAGACAAATCAATTTCAACTCCTTGGCTTGCTAAAGGTTTGACTTCAGACAGAAGCTGGCTAGATTTCTGTCCATCTGGCTGCTGGGCGATCTCATCAGATCTCAAAATATCCCAGCGCCAACCAGAAGATGTTTTAATAAAAGCTATTCCTGTTTCAGCTTTTCCAAAATCAACAAAATCAACTATTTGTTTTAAAGGATTTAAAAGCTCTAAGCCATCGCCGTCATTGTTTAGAGTAATTTTAGTTTGAGGCCTTAAAAGAGTTAAACTTGCCAAAGCAGGGATTTTTTCTTTTAAAACATATTCTTTAGTACTTCCCTGCTTGTCTTTTATAACCCAATTAGTTAAATCAATTTCAAAATCATTTGTGTTTTTAAGTTCTATATACTCATTATCAGCATCTGCACCCTCTGGTGAAGGCATGATTTTGCTAATAATAACTCCTTTAGGATAGGAAATATCTGGAATATTAGGAGGCGTCTCCTCCAAAATCTCTGAAGTTTTTGAGGTTTCTTCTGGAATTGTTGCTTCTGCTATTTCCACATAAGCTAATCCTTGGTCTTTTATTTTTTGCAAAGTTTTTTCTCCAATACCCCTTACCCTCAACAAATCATCAACTGAAGAAAAAGGCCTAGCCTCTATTATTCTTTGCCCATAAACAGGTCCAACTCCTATCAATATTTCCAATTGTTCTAACGTGGCTGTATTAATATCTATTTTTTCTTGAGCTGAAGTAAAAACCGGCATAAGCAATAAGCAAAAAATTAAAATCAAAAACCTTTTCATTATTATAATTATAACAAAAAACCCAAGAATAGTACCTTGGGTTTGTGCTTAACCGGGTTAAGCACAACTTTCTTGCTGTTGACATATTTAATAAATGGGTGTATAATTTAGTATTGTTGTTTTCACAATTTATTTTACCGAAATTCCAAAATGAAAGGAGATATAATTATGCGTAAGCTAGTGGTGATTTTCTGCGATAAAGATTATTTTCAAGGGACGCGTACTGAAATTGAACCTTCTTGCGGAAAAGGAAAAGAGTATCCGACCACTTCCTTTAACAACAGGAGGCTTTCTATGACAATAAGAAGGGGGGAGATTGTAGACCCGTATGCTATTGGTATTGGTTGCCTTCAATTAGGTGATAGCGGACAAGGTCAACGGGGCCAAATGACTCTTGATATAAGCAAGATTAAGTCTGTTAACGGAAGAAAAGTTGAATCTTTCGCTATGTAGCTCTATATAGCTAAATACTAAGCTTGCACTAAACCTTCCAGCCCTGCGTTAAATCGTGGGGCTTTTTTTATACAAGAACTTTTTCATTCTGCCACCTTTTACCTCTCTGGTTTTTATTTTAACCTTGTTATTGACAAATTGATAAAATGGGTGTATAATGTAGGTAGTTCTATAATGTGTTAAGGCTTGAACAATAACTGAAATGATGAAAGGAGATAGAAATGAGTTTCTTATCAATGATTGTCAGCGTAGTGGTGGTTATTGCACTATACCTCTGGGCGCGTTGGTGTATTCTCCGAGGAACTATTTTCCCAGACTGGGTTCTTTCCCGACTTACTACCAAGCAGTGGATTCCGTTCAGGAAATTAGTGAATCCAGATACAAGTTTTCAGCCGTGTCCTAATTGTGGCGAGGAAAGTCTTGCCACCCCTGCATTTGGGGGTTGCCTTCCAATGTATTGCGACCCCATATGTAAAAGCTGCGACTATCACTTCAAACCAGAAAGAAGGTGGTGGAAGTTCCTCAAAGGTTTCCGTATTATGAGTCATCAAGATTACAGTGCTTTGACCAATTAGGGTCATCCAATATTGTTCTAACCTAAGCTCTGCGTAATATCGTGGGGCTTTTTCTTTTATACAAGAATTTTCTTACTCTAAATGTCCTGATTTTATTTTTTCGACATCAGAATCTTTTCTAATTGAAAGATATATTTTTTTGTTATTAGAGCTTCTATTTTTGCTTATTCCTAAATATAGAGTTTTTCTGCGTGGTTCTAAAGTATAAACACAGCGATTGGAGACCCAATAGCTTATTCTTCTTTCAGTGTATTCTTCTTGTATTGAGGGGATTGTTTTTAGATATTTTCTGATTTCTTCAAATTTCTGTCTTATTTCAGTATCTTTTATTTTGTTTCTGTGATAACTAAGCGTGTATTTTCCTTTAATTTTGTGCCTTATTTTGGACTTAGGGGTTCCATCTTCATTAAAAAAGTTGTTATATATTCCCCTTCTTGTGTTAATCTCTCCTCTATCTAAGACATAAGTAGTGGCAAATATGCTAAAATTCTTAGTCTGTTTGTGGGGACAGCAGATTCATTATCAGCATCTGCACCCTCTGGTGAAGGCATAATCTTACTAATAAATATCCCTCCAGGATAAGAAATATTAGGAGGCGTCGCCTCCGAAGACTTGTAGTAGTTAGAAGATATCTAAGACTATTCCTAAGATTAGAGCAGCTAAAGACAGTAAAAAAATCAAGCCAGAGTTCCACCTTGATTTAGAAGTTAAGCTGGTTTTAACCAAATAATGTAAAGCTGTTTTTTTATTGCCTTTGATATTAGAATTTTCTACTGCTTCAACCAGCTTGTGGTTTTTAACTAAGTCAGCTCTTTTTTTAGCTATTCTATATCTGTGCCAAAAATATAAAACAAATCCTACAGTTCCAATGTACCAGGCAATTTTAACCCAAACAGGGCTGTACATATTTAAGACAACAATTATTCTGTAAGCAATTGTTGCTATTATGCCTGTCCAGAAAAAGAATAATCTTACTGGTTTGGGATTTGGCTCTATTACTCTTTCCATTATTCTGTTTTTATTTACTGACAATTAAGTAAATCTTTTATTTGTTCAAAGGTTTTATATCCAATATATACTTTTTTATCAATGATAAATGCTGGAATTGCTGAAAATTCATGTTGAACCTGGTCAGTTGCAATATCAACCTGATTCACCTTTACTCCTAATTTTTCAATTTTCTCAAGTGTTCCATCGTCTTTAACTTTTTGGCATGGACCGCAGGTATCAGAATAATAAAAGATTATCTCATTAAATTTACATTCTAGCTCTTGCACCGGCATTTTTGTGGTTTCCTCTAATTCTTCTGATACAGATTCTTCTGATACAGAAGGCGTAGAAGGGGGTTTTATTTTGGCAGTTGAAGAAGCAGTGGCCATGTTTATTATAATTTTCCATTGGCCAGAGAGATAACCAGCACCGAATCCCCCTTTTGTTTCTTCATCTTCTGTGAAAATAACAGTAAACTCCACAACTTTAACTTTAGTAATCACATCTGCAATTAAATCTTCATCCAAGTCATAATCAGTTATTTGATTAATAGAATAATCAATAATTGGTCTTTTCTTTACTTCTCTTATAAAATTTTGTTTATCTTCTTCAGAAGGTAGGGTACCATCTATATTTACAATACAAGAAAAAGCTTTATCATAATCTTCAGCTATTATATATTCAAAGAATGCACTTACCATTTTTTCAACTTCTTCATTTTCTAGTCTTTCTACTTCCTCTCCCCATTCTTCTTGTTCGTCCTCAGGTAGTATTTCAAAAGCTTTCTCAAAACCTTCTTTGGTTGTTTCTATTACACCTTCAATTTCTTTTTTGGTTTTTTCAGAAGCTTCTTCTAATACTTCTGAAAGAACTTCCTGATGTTCAAGGGTTTTTTCTGCAATTAAACTCCCCAACTCTTCAGCATCTTTCTTTTTAAGCTTTTGAGCTTGTTCATTAGCTAAATCCAAGTACTCTTGATATTTTTCATTAGCTTTTTCTAAAGCTTCTATCTCCTCTTCTTCAGCCATTTTTATTACCTCAGCCAGCTTCTCATCAGCATACTTTAATGCCTGGGCTGCCTTTTTTTCTGCGCTAAAGGCAAAAAGCAGCCCTATTTTTTCTCCTAAAATATCTATGAAATAAAATATGCTGTCTGGGGTAATTCCTGGGGAAGGCAAATCCTCCTTGGCTAAAATTCCTGTCCCCAAAGAAAGTAATAATGATGATAAAATTATAACTGATATTGTTTTTTTCATAATTTATATTTTTATTATTCTTAATACTGTTGGCCTTTATATTACCCTATTATATAACAAAAAACCCAAGAATAATACCTTGGGTGTGTATATAACAATAGCTCCGCGGGACGGACAATGTTAGAACCTGTTTTTTAACTAATTAATTATTAAATCCTTTTTTTAATCTTCATTGCGAAAAATGTTCCCGTAGCAAATCCTAAGGCATAAACAATTATTGCAGGCGTGCTCTTTTGGGCCTCTAATTGAGTAATAATATTATAAATTACAAGTAAACTTATTAGTACAGTAATGAAAGAAAGAACAACAGCAGGAAGAGTCTTTCCTTCAGAAATAAATCGCACCCACAAGACTGTTAAAAAATCTTGTAATAATCCAGCTAAATAAAAAATAAGTAGATAATAATACATATTTACTTCATTATATAACAAAAAACCCAAGAATAATACCTTGGGTGTGTATATAACAATAGCTCCGCGGGACGGACGATGTTAGAACCTATTTTTGCTTAAATTAGCTCAAGAATTGCTGGTTTAAAGAAAAAAGCCCCACAACATTATGTAGGGCAGGTTAAGAGCCAGGCCATGAGAAAGAGATTAACGGCCACTAGGGGCCTCTGTAGGACGAATTGCTTTTGCTGCCTTTTCCACCATGTCTAGAATCATGTCCCTGAAAAACTCTGCTGTGTCTTTGTCCAGACTGTTATCCAGATCAAATTGCAAATCTGTTATTTCATCGTCCTTGCGTTCAATTTCTTTGTCCTTGTCTTCAATTTCTTTGTCCTTGTCTTCAATTTCTTTGCCTTGGCTTTCAAGTTCTTTGTCCTTGCTGTTAAGTTCTTTGTCTCTGAGTTCAACTTGTGCCTGCAAAGCTCCAACGTCGTCCATAAGTCGGCCGACCTCCGCTTGCAGTTCGTCTCTTTTCTCCTCCGTTGCTTTGAGTTCTTCTTTTAGTTTTGCCCTTGTCTTCTGAGCCATTTTCTGTCTCCTTAATTAGAACCATATTGTTAAACAACTACAACGATATTAAACATTACACCCATTATTTAAATAAGTCAAGCAAAAAGAGGGCTATTAACCCTCTAATGTAAAGTTAGATTAAGCGTTGAACTAGCTCCGGGGATGGTACAATATTAGAACTTGGTTTATGGAAGGGTTTGGGGTTAAAATTCCTGTCTTTTCTTCTTCAATTGAATAATTGGATTATTTTTTGAACAATCCTTCTAAAAATACTCTTAATCTTATAATGGCTGGAGATATATCGGTTTGTCTTGGAGAAAAAGTAAAAAGATGCTGGACACCGTCATATAAAAGTTTAATTTCCTTTATCTCTTTATAAATTCTGGGCTCAACTAAATTCTGGCTTTTTTTTAATAATTTTTCGGTGCTAAGGTACTCGTTATTAGAATCTTTAATATTTGATTCTTTTTTATCTATTTGAAATTTTCTAATAATTGCTAATGGCAGAATTTTTCTCATTAATAACATGCTTGAGATCCAATTTTCTGCTTCTAGATTTTCATTCAACTCATTGCAGTGCTGAACAACATCTTTTGGCAATAATTTTAAAACAGCCGATGGTATGGTGACAATATTTCCTTTTCCTGATTTTTTTAATCTCTTTTTAGTGCTGGATTTTGTTGTTAATTGAGAGTAAGAACCTCTTAGTTCTTTATATTTTTCTCTATTTAAAACAAAACCTCTGTCCTGTTTTACCAATATTTTCTTTTTTTTAACGAGATAACCCCAAAGCTGGTCAAAATTATTAGGTTCATTAATCCAGGCTGTGGTAAATAAGGATCTTACATCTCCCTTATTGACATAATCATTCTTTTCAATTTCAATTTTGAAGAAAACAAACCATACTATTTGTTCAATTTTTTGAAAATTAGAAAAACCATCTATGGAATCAATAAATTTATTTAGGTTGTTATTTTTCATTTCTTTTCCTTTCTTTTAGCATTATCTCTACAAAATAATCACCGTCTTCATTCAGCTTATAAAAACCCGGCTTCTTGGAAATCTTATCAAAATAAGGGTTATCAATAAAAGCCTGTTTTATCCTTTTGGGTCTCGATCTGTCAGTTTTTTGATAAGCAAGTTTCATTATCTTTTCATCGACTTCGGTTAATTTTCTTCTATCAATTTCCCTTAGGTAATATGCTAAAACTGGCATTTCTTCAGAAGATACTTTTCTTGGATTTTTTTCATCAATAAAAGTCTGCAAGCTAATAGTGTCGTCATCTTTACTCTCTGATGGTTTTTCTGTTTTTCTCTCTTTTTTTATTTCTTGCCTGAATTTTTCAAGGGTTAGCTCTATTTGTTGATTTATAAGTTTTAAAATTTCTTCTTTTTTCATTTTATTTTTTTATTATATTACTTACCAAAACATCACCTTTACTGGTAAGTTTATAAATGTAAGTTTTTTTACGATTTGTTGGCTCTTTAAAAACATATTTTAAACTTTCCCTACAACCAAGTGCTGTGCTTATATTTGACTGATGAATCATAGGAACCCTTAAGTGGTGCAACAGCTTGGTTATTTCTGCTGTTGTTAAACCGTCTATATTAAACTGGTCCTTAACTAATTTAATTAAAATCAGAGATTTTTTTAGATATTCTCCCTTTTTTTCAGTTAGAAACTCGTAAAAAGAACCTGCAAATTTTGTTGGATCTGCTGTTAAAACTTTACCAATTCGCGAAAAATCAAATCTTGCACCGGTTCTTTTCCTCTTTTCAGATGCTCTCTTAATAGCTTTCCCTAGTTCTAAATTACTGAACTTATCTTTTAAATTATACAAGAGAAAATTAGGAATTGTATATTTTCCTTTAACGGAGGTAGCAATTCTATCTTCTTCTAAGTCTCTAAGTGAATTTTTAACAGTGCTAAGATTTATGCCACAATTCATAGAAATTTCTTTTGGACCAACCATCTCAGTCTCCCTAAGTCCAAGTTCTTTCAAAACCTTAAACCCTAACAACATTACTATAATCGCATCTTTATATACAAGCTTCAAAAAGTCGGGAAGTATTATAATTTGCTTTTTTTTAGGGCTTATTTTAACAAAAGGCTCTAAAATGCCCGATAAAATATCGATATTTAATTCGTCATCGGCAATAAGTTTTGACAACTTTTTTGTTTTATCTTCCATAATATTAATGAAATAAAATTGGACTTTTATATCTTTCTATGACCTTAAACCCCACATTGTATCAATTAATAAGTAGTGGGATGAAAGATTAAGGTCGTAAGCTAATGATTATTTTTATAAAATTAAGGGGTCGACTATTCTTATGATAGCAGAACCAAATTCTTTGTCAAGCCCAGGGTTTTCAATGAGAAACTTTTGGAAATTAAAAATCGCCCAGCTCATTGCTGGGCCCCTCGGTCACTTGAACTGAGCACTAGCCTGCTCCCCTAGTCGGTCTCGAACCTTGGTTTTAAGGGGAAACTAAGCGCTTTTTGAGTCTGTCCCACAATGCCTCTCGGTCGGGGCGTTTTTAAGCTAAAATGAGACACAGATTATTTATAGAGTGGTAAAAATCAGTGTAGTCGTGACATTAACCCAATATGACCGTTTCTAATTCTTTTAAATTATGAATTATAAAATCTGGGTTTGAGGTTTTAACTTTATCCTCATTCTGATAGCCCCACGTAACTGCTCCTGTTTTGATGCCAGCCATTTTGCCAACATTGACTTCATGAGTTGTATCACCAATAAAAATTGTCTCCTTTGGATCGAAGCCATTCCTTTTAATTGTTTCGTGTATGCCTTCGGTTTTATCATGCAAATCACTGTTAATCTCTGTGAATAATCCTTGGAGTTTGAAATCTTTAATATCAGATAAAATAGTCTCACGGAGGTTTGAACTTATCACAATCATATTAATTCCAGCTTTCTTGAACTTTGTTAAGGTATTTTTAATTTTAGGGTAAGTTTTTGGAGGATATTTAGAGGATATTCTTTTATACAAAGAGCTATAAAGAATAACTTCTTTTTCCCTAGATAGCCTAGTAATACCGTATTTACGATAAAAAAGCATATATGGTTGCTCCCACTCTCTTTTAAATTCCTCCAAAGATATTTCTTTTACACCGAATTTTTTAAATATAGCTAAAACCACCTTATAAACAATGAACAAATCATCGCTTATTACGCCAGACCAATCAAAAATAATATTTTTTATCATAGTATTTTCTATCTTATCAAAAAATCGCCTTTTTGGCGATTTTTTATATGGCCATTCGGTCGCCCTAACGGGATACCCGTTTCGGTCGGCTCCGGGGATGGTACAATATTAGAACTTGGTTTTTGGAGGGGTTTCCTGCGTTAGAACCGACTAAATGCCTTTCTTTTTAATTGTTTATAGCCATCGCCTTACCCGATTCTTGTATTCTATATATTCTTTTCCAAAAATCCTCTCAAGATTTTTTTCTTCAGAGGGAATAAATATTAATTCCATTAAAACTACAAAAATAATAGTGGGTAAAAATGTAATTATAGTTCCGTGATTAACTGCTATACCTAACAATATTGCAGTAAATCCCAGATATTGTGGATTTCTGCTAATACGGAAAGGACCTGAAGTTATTAAATATGTGGGGTCCTCATATGGTTTTACTGTGGTTTTCCTTTTCTTTAATAATAAGTCAGTCCAAATATTTATAACTCCACCAAAAATAATTAAAATAAAGCCTAAATAAGTATAAGGAGGAAAAATTATTTTCTTAATAGGGAAAACAAAGTGTAATCCTATTGATAAAAGTAAGAGTATTATAAAGTATGTTGGTGGAAGAATCTTTTTAGTCTTTTTCATTAATCAATTATAACAAAAACCCGAGCTCTTGGCTCGGGCTGGCAAATCCGCGGGCTGGAAGACATTAAAACTTGTTTGATTAAGTAACCTAAAAAAGCTTCTTTAGAGGTCTATACCGTGAAATTCCTATAAACACTATTCCCATTATTCCAAAAGGAATAGGCCATATCCTTAACTCTTCTCCTTCTCCTGTTAATAAAAGTATCACTGTTATTACTACTATTACTATTCCAATCCAAAACATTACTCTATTTGGCTTTTTATTTTCTTGTTCCATTGGAGTTTTTTTAAACATCCCTAATACAGCTGATGTGCTTATTAATACTATTCCTATTATTCCTAACGCTGCTGGCCATAACTCCAAATCCACTCTCAAAAAACATCTTTCCTGACAGAACATCATAGACGCTGCTATAATTATTATCACTATTCCAATCAAAAGCATTACTTTATTTATTTTTATATTTTTTTGTTCCATATTCTTTTATTAAGATTAAATACGCAAAAAACGAAGTAAGAAAAATAAAGCTCCGAGAAGCAAAATTACAACGCCAGCTGTTACTGCTATTTTTTTCCTTTTCTTCTCTTCTTCCGTCAAAGGTCTAATTTTTCCCTCTTTTTTGTACTTAGCTTCTATCCCAGAACCTATTGCTAAACCAATAGATATCCCCAAAGCAGGTCCAATTCCAAGCAATCCAGGATTTCCAGTAGCAAATGCAATAGGAACTCCTACTCCTGTAAATATAGTAATCCCTATGCCCATCCACATTCCGACAAAATGACCTTCTGGGTATTTTTTGTTATTTTCTTCCATAAATTTAAGAATTACTAATTGGTTTTTTTAATTTTTCTCTCATAGCCAAAAGACCAATTGTAATAAATACTAATCCTCCTAATATCCAGAATAGTGACCAAGGTCCTGATATAACAACTGCTCCAATAATAATCCAAAGAACTCCAATAGCTATGTGAATTTGAAAAGGAAATTCTCTTTTTTGTTTTTCCATATGTTAAAAAATTAATTATTTATTCGTTTAAGATGTAATGCTCCATAAATAATAAATGCCAAACCAAAGCCTACAGCTAATCCTACTATTAGATTATCAATTAACACGCCGAGGGCCCAACCTAAGATTAAAAAACCAACAAAAATTGTTCCAATCCATTTATTCTTTTCTTTTTTAATTTCTTCTGACATATTATTCTTTTTTTAAAAAGTTATGTGTATTATGACCTTTAATATATGCTTACTCTATTTTAACAAAACTATTTAATTATTCCATATGAGCCAATCACAGGATCTAAAAACAAAAAGTTTTCTATGGGAAAATATGAAAGCAAGCTGAAAGCAACAACTGCAATAATAATCAACCCAACGGCTAAAATCTTGTATTTTGAAAAGTCTCTTTGCCAAACCAAAATCTTATAGCTGACTATATATCCAATAATAATTGCCAAAACAAAAATAAATATATCTAAAAATAAATTATGCTCGATAAAGACGGCATAGCCATAGAAAAAGACAATTATAAGAAAAGGTATAATATAAAGCTCTTTAGCTTTTGCGAAATAAAAGTTCTTTTGATTCTTTCCATAGCTAAAATATTCAATAATCGCAAAAATAAAAGCTGGCCAGAAAGCAATCTTTAGGTGCTCCCAAGTGCTTTCGTTAACCGCTCCTATTAAAGCCACTGGTTTAAAAAACCCGCTCAGCTCATAAATAAAATGGAAAAATGATCCTAAAAATATAGTAAAAATTGCCCCAAAAACATGAAAGAGAAGTGTTTTTTTTCTTAACGGCTCCATTATTTTATCTTAACAAAAAATCGCCCAAAAGGCGACTCTTTGAACTCTATAATGCATTATAGAATGCTCCCCCTAATGGACGATGTTAGAACCTTGTTATTGGTTTTGGGTTAAATTATTACTCTTTTTTTCTTTCTTCTCTAAGGCTATTCCGACCACAACAAACATTAAGCCCATAACAGTAAGGCCACTTGGCACATTTTGCCAGTTTGCTAGGTAATCAATTGCATTAAGCAAAATCAGAAAAAAACCCAATATTGCTAATATAAGACCTAGCTTTAATTTCATACATCTTTATTTTACCAAAAACCGCCTCAATTGTAAAACGGAAATTGCTCCGGGGATGGTACAATATTAGAACTTGGTTTATGAGTAATTTACCTGCAATAAACGATGTTAAAACCTATTTGGTTTCTACGGTTCGTTAATTAAAGGTGTCATATCAGTTACAAGCCAGTTTTCAATGCTTGTTTGTGTTCTCTTTCCCCCGTGTTCAAGATTTACTGTAAAGCATCCTGTGCAACCAGTTGGTTTAACTTCTAGGATTGTCATACCCTTTTCCCAACCAACTGAATAAGATGACATCTTTGCTGCGCGTCGCTGGTCTTCGTCAGTAAGCTCCCAATCTCTAATGCAGGCGAAAATTTCAGCGTCCCACGTATATCCAGCTGGTCCCAAACAATACCTTCTGCTTCAAAAATTATTAAAGGGTTCTCAGTATCAGCACAGGCAATTTGAAGATCTGTTGATCCTTTCATTTCATTATGGCTTAAGGTCAGATTACAAACGATATTATCTTTCTTGTATCGTGCTGTAGGACCAGACATCGCATTGTAAGCATCTGTTGTGAATCCTTCTTGTCTTAAAAGATCGTTAATAGAATGGCGCTGATTTGTGAGAACTTCTGAATAGATCACATCTCCCATACCATAGCCAATCCCATTATATTCCATATCCTCTTCTTGTTCGGTTCTCCACTTTACAGTTATTGCCATTGCTTCAGTAGGATTAGGATCGCGATCAATTCCAATGATATCTGAGATTTGATCCATAAGAGTTAGCATATACGCTTTTTCTGTTTGTTCTGTTTCTTCTGTTTGTTCTGTTTCTTTGCTTTCTTCTTCGGGTGTCAACATTGACTGATAAAGCCAGTAGCCTAACCCTACGACAATTATTACGATAATGATTGCAATGATTGTTTTAGACATAATCTTTGTTATTAAAGTTAATTATTATACTATTCACTTTCCATTTTACAAAAAAATAAATAACCTGGCAACCAAAGTTCTAGTCCTACCCTGGGTTAGGGTAAAAACAGGTCAAAATAGCAGATTTTTAAGTTCAAGTTCTGTAAAAAGTGACTGCTCCGG
>Ga0111214_108_pt1 | contig 24940 bp, 26 predicted proteins | sample DeeMarSWOR152_54_FD_80365 | JGI IMG/M metagenome (GOLD analysis project Ga0111214, IMG submission 80365) | Parcubacteria bacterium DG_72
AAAGAAAGAGGTTTCTGCTGAATTCTGGTTAATTCAAGATAAAAAACTACTTGAAAAAGAAATGAAAATAGCTGCCAGAAACTTAGATTTTGAAAGAGCAGCGGAAATCCGTGACTTGATAAAAGAATTAAAAGATGGTAAAGATAAAGCGTATGCCAATTACCAAGAGCGCTAAAAAAGCTTTACGCCAAAGCAAAAAACACCAAATTAGAAATTTATCTTACAAAAATAAGATTAAAAGTCTAATCAAAGAGATAAGAACTTTGGTTTCTCAAAGTAAAATAAAAGAGGCGAAAAATCTTTTGCCTCAAATTTACAAAGCCTTAGACAAGGCAGCAAAAGTTGGGGTAATTAAGAAGAATACAGCTAGCAGAAAGAAATCAAGAATGACTAAGCTAATTAGTAAAACCTCATAATTCAGCAATCAATAAATCTAAAGCTGTTTGAGCTTCAACTTTACCAGTTTTGATATTATAATCTACCTGAAAGATTTTTTGGTAGATTTTTTTTAATTCATCAAACGAAAACCTTTGAGCTTGCTGATAGCTTTTCCTAACAACAAAAGGATGCAAACCAGAACGCGCCAAAGGTTTACCTTTTTCCATTAAATCCTTAATACAAAGAATGTTTCTGAATTGAAAGTTAATCATGGAAAACAAATAGAGCGGGTTATCGCCTTTTTCTAAATGTTTATGGAGTAGATTTAAAGCTTGTTTTTTGTTTTTTAGAGCAATAGCATCAATGGTTTTGAAAATATCTGTTTCGATTTTTGGTTTTACCAAAAGCATGACATCTTTCACTGTAATTTCTTTTCCTTTCTTAAAAGCAGCTAATTTTTGCACTTCGTTAGAAAGCTGCCAAAGATCATTGCCAACATACTCAATTAGTCTATTTAAAGCCTGAGGATCAATGCTGGCTTGATGTTTTTCGCATTCTTTTGCCAGCCACTTTTTTAATTTCTGACCAGCAAGTACCTCAAATGCCTGAGTTTTAGCTTGTTTTTTCAAAAGATTAAAAAAAGAGTCTTTTTTAACTTCTCCTCCTTCATAAAACAGAATGACGTTATCGGAATCAAGTATTTTCTTGGAGTTTTTCATGAAACTTTCTTTAAATTCTTGATTACTGGCAATATCTGCCAAAACAAAAAGTTTTTTCTCTTGAAACATAGGAACTATTTGCAGTTCATCCTTCAACTCCTGAAAACTTAAATTCTTAGCGTCAAAATACCTTAAATTTAACCCACTCTGATGGGTTTTTTTATAGTGCTCAACTATTTCATTGAGTTTCTCACGAGATCTGTAGGTATCTTGGCCGTAGAGGAAAATTAGCATAATTTTTGGCAAGCAGGGCAGAAATGAGCTGACCTACCACCAATCTTCATTCTTTTAATAATAGCTTTACAGCGAGGACATTTTTCACCCTCTCTTTGATAGACCTTTAGATAATTATAATAATTACCTTCTCGACCGCAAGCATCACGATAATATTGTTCAGTAGTGCCACGATATTGAATAGCTTTTTGTAAAATCTTTTTAATAGATTGATGGACTTGCTTAATCTCTTTGTCTTTTAAGGTTTTTACTTGCCGTAAGGGATGAACTTTAGCATTAAAAAGAATCTCATCAGAATAAATATTGCCAATACCAGCAATGAATTTCTGATCCATTAACAAGGGCTTTATTTTATTATTGGGATGTTTCTTCAAATTATCTTTAAATGTTTTAAAATCAACTTCTAAAGCTTCGGGCCCAAGTCCTTTTTCAATGTTTTTCGTATCTTTAACTATTTTCCACCAGCCAAACTTGCGAGCATCATTAAAAAGCAATTTTGAACCATCAGCAAACTTAAAAATCTTTCTAGTGTATTTTAACGGCTGACCATTAAAAATCAACTGACCAGTCATTTTTAAATGGAAAACTAAGCTTGAACCATCCTTAAAGTCGATCATTAAAACCTTAGCCCGTCTCCTAACAGCTTTAATCTTTTTACCATTTAGTTTCTTACCAACAATCTTTTGAGCTAATTGTTGCCTAATTGTTTCAACTTCAGGAAGCTCTGGCATCTTCCTATTCTATCAAAAAATCATGCTTTTGGCGATGGTTTAGATACTGCTTAATATAAAAATAGGCCAGCGTGTTATGGCCTATTCTTTTTCACAGCTTTTTGTTCTTGACAAATCTCAGAAACGAAGAAAACCCAGGAAAGAGAACGACAAATGTGTTTAAAGGACCAGGGCATTGAGCATAGCCTTAACACAAAGATTGCTAAAGCTACTATAAAATAAATGATCATCAACCCTATCATTAGCATCTTTACTGTCCTCCTGCCCTAAATAAACTTAATATCTTGCCAGAATTTTCTATCTTTTTTGGGCAACAGCCAAAGAAGGATTTGTTGTATTAAAGCAAAATAAAACATCAATGCTAATAGGAAAAATAACATTTTTATTGCCCCTATATAATCTCCCCTGAGAAACCATGTATAACCGGCTGTTCCACATATAAAGATAATGCAAAGCAACATGAGAGCCCTCAAAAACCTGAAGATTATTTTTGTTAGTGTTATATTAAATCTAACTAACATTTCTTTCTCCTTTGGTAACGTACTTGTATAGTTCACTCTACTACTATTCGTAAAAAAATCAACTATTAAGAATCAGTAGACCCAAAAAGTTGGTTAAGTCTCCCATTGGCCAACTTAAGGAAGACGAGAGATGAGACTGTAGAATTCGAGTTTTTTTAAAGATTGAGTGGCTTTTGCTCTATTGTAATTGCTCCACTGACAATCTTTTAAATTAAAATCTATCGGTACATCGCGGTAGATAGCGGTTAAATCTTTACTAAAAAAAGCTTGTTCTTTGTTCTGAATTAAAAGTTCCTTCAGTTTTGGTTTGACACCATCTAAGTTTTGATAAAGATCTTCTATATTGCCAAATCGCCGCACAAGCTCCACAGCTGTCTTCTCCCCTATGCCTGGCACTCCTGGGATATTATCAGTTGGATCACCTCGCAAAGCTCGATAGTCAATTAATTGTTTTGGGGTTAATCCTTGATATTTCTGTGCTACTAATCTTTTATCATACAAAACTGTATCTTTTACTCCTTTTCTCAAAGTATAAACCTTAGTTTTAGCATCAATCAGTTGAAGATTATCTGAATCACCGCTAATAACAATTGTCTCCAATTCAGGTAAGGCTTGTTTTTTAGGAGCATGCTTGCTGATAGTGCCAATCAAATCATCGGCTTCAAATCCCTCTTTCTCACAAATCATCACATTAAACTCCCTTAAAACTTCTTTAACTTTAGGAATTTGCTGATAAAGCTCGCCTGGCGCAGGCGGTCGTTTAGCTTTGTATTCTTTGTATTTTTCATGCCGAAAAGTAGGACCCGGCACATCAAAACAAGCTACTACAAAGTCAGGCTTAAATTCTTTGATCGCTTTTAAAAAAACCAATAAAAACCCGTAGACAGCACCAACCAATTCTCCTTTCTTGGTAGTTAAAGGAGGTAAAGCATGAAAAGCCCGATGGATAATGGAATTACTATCAAGAACAATAAGATGTTTTTTATCTGCCATCTTTTAATTTTAGCACAATTTTTCTTTTATTTTTATCGACAAAAGAAAAAGAAAACCAAACCGTATGATTGGGCAAAATGCTTTTTACTTTATCTGCCCACTCCACTGCCACAATATTGCTAGGCTTGTTAATGATTTCTTCAAATCCTAAAGATAAAAGTTCCTTTGGTTTTTGAATACGGTAGCAGTCAACATGATAAAAGTTTTTAATTCGTCTGATGATAATGAAAGTAGGGCTTAAAATTCTTTTTTTAATACCAAGTCCTTTGGCAAAACCTTGTAAAAAAGTAGTTTTACCACCACCTAAATCTCCAACCAACCCTAAAACCAAAGTTCTCTTACTTGAACTTCTTTTAAGTAAGCTTTTGGCTAAATTCTTACCTATTTTTTTAGTCTGAAGGGGACTGGTGGTTAAATATTCTCTCTTCATTCGTGATTGACTGTTTTTTAAATTTAAGTTAATTTAAAATAACTCATTATGGACAGCTTAAACCAAGCGAAAAACCTAATCGAAAGAGCACAAACCATTTTAATTCTGCCGTCTCAAGAAATGTCAGGCGATATTTTAGCTACTGCCTTGGCGCTTTTTTTCACTTTAAATAAACTAGGGAAAATTGCAAATATTGTGGTTGATGAAATTCCAGAGAAGTTTCAGTTTTTAAGCGATTGGCGACCCAGAACTTCCAATGATTTTGTTATTTCTGTTGACACAACGGGCAAAGAAATATCAGAAATGCGCTATGAAAAAGGAGAGAATGTTCTCAAGGTTCATTTGGCTCTCAGCAAAGGAGAACTGAGGGCAAACAATGTTTCTCTTTCAACTATTAGCCAAAAGCCTGCCCTTTTAATAACAGTTGGTGTCAGAGAGTTGGATGATTTAGGTAATTTTTTTGAACAAAATCCCCGGCTCTTCTATGAAACAACTATCTTAAACATTGACAACCATCCAGCTAACCAGAATTTTGGCCATGTCAACTTAATAGATGTCAACTCCTATTTGGCAGAAATTTTAACCAACCTCATCAAACTAATGGAGTCCGAAGATAATGTGATTTTTGACGAAAACATTGCTACTTGTCTTTTAACTGGTTTGGTTTCCGCCAGCCAGAATTTCCGTAACTCAAAAACACGACCTCAAACTTTTGAAACATCAGCTTATCTAATTGAAAAAGGAGGTAACCATCAAAAAATAATTCAACATCTCTATAAACAAAAAAGTGTAGCTCAAATAAATCTTTTAGGCAGGATTTTAGAAAAATTAGGGTTCGACGAAGAGAAAGAACTGTATTCTGCTTCTTTGACCGAAAAAGATTTTCAAGATTCCCAAGCTTTACCCAAAGATTTAAGTTTAGTGATTGAAGAGTTAAGATTTAATTTCAGATATTTGCCCAACTTACTTATTCTTTGGGAAAGCCATACTTCTTCTCCTTTAATCAAAGGAGTTTTTTATACAACCAAAACAGACTTAATTGACAAAATCTTGCAGAATTATGAAGGCACAGCTAAAGGAGAAGGAATATTGTTTACCGCCAAAGAAAAAGACTTAGCTTTAGCTAAGCAGAACTTGTTAAACATTCTTTAATCATGGAAAAAATCACTGGTGAGGTTAAAATCTCTTCTCAAGGAATAAAGAATATCTCAGCGTTTAAAGCTAAAATTGAAAAGTCTTTAAATGAGAGAGTGACTGACTTACTTGGCATTATTCTTGGCGGAGCAGCTGATCTTAATTCTTCTGATCTTCACATTGAACCAGGCAAAGAAAAAGCTAAAATCAGAATTAGGATTGATGGCGTGCTACAAGATGTCATTGAAATTAATGCAGAGCTTTACAAAAACCTTCTTGCCCGCATAAAACTTCTATCTAAAATTAAATTAAATATAACTGATCGTCCGCAAGATGGACGATTTTCTGTTTTAATGGCAATTGATAGTAAAGAACAAATAGCGGTTGAAATAAGGGCTTCTACCTTGCCAGCTGAAAGAGGAGAATCAATTGTTTTGAGAATTTTAAATCCTAAAAACTTGGTAGATATTGAATCCTTAGGCCTGAGAAAGGAGCTATTGGAACTTTTTAAGCAAGAGATTAAAAAACCAAATGGCATGGTTATTGTTACTGGCCCGACTGGCAGTGGTAAAACCACTACTCTTTATGCTTTTTTAAAGAAAATTCAACAGCCAGAAATCAAAATTATAACGATTGAAGATCCGATTGAGTATCACTTGGAAGGTATTTCTCAAACTCAAGTCACTAAAGGCTATGATTTTGCTTCTGGCTTAAAATCAGTTATGAGACAAGACCCTGATGTTATTTTGGTTGGAGAAATACGTGACCAAGCAACAGTCAACACTGCCTTACAAGCTGCTTTAACTGGTCATTTAGTTTTAACAACTCTACACACCAATGATGCAGCTGGCACCATCTCAAGGCTGATTAGTCTTGGTGGTCAGGCAGCTAATATTGGACCAGCGGTAAATTTGGCGGTGGGGCAAAGATTAGTTAGAAGAATTTGTCAAAAATGCAGCAAACTTAGAAACCCTACAGCCAAAGAATTACAGAAATTAAAAAAGGAACTCAAGAGAATTCCCAAAAATATAAAAATTCCTCAAGCTAAAGGATGCAGTGCGTGCAATAATACCGGCTATAAAGGCAGAATTGGCATTTTTGAAGCTTTTTTAGTGGATGATGAGATGGAAAAATTTATTGCCACTTCTCCTTCAATTGCTGCTTTGAGAGAAAAAGCAAAAAAGAGAGGTATGTTAACTATGCGGCAAGATGGTTTCATGAAGGGCTTATCTGGTATCACTACGATTGAGGAAGTGGAAAGAGAAACTGGAGAAACAAAATAGCCCCAGAGCTGGGGGATGTACTCTAGCTTGGGAACTTAAAGTTTAGAATTTCTCCGAGGAATAACTTCGCTCTCGCCAAGTTATCCGAAGCTAAAAGAAATTCCTACCCCCAGCTCTGGAACTATTTTAACCCTTTATTATACTCTAATATGAAAGTTTTGTCAAGTCTCATTATTTTAATCTTGGCTGGGATGCTTACAGCCAATTTTGTTTCAGCTGAAGAAAAAATAGATGTTAACACTGCTCCTCTAGAGGACTTAATTAAAATTATCCACCTTGGAGAAGTTAGAGCATTAGAGTTAATGTCTTTAAGGCCATTTTCTTCTTTGGATGACCTCATCAGAATAAATGGTATCAGTGAAAATAGAGTAAAAGATATTAAAGAGCAAGGATTAGCCTGGGCCAACAACCAAGAAGAACCAGAAGAAGTAACTGAAGAGAAATCCCGACCAGTTGACCCTGAGCTAATGATTGTTTATCCAGCTAATATAGTGATCAATGAAATCCTGCCCTCCCCTACTGGACCAGACAGTGAAGAGGAATGGATTGAAATTTTAAACCAAAATAATTTTACTGTTGGTCTTTTCGATTGGCAAATAACTGATGCTATTGGTAAAACTACTGTCTATACTTTTCCTGAAGACACTACCTTATCTGCTAAGGAGTTTTTGGTTCTGAAGAGGCCAGAAAGTAAAATAACTCTTAACAATAGCGGTGATAGTTTAAATCTTATCCAACCTGATAGCAATGTAATAGATGAACTGATTTATGAGAAAGCATTCCAGGGAGAATCCTTTAATCGTATTAATGGTCAATGGGTTTGGAGCAATGCTTTAACGCCCGGTGCCCCAAATATTATCCCGATCGCTGAAAATCAAAAAGAAAACCAACTAGTAAAACTGTCTGAACTTGATAAAAAAGCGCTGGCTGCTGTTAGTGAACAAATTACTCAATCAAGCTCTTCGACTCTTGTTGTCTTGCCGATTGCTTTAGTCTTAGCTGTTTTCTCTGCTACAATAATTTTAATCTTGAAAAATAAAATCAAAACAGGTTAAAATAAAAAGATATGAGTGGGCATAGTCATTTCCATAGTATCAAATACAAAAAAGCAATTACTGATGCTAAGCGGGGCAAGATTTTTTCCAAGTTTTCCCGCCAGATTTCAATTGCTGCCAAAGAAAAAGGTGGCGACCCTGATACTAACCCAGGGTTAAGAACAGCTATTGAAAAAGCTAAAGAGTTTAATTTACCCAAAGATAATATTGAAAGAGCAGTCAAAAAAGGTACGGGTGAGCTGGCTGGAGAAAATTTAGAAGAAGTCTTGTTTGAAGCCTATGGCCCTGGCGGTATTGCTATTATAGTTGAGGGGATTACCGATAATAAGAAACGAACTCTTAATGAAATTAAACAGATTTTAAATCAGCATAACAGCAAACTAGTTGGCGAAGGCGGGGTTAGGTGGTTGTTTGAAAGAAAGGTTAAAACTCCAGGAGCTTTGGAATGGGTGCCCAAACAAGAAATAGAAATTACAGAAAAAGACAAAGAAACTGCTGAAAAGCTTTTTGAAGCTCTAGACGAAAACGATGCGGTCCAGGAAATATATTCTAATTTAAAAGAATAACTATGCCAAAAGAAAGCTATACCAGAAAAAAACTACTTAAAATATTAGAAAAACAAGGTTGGGTTTGTTGGGTGCCACCGAAAGTTAAATTCCAACAGAGCGATGTTTTTGGTATTATTGATATTTTAGCTTTAAGGGGTAATCAAAGGAAAAACATTCAACTGACCACCTTACCTAATGTGGCTGCTAAGAGAAAAAAGATTACTGCTTTCTTAACTAGCAACCAAGTAGCGCTACCAGTAGAGATTTGGGCCTGGCATCCACAGAAAAAGAACTTCAGAAAGGAAAAAGTTAATATTAGTCTCAAAAAGAGGAAGTTGAAGAAAAGGGCTTGACAAAGCTTCTGAAACCCTTATAATACTTTATATGAACCAAAGCTTGGTTCTTTTTATAAGAGGGCCAAGTAAAGGTCGATAATAATTGAAAAACAGTCGATAATAATTGAAAAACAAATGAAAAATATGGTTTACGAAAAAGATTTAACTCCTTTTATTTCAGAAGATGCTCCTGAAGAGGACACTCCTGAAACCCCAGAAGAAGGTGGTAACGAAGGAGAAACTCCTACAGAGTAGACAAAACAAAATCCCCGCTTAATGGCGGGGCTTTTGTTAAGCAAGCTTGATGAATTTTCTCTTACCAACCTGAACAATATCTTTTTTCTTGAGTTTAACAATTTTTTGCCACTCTTTCTGTACTTTTCCGTTAATCTTCACTCCGCCCTGTTCAACCAATCTTTTAGCCTCTGACCGAGAAGGGGCTAATTTTGTTTTAGTTAACAAATCAAGTAGATTAAGTTTTTTTTCTTTTAGCAGAACTTGGGGAATTTTTGAAGGTGGTTTTTTCTCTTTAAAAACTTGGTTAAACTCTTTTTCGGCGTTAAGGGCAGCTGACTTACTATGATACATAGTAACAATTTCTTTAGCTAACCTTGCTTTAGCATCTCGCGGTGAAAGTGTCTTTATTTCATTTAAAGAAACGCTGGTCAGAGCCTTAAAATAGCTTGGCACTAGATTATCAGCAATCGACATAATCTTGCCAAACATCTGCTCAGCTGAATCAGTCAGCCAAATACAATTGCCTGAACTTTTGCTCATTTGCCTACCATCTGTCCCCAAAATCATGAGTAAAGTCATAACGAACTTTTCCTTTTTTCTCATTTTTTGCTGCAATTCCCGGCCAATTAACATGTTAAAGGTTTGGTCAGTGCCACCAATTTCTAAATCAACATCCAAATACACAGAATCATAACCTTGTAATAAAGGATAAAGAGCTTCATGAGCCCAAACCGTATCGCCTCTCTTTAATCTTTTTTGGAACATATCTCGCTGGAAAAGTTTAATAGCTGATATGTGAGAAGCAATGTTAGCGATTTGCTTGAAGTTTAATTTTAAAAGCCAGTCACCATTATACCTTATTTTTGCTTTAGAGAAATCTAAAACCTTGGCAGCTTGAGCTTTCCAGGTCTTAATGTTAGCTTTAATTTCCTTTTCAGAAATCCTACCTCTAGCTTTATCTCTTAAAGAAGGGTCACCAGTTAAAACAGTACCAGTACCAATCACTAAAATTGCTTCGTGCCCCAAATCAGCAAACTGCTGTAGTTTTCTTAAAGAAATAGTATGACCCAGATGAAGTTTGTTGCTAGTTGGGTCAATACCGTGATAAAGCCTTATTTTCCGTTTCTTCATCAATCTGAACAAACCTGCCTGATCAGGTAGGATTTGCCCCACACCCTGGCTTAAAACTTCTTTGATTTTCTTATCTACATCTTTCATATTTTCATCATATCAAAATAGTGTTGGTTTGCCAATTTCATTAAAATTGAGTAAAATAATTCTATGGTTCGCCTAAGTTTAGTTTTAAAAATTGCTCTAGCTAGTTGCTTGTTTTTGCTTTGCGGCGGCTCCCTTTTGTTCATTTACTACGCTAAAGATTTGCCCCGGCCTGAAGTTTTCACGGAAAGGCCTTTTGTTTTACCAACTAAAATCTACGACCGGTCAGGCGAGGTGCTGCTGTATCAAATTTACGATGAAGAAAAAAGAACAGTTGTTTCTTTAGACCAGGTGCCCGAATACTTGCAGAATGCTATTTTAGTAGCAGAAGATGCTAATTTTTACCACCACTTCGGCTTGGATTTTAAGGGTATTTTCCGCTCCATCTTAAATAACTTAAAAATTGGTAAGCCTATTTACGGTGGCTCAACTATTTCCCAGCAGCTCATCCGCTCTAGCTTTTTGACTTTAGACAAAACTCTGCAAAGAAAAATAAAAGAAATTATTTTAACTTTAGAGTTAGAGCGGCGTTATTCCAAAGATGAGATTTTAGAGTTTTACATTAACCAAGTGCCTTTTGGGTCAAACGCTTACGGCGTGGAGGCAGCCAGCCAGGCTTTTTTTAGCAAGCCAGTCTCAGAGGTCTCTTTAGCTCAGGCTGCCCTTTTAGCCTCTTTAATCCAAGCTCCCAGTCGTCTCTCTCCTTATGGTTCTTATCTTGATGATCTTTTAGCTAAGAAAAATAATGTTTTAGACCGCTTAGTTGAAAAAAATTATATTTCTCAACGAGAAGCTGATGAGGCTAAAAAGGAAGTTTTAGAGTTTGCTGATGTTCGCCATCCTATCAAGGCTCCTCATTTTGTTCTTTATGTCAAACAATACTTGGAAGAAAAATATTCTGATTACTTTCTTAAAGAAAAAGGGTTAAAAGTCTACACGACCTTGGACTGGCAGCTCCAAGAAGAGGCGGAAAAAATTATTCAAGAAGGAGTTAAAGCAAATCAAGGTTTTAACGCGTACAATGCCTCTTTGGTTGCTCTTGGTCCGGAAACTGGTGAAATTTTGACTATGGTTGGCTCAGCTGATTGGCACGCTGACTCTTTTCCCGAAGGCTGTTCAGGCACAGAAGAAGGTTGTTTGTTTGAACCAAAGTTTAACATAGCTACTTTGGGAGAAAGACAACCAGGTTCTGCCTTTAAGCCTTTTGTTTATGCCCAAGCTTTTAAAAAAGGTTTTACTCCTGAAACCGTGCTCTGGGATGTTAAAACTGAATTTAATCCTAACTGTGCCTCAACTGCAGAACAAGAAAAAGATGAGTATGATTTGGACTGCTACCATCCCATAAATTACAATGAAAAATTCAGAGGTACCATTAATTTAAGGAATGCTTTAGCTCAGTCAATTAATCTTCCTTCAGTCAAGGTGCTTTATCTGGCTGGCCTGCAGGACACTATTCATTTAGCCCAATCTTTTGGTATAAGTACCCTGGACCAACCTTCTTCTTGGTATGGTTTAAGTCTTGTTTTGGGGGGTGGGGAGGTAAAATTACTGGACATGGCCTCAGCTTACGGCGTTTTCGCCACTAGGGGCATGCATGTACCGCCAGTAGCTATTTTAAAAATAGAGGATTCAGAAGGTAATATTATTGAAGAGAATAAAAAAACACAAAAAAGAGTTTTAGAAACTAATATAGCTGACCTGATAAATGATATTTTATCTGATAATGAAGCTCGCTCACCCATGTTTGGCCTCTATTCTGTTTTGAATATCCCGGGTGTGGCTGCTAAAACTGGCACTACTCAAGAATACAGAGATGCTTGGACAATTGGTTACACGTCTTCTTTAGTGGTGGGAGTCTGGGCTGGCAATAATAACAATACACCAGCTGATAAAAAGCCTGGGGTTGTTTTGGCTGGACCCATGTGGAACCGCTTCATGAAAAAAGTCTTAGAATTGTATCCTGGTGAAGAATTCATAGAACCGGAACCGATAGAAACTGAAGCCCCAATTTTAAAAGGCGAAGTTGACATGGAAAATCCCCATTCAATTCTTTATTACATTGACAAAAACGATCCTTTAGGCCAGCCTCCAGAAAACCCTCAATATGATCCTCAATACGAAAACTGGGAAGCTGCTATTCAGGCCTGGTTTGGACAAGGTTAACATCATGCAAAATTAGCCAAGGTTTAACCTCGGCCAACTTTAACTCGGTAAATTTCAAATTAAGTTCAGGTGGTTTTGATAGGCATAACCACGTAAAGATAGCTCGCGTCACCCATCGGCCGTAAAACAGCTGGGCCCTCTTCGCCATTAAGCTCAAACATAACTTTTGAGCTTTTTATGTTTAGGAGACCATCAACTAGAAATCGGTAATTAAAATTAACTGTCATTTCTTTGCTCTCTCCCCAATTTATTTTGCCGTCCAAAGAGCTTCTGTTTTCTCCCAATTCTGGGTTTTGGGCCAATATCTCAATGCCTTGTTTTTTGGGGCTTATTTTAATCTTTATTTCATTGCTCTTGCCGCTGAAAAGGCTGGCTGTTTTAACTTGGTTGAGGAAATCGTTCTTAACCAAAGTAATTTGAGCTTCATATTTTTTCGGGATAATGCCTTGGTAGTCCGGATATTCCCCCTCAATCAAGCGAGAAATAATCTGTATTTGAGGGTGAGTGGTTTCTGGCATAGGATATTCAAATAAAACCTGGTTGGGAGATAAATAAAGCTTTATTTTCTCTTTTCTCTCGGCCAGAATGTTGACTAATTCACGGGCAGTTTTTTGTGGCAGGATAAAGGAATATTCTTTATTAATCTTCTCTTTTAAATAAAGGGTTTTTTCCGCTAATCTAAAACTATCAGTGGCTGTTAGCTGTATTCTGTCTTTTTGTAGGTTAAGATAGACACCAGATAATTCAGGTCTGGTTTGGCTGGGCGCAGTAAAATCAACTACCTGGGCAATGCCTTCACAAAAAAGAGAAGTATTGAGTTCAATAAAGTCCTGATTTTCTATAGTGGGAATAATAGGATAATCTTGAGCATCTAACCCCTTAATTTGGGTCTTATGTTGCTCACAGTCAATATGTAATACTTGGTTTTTCACTTCTAAATTTAGCTTTTTATTAGGTAAAAGATTAACAAAGCCAGATAATATTTTAGCTGGTACAGTAATACTACCTTGTTTTTCTATTTTTACTAAAGACCAATACTTAATCCCCAACTCAAGGTCAGTAGAAACAAGATTAAGAAAATTTTTCTCAGTAGTTAATAAAATATTATTTAAAATAGGTAAGGTTAAATTTTTTCCTGCTACTCGACTAATAATATTCAATCCGTTATTTAAGTTTTCTTTTAATATTATTAATTTCATAGTTGTTGTAGTGTGGTTAATAATAAGTTTTTATTCTAATTTTATTGGGTAATAGTTGTGAATAAAGAGTTTATTTGAATTGGTTTAATACCCCAGTAAAACTACTTTAGTGTTTATCAACAAATTATAAACGATAAATCTGTTCTCTTATTAAGTTAATTTCCTCAGCTAAGCTCTCATTCATATCTATTTCTTTAACGATTTTATTATAGGCATGAATAGCAGTGGTATGATCTTTGCCACCAAACTTCCTGCCAATAAAAGGGAAAGAGCTTTTTAACTCCCGCCTTAAAAAAAACATAGCTATTTGGCGTGGTTTAACAATCTCTTTTTTTCTTGAGGTAGTGAGGATATCTTTTTCTTTTAAGTTGTAGAAGGCAGATACAGCTCGAATGATTTTTTCCGGGTTAGCCACTTTTTTGGGCGAGAAAATAATGTTTTTTAAAAGAGTCTCAGCTACTTTTAAGGTCGGAGTTTGGTTATTAAGATTCTGATAAGCAGCCAATCTATTCAAGGCTCCCTCCAATTCCCGGATATTGGCTTGGATATTTGAGGCAATGTATTCCAATATCTCATCAGAAAAACCTATCTTTTTCTCCTGAGCTTTGGTTTTTAAAATAGCCACACGGGTTTCAAAATCAGGCAAACTGATATCAGCGATCATGCCGCCCTCAAAACGAGACCTTAGTCTTTCTTCTAAGGCTGAGATAGCTTTGGGTGGTCGGTCTGAAGAAAGGATGATTTGTCTGTTTTTTTCATACAGATTGTTAAAAATATGAAAAAATTCTTCTTGAGTCTTTTCTTTGCCTGATAGAAATTGGATATCATCAATAATCAAAACATCAATATCTTTATAGGTTGATTTAAACTTTTCTACATCACGATTTCTGATTGAATTGATGATGCCAGAAGCAAATTTTTCCGAAGAAACATATTTTACCTTTTTTTGAGAGAATTTTTTAGCCACTTCATTCCCCACTGCTTGCAATAAATGGGTTTTACCCAGCCCTACCCCACCATAAATAAATAAGGGATTATAAACAGAGCCTGGGCTTTGTGTTACTGCCCAAGCAGCTGCTTGCGGTAATTCGTTAAACGGACCAACAATGAAGTTTTCAAAAGTGTAACGAGGGTTTAGGCTAGTCTCTTTATTCACCTTGAATTCTTGGAACTCAAGTTGGGGGATTTCATTGTAAGTATCAACAGCTACAGCTGAGCGCCTGCTTTTTATTGTTTCAGGTCGAGCTACTGCATATTTTACTTCTTTAATCTCATCATCCAAATTATGTAAAATTTTAAAAATAAGTTTATTATACTTGTTTTCCAACCATTCTTTAGAGAAATTATTAGGCACTGAGATGATTATTTCACTGCCTTTTTTAGAAAATATACCGGTATTTTTAAACCAGGTAGCAAAATTAGCCTTGGAAATATTAAACTGGATTTGGGCAAGCAAAGCCTGCCAAAGTTCATCTTTTGTCATTTGTCTGGAACTATTATATCATATGTCAAAACAAAATGAAATCAAGCTAATAAAAGTTTTAATGTTGAAAAACTGGGGACAAAGTGTTAATATATTAGTATGAGTATTACTTATCAACCAAAAAAAAGAAAAAGAAAACGTACCCATGGTTTTCGGGCAAGAAAAAGCACAAAAAGCGGCCGCAGAGTGTTAGCGAGAAGAAGAAAAAAGAAAAGATGGCTTTTAACAGTATAATAAATATGCTGTCCAATACCAATCGTCTTAAAAAGGAAAAGGATTTTGATCAAGTTTTCAAAAAAGGCAAAGGATTTAAGGAGGATTTTTTATTCCTTAAACTAGCAAAGAACAATTTAAAAGCAACTAGATTCGGCTTCGTCGTTAGCCAAAAAGTTTCTAAGAAAGCTTTTTTAAGAAATAAAATTAAAAGAAGACTAAGAGAATTAGCCAAGAAGAAATTAGCCAAAATAAAAAAAGGATTTGATGTAATATTAATAGTCAACCGAGGATTAAAGGATAAAGATTTTAATGAAACAGAAAGGATGATTAATAAACTCTTCAAAAAAGCTAAGCTGATCAATGATTAAATATTTTATTCTAAAACTTATTCAAACATATCAATTATTTGTTTCGCCTCTCTTAGGACAACACTGCCGTTTCTATCCCTCTTGTTCAGAATACGCCTCTTTAGCCATTAAAAAATATGGTTTGTTTTTTGGTTTGAGCAAAGCAGTAAAAAGATTATTAAAATGCCACCCCTGGAATATTGGTGGAGTGGATTTACCATAATGAATGTCTTTATCCAGACTTTTAATCTAATTTTGTATCAACCTTTGTTCAATGCCCTGGTTTTATTGTATCTGTATTTGCCAGGCCATGATTTTGGTATAGCTGTCATTGTTTTAACAATTTTAATTAAGCTTATTCTCTATCCTTTAGGATCTCAAGCTATTCGTTACCAAAAAGCCCTGTCAGCTCTACAGCCTAAAATGAAGGAAGTTCAACAGAAGTTCAAAAACGATAAAGAAGGTCAGGCTAAAGCTATGATGAAGCTTTATAAAACAGAGAAAGTTAATCCTTTTTCCGGCTGCTTACCCTTACTTGTGCAACTGCCAATTCTCATCGGTCTTTTTCAGGTTTTTTTAAGAGGCTTTGGCGAGACCCAGCTTGAGTTTTTATACAACTTTGTTCCTCATCCTGGCCAAATTAACACTAGCTTTTTAGGGATAGTAGATTTAGCTGAAGCTTCTATAGTTTTAGCTGTTTTAACTGGTTTAGCTCAGTTTTTCCAAACTAAAATGGTCACTGCCCAACAAAAAACGAGTTCAAAAGGCTCACTTGGTTTTTCTCAGATGATGCAAAAGCAAATGCTTTTCTTTTTCCCACTTTTCATTGTTTTTATTCTCTGGCGCTTACCAGCCGCTATTGCCCTTTATTGGTTGACCACTACCCTCTTTACAATTGGCCAGCAATATATTATCCTTAAAAAGCATGACTCAACTTGATTTAGAAAAAATTAAACAAGTGATTGAAGAGTTTTTTAATCAAGCAGACTTAGCTGTAGACCTTGAGGTTAAACCCCCTCAAGATGCCACTGTACCTATTATTTTAAAAACAGAAGAACCGCAAATTTTAATTGGCGAAAGAGGTCAAACTTTAATTGAGATTCAACGGCTTTTGAAATCAATTTTACGAAAACAAATAGCTATTACTACTCCTTTTTATATTGATATTGACGTCAATGATTACAAAAAGAAAAAGATCGAGTATTTAAAAGAAATAGCTAGGACAACGGCTGATGAAGTAGCTTTAACTAAAAAAGAAACAGAGCTTTCGCCGATGCCGCCTTATGAAAGAAGAGTTGTTCATATGGCTTTAGCTTCCAGGACCGATGTGGTTACCGAGAGCATTGGACAAGAGCCGCAAAGGAAAGTAGTAATCAGACCTTATCCATAAAATAAAAAACCTGCCCAAAGAGGCAGGATTTTATATTCAATAATTTTTTAAGAGTATTTTATTGTCATATAGACAGATACTGACCAGAGAGGTAAGGCACCAACGTAGGGGATAAATTCAAACCATTTTAATCTTTTAGCCCATTTTGCAGCCTTAGTTGCTTTTTGGGCTTTTTTAGTTGTTTGGGAGACCTTTTGCATTTGCTTGGCACTTTTTGCTAATTTCCTTTTCTCTCCAAAAGAAGGCATTTCGACATCAGCCGCCGGTACCATCTGCGAACGAAAAAAACTCCAAGATCCAATAAATGTCCACGCGATTATATCAGTAATCCAAAAATCATCTAACCCAAAACAAACTAAAATAATGCCGATTAAGTCAATAATAATAGCAAAAGGGAGAATTGTTAGCATCTCTGGGCTGAACGCTAATTCTAAAGCATTTTTAGGCATTTTATTCTTCAGTTAATTTCTTTTTACTCTCTTTTATTGCTTTTATCTCCTCGGGTGCTGTGGTAATAAACTTATCTTCTGAAGGTGAGGCTACCACTCTGATAGCCACATGCTTTGGCCCAGCAAAGAAGATGCCCTCCCCTACTGCTGACCCTAAGAGCGTTTCTTTTTCCCAGTCAGTCAGGTTAAAAGTTTTTTGTAAAATATCAGCTGTGGCTGAACTCTGTTTCATTAAAAGCTGCAAAGCTGAATTAGTAATAATCGGCTTGCCATAGCCTGAATTCAAAAAATCACCAACATCTTGAGTAACAGTACTTACTCCCAGCCAATATTTCCTGGCTCTTTTAGTGATTCCGTAGAGGAAAGAGGCACCATCCTCTGTTTTCATTAACCACCAAGCTTCATCTACCACAAAAATTCTCTTTTTTAATTCAGAGCGGATTTGGTTCCAAATATATCTCATAATAATGTACATGGCCATAGGTCTTAATCCTTCTTCCATGTCTCTGATGCCAAAAATAACCAGCTTGTTATCCATTTTAACGTTAGAAGGCTTGTTAAAAAAGTTAGCGTATGTTCCTTTAGTGTATTTTCTCGCTCTTCTTAGCAAAGATTCAGCTCCTTCCATGGTTTCCAAAACTGCTTCTAAATCTGACATTAATGGAGGAGTTATTTTGGAAAAGTCAGATTGAGGCGTAATATCTTTGGCAGCATAGGTTTCAGTCAGAGCCCTATCCATAATAGCATCTTCTTCTGGAGTTAAGCCGCCTAACATTATTCTCATTAACCCAACTAAGTTAATGATATTGGCCCTTAAAACATCTTCTGGTTTTTCATCTTCTCTTGGCTGGGCCAAATCAAAAGGATTAATATGAGAAGCGCTACCTAAGGACATTTTAAAATAAGAACCGCCAACTGCTTCTGACAGCATTTCATATTCATTTTCTGGATCAACAATAATGATATTTGTCCCCAGCATTAACGAGCGCAAAACCTCTAATTTAACGGCATAGCTTTTACCAGCACCTGATTGAGCAAAAATACACATGTTAGCGTTCTCTAAAGAGAACCTATCAAAAAGCACTAAGGAATTGTTATGCTGGTTGATGCCATACAAAATGCCTTCATTAGAACTTAAATCGAAAGAGACAAAAGGAAAAACAGAAGATAAAGGGCCAGTATTCATAGAAGAGTGAACGCTTAATTGGTCAAGACAGTAAGGCGAAGAAGAAATAAATCCTTCTTTTTGCTGGTAAAGAGCAGGTTTAATATAGATTAATTTTGCTTCCAAGATAGAGCGCAAAGTACTTTCAATGTCCATTAGTTCTTTTTCTGTGTCAGCATAAACTGTTAAATAAAGCCCTAATCTAAACATTCTTTCTTGAGCAGTTTGCAATCTATCTCTTAGTTCTTCAATATCGCGATAAGCAGTTTCTAGAGCTGGATCACGAATTAAGCCTTTGTCTTCCCTCTCCATAATTTCTGCTTGTATTTCTGTCACTTTTCTCCTTAATTGTTTTAAGATCAAACCAGCATCAATCGGATGGATAAAAAACGAAATATCCATTGGTATATCTAGGTTGATGATCGGAGAGAACCAGGCAGTAGTTAAATACCTAGGATAAGAGAAAATAAAAAAAGATTTAAATAGTCTTTCTCCTAGCTGCGCATAAGCAGGCTTTATCACAACTGAAGCTGGGGCAATGATATCCACTGCCCTAATTGCTTCTGTTTCAAAAATACGCTCTAAACCAGGGATTTCTTCTTTCTTCTTTTTTTTGAATAGCTTCATAATTATTTAGCTAATTCTGGTGGTACTTCAGGATAATAGCCAACTTCCGCTTCTTTTGGGTGATGCAGACTCCAAAAAAGTTCAATTAATTCAGGCGTGGTCAAAGGCACCGCCTGCAACCCACACCTTCTCAATCCTAAGGCCACATATTCCATTCTTTGCCAGAGCTGTTGTTTACACCTTTGAAACTGATCTTCGGTTAAGGTAGGTAGTTTGGCTGTTTTAAGCAATTTGAAAGGAGAAGCCTCTGTACCTCTTGCCTCTAACAAAGTAAAAGGCACAACAACAAAAAAGGATTTAGACATAATCTCACCATATTTACCAGCTGGCGGAGCACCAGTGATAAGGTTTTCAATAAATTGGCGGTATTCAGCTGTTTGTGTTCGTAAAAGTTCGTTTTCTTGTTTTTCTTCCAGCTCTCTTAATTTGTCTAAATAACCAGTGATATTTAATCGGCGGGATTGGATAATAATCTGACAGGAAAAATCTAAAGAATTTAAGAAGTTTTGAAATTGATAAATAGTAGCTGCTTGTTCATCTTCTGACTGCAAAGCAAAATTCAAAGAGGAAACCATCATAACCCCTCTTAAAGCTTTATTCTTTAAAACTAGTACTCCTTCTCTAATTTGCTCAATCTCTAAAAAATGTTGAGTAGATGCAGTTGGCATATTATTCTGGTTCTTTAGTTTTAGTTTCTATTTGAGTAGCCAGGTTTTGTAAGTGGCTTTTGTTGCCAGCTGAAGGGACCATCGTTTCTTCCTCTTCTTTTATTGGTGGTGCTTTTTCTATGATTCTTGGTGGCAAGCCTCCTTTCTTTTTCCAGAGATACATTTTGGGTGAAGTAGAAAAAGTGAAGAAGTGTTTTAGAATAGTTGGCAAAGACCGACCGCTGGCTTTAAAAAAAGCTAAAGCAACACCAGCTAGCATAATAACAATGGTGCATAAGATGAAAACAAAAAAAGGCGCAGTGAAATAAAGAATAAAACAGATTGCTCCAGCAACCCCAATATAGATAAACTGCTTAAAAGTAAGGGGACCGACTATTTTCGCTTCATGCTCAATGAACTTGGGAACAGTAAACTGATCCATACCTTCTTTTAGTATAACAAAAACTGAAGCTTACCACAATTCAGATATTTGACAAAAAAGTCATTAACTGCTATAATAAAAAGCCAAGGAAAATCTGATTAATCCTTGGATATCAGTAAATTCATAATTTAATAAATGGAGGTTAGAGGAATGAATTGGCTTAAGCAATGGTGGTCAAGAATTTTATGGGTGCTTGCAATTATCGGATGGATAGTGGCTGGTACAAACTTTGGCGGGGTAGGCGCAGCCTACGGTTTTATTGGTTTCATTATCTGTTCGACACTCCTTATTTATTTTGGCTTAGCTCCTTACAATATCTTTTTTACTTTCAAAGAAGAAGGGACAGTCAAAATAGTAATGCGTGGTTCTGATGAAGTTGAAGAAAAAACACCAGAGAATGTGATAGTTAAAGTGACTAAGGGTGGCGAAGCTATTAAACTTCTAATGCAAATGAGAGGTTATGTTGCAGATGAAGACTGGGATATTGTTCCCGGGAAGGCTCCATTTAATTGGTGGGGCGCTCTCTGTTTTGTTGGTGTCTGGCCACTGGATAGAATTTATTCTTATACCTTTGAGTGGACTGGGACAAGACAAAATGGTGATATCCAATATCATCCGCGACAACGCTTAGATTATATCCTTATTAAGGACGATATCTATTGGTGTAATGTTGAGAACGCTGAGGATTATAATCTAGTTCCGCTCAATATGGAATTACTTTTAACTTTGAGAATAGTTAATCCATACAAAGCCTTATTTGTTGTCCAAAATTGGCTGGAATTAGTTATTAACAGCGTGAAACCAATTGCCAGAAACCTAGCCACCTCTTTCTCTTACAAAGAAGCTATCCAGGCCAAACAAGATTTGAGTGGCATGATTTTTCAGTCACTACAGGAGCAAGGGTTTATTGAGGAAGCAAGAGATCGTTATGGTGTAGAGATTCGCAAGATTCAGATTAAAGAATTTGATCCACGCGAAGACGTAAGGGAAGCAACCATAAAGAAATGGTTGGGAGAAATGGAGGCTGATGGGCTGACAGCTTCAACTGCTGGTAGCCAATTAAAAATGCTTATGCTCCAGACAGGCAAAGAACTAAAAACCCTTCAGGAAGAATTCGAAAAAAGCCCGGCGACATTCATTAGGAAGTACAGAGAAACTCTCCAGCAAGACTTAGATATAGTGCTCCGCAACATGGGGATAAAAGGCAATGCATTCTTCGAGTTCTCATTTAAGAACCCGGATGGAACAAGTATCGAACCAGCCCTTATTGCTTTAGGAGCAAGACTATTCGGCAAGGGTTTACTGGGCGTAAGAGAATCCAAAGACGAAGAAAACAAAGGCGCTGAAGAAGAAAATACGCCAGGGCAGAAACAGGGTTTTTGGCAAAGCAAAAAACCTATGGAGACAATACATAAGCAGAAGAAAAAAAATAGATAAATTAAAGGGGTTGGCAAAATACCAACTCCTTTTATTTTTCTATTTCTATTCTATTGGTTCTCTATAAATATCCTTTTTTGAAGATATAGGTTTTTTTTCTACAATTTCTCTTTCTGCTATTTCTTTTTTTTCTGACAATGGCATTTGAGAGAAGATAACTTTATTTACTTCATCAGAAATCTTTTTAGCTGTTTCTGTGCCTAAACCCACACCTTTTTCAAGGGCTATGTATAAATTTTCCTTAGGCAGTTTTCCTAATAAAACAAAGACAATTCTACGGGCAATTTCTTCAATTTTTTCTTCATCTTCAATCTCATTTTTGACACAGATTTCGGCAATTTGTACCGAGGTTTTTTCAGACAAGACAAGCTCAACAATTTTAGAAGACGTTTTTTTAAAAAACTCCGGATATTCTTTTTTTAGTTTTTCAATATTAATTTCTTCTGATTCTTCTGGCATAATTAGTACGAATTTTTATTCAAAATCGTAGTGACACACAGGACAACTTTTAGCAGATTTAGCAACTCTTGTATTGCCGCAAGAAGGACATGTTTTGAAGCCCTTCTTTTTGGGTTTTTTTAATCCCAAACTAGCCACTGCTCCAGTTGTTGCCACACCAACAATACTATTGAAAGTGCCTTTTGTTGCAGCTTTTGTTTCTTTCCAGGTTGCTTTTACTAATCTTCTCGGCCGTAACGCTGGTTTTACTTTCCTTTGCCACTCTCGCTTTGCAGCTTCACCAAAAGCATGGCGTCTTGTTAATCCGAGAGCCCGGCCTGCCTGATAGGCTTTTGCCATTCTTTTCCTTTGTTTTTTTACAGCAGTAGTTATTCTTTTTCCGGTTGCTGCGTGTAAACCCACGAATGCAGCCCCAGCTGCAATACCCGCAGCCTTTCCCCCCTTCTGCCCTGCTTTTATAACAGCACTAGCACCTGCAGGAGAAAATGTTAAAGCAGCTATAAGACCAATAGCTAAAAAGACAATGGCAATTGTGTAAGGCATAATTTGATACATTACTTGTTCTAATCCTTCGGCATCAGCTAATTCTGCCATTTTTCCTGTAATAAAATCAGCACTCAAAGCCATTCTAATAAAATGGTCTCCTAAATAAAGGAAAAAAGCAGCAACCACCCCAAGCAGTGACCATTGAATAAACTGATGCCACCATTGAGAAAATACTTTTCTGGTAACTGGGAAAATATAGCAAGCAAAAGCAAAAGGAGATAGAATCGTTAAAATCCAGATAGCAATGTAGCGCATCACAAATATAAAACTAAAGATACCGTATATTAAAGCAGCGAAAAGATTAAAAGCAACTAAAACCATGCTGCCCAAGGCTGCTCCTATTTTATCCGTTGGATCCCAGGCATCGCCAACGCCGAATATAATTTTCATGCTTTCCCATCGGCTCGTAGCATAATTAGCAAAAGAATCACTACCAACAAATCCGTCTTGGATAAAGAAATTCATGACAATGTTGGCTGCATCAACAATTAAACCTAATATAACAGGAGTAAAGTTAATTAAAAGAGCAATAATGATTAAAGTTGGCAAAGCTTTTTGAGCTTGGTAGCCAGTAAGCCTTAAAGCTGTCCCCAAACCAATAACTACTAAAGCTAAAACAAAGTAAATATTAGTTAAGTCACGAGTTAAAGTCCAGCCAACCCTAATAAAGTCATTATCCAAGCCAGTATAAGATAGAGAAATAAAACTGTCAGAAATTACCCAATTAAAAAGAGCTACCATTGCCCTCAATAAAGCACCAGTGACTGTTGCTAGAATATTAGCAAGTAAACCATAAAAAACTGCCAAAGCACTTAAAAATTGACCACCAATCCAATTTAAAGGATTAACAGCTAAACAGAAATTTGGTAAAGCTAAACCTAAGACTAACAAAAGACTAGTGATAAGTTTGTTTTTAACTTTCATGAAATGAAATCACTTAGTTTGTTGTTCTTATTACAGTATACCAAAAAGAAAAGAAAAGAAAAACAAGCAATTAATGGTTTGGCTAGAGAACCTATAATTTGTTATGATTTAAGTAATGAGAGGTCTAAAAAAGATTATTACCATTGTTTTCCTAATAGTTTTTTTAGTATTAGTTTCTAATGCTTTAACTTTTGCCCAAAGAGATTTAGAAGTTGATTATCCAGAGATAGGTGGTTTAAGGCCAGAAGACACTACTTTCACTTTGCCAGAATACGTTAAATACATTTTCAACCTTTCTTTGGCTTTAGCTGGGTTCATTACCTTTCTTGTTTTCATTTATGGCGGTTTCAAGTATTTGACTTCAGCTGGCAAACCAGCTAATCAAAAAGATGCCAGAGATAGTCTTTTTGCTGCTATTTTAGGTTTGATAATCTTATTCTGTTCTTATTTGATTTTAACTACTATCAACCCTCAATTAGTGTTTTTAGGTTTACCAGAAAAAGCAGTTTTTCCAGAAGAACCAATTATTCCATCTGAGCTAGAAGAAAAAATCTTGTATTATACCGAAATACCCATCGGTGGATTAGTCGAGGAGTTATTTTTAAAAGATAGACTAAACAAGATTGAAGCTATTTCTCAAGAAATAAGATATAAAGCTGAAGAAGTAAAAAAATTATCAGAGGAACTAAAAACCCTTACTGATAATTGCTCGTGCTCTAATTGTGTTGAAGGCAATTGTATTATTGGTAATTGTACTGATAGAACCAGCTGTATTTCTAATTGTCGATGTGGCGCAGATTGTGATCCTTGTGGCTCAGCTGTTAGAGAGGCAATGAACCAAAAAGCAGAAGAAATTGAAAAAGCTTTAAGCGAATCAGGAACTGAGAGAGGATTAATTTATTGGCAGAAAGAATTTGAAAAAGAGGTTAACGATTTTAAACAAATATACGAAGATTTAATAAGAGCTGAAACATTGATAAAAAACTGTCCTTTATCTTTAAACGAAAAAGGCAACAGTCAGATATTGTTAAGTTACAGTAATTTTTGGCAATACCGAGAATCATTGGAAAAAGAGAAAATAATTAAAGACGTTAAACCAAATTATCCCTTTGACTATATTTCTTCAGAAAACACTTACTATTTAGCTAATTTTTATTGTGCTGAAATATTTGAGCCAAAGTTGCCAGAATCAATTGAAATTTCAGATTTTGAAGATATAGAAGTAGATATTTCTTTTGAAGAAAGAGAGATGGAGGAAATAGTTTGTGGAGACGAAATTATTATTGGTGAAACTATTGATAATGCTCAAGAAATAGCTGGGCAAATATTAAATGAGATTAATGATATCAATGATAGTGCTTCAGATGAAATAGAATTAGCTGAAACTTTAATTGAATTATCTAAACAGTGTGATGTTAATCGTTGTTCTGCCTCAATGAATACAGGTAGAGGTATTTGTCCGGTTGGTGAGTCAGAACCAGATACTGAATGTGCCCCGCCCTATTCTGGCTTTGGAGGCTGTTTTGAATCGTGTGTTGAATGTCCACCAGGTCATCCCGTCTGTGAGTATTTTTCTAGTATGGGCGCCTATTGTTGCTATGAGAGTACTAAAGTAGGCAATTCTTGCACTTTA
>Ga0111214_111_pt1 | contig 5417 bp, 6 predicted proteins | sample DeeMarSWOR152_54_FD_80365 | JGI IMG/M metagenome (GOLD analysis project Ga0111214, IMG submission 80365) | Parcubacteria bacterium DG_72
GGATTAACCCCAAAGTATTTGATAGCTTCTTCGACACCGAAGAAATTCTTGCCCATAATTTCACGGGCACTTTTTTGGTTGCTGGTCGGTTCGAATCCGCCGTTCTGAATGAACTTCACTACTTTCGCGGCAAGTTCATTGTCCTTTGATGCAATGACCTTCTGGGCAAGTTCGTCGCTGAGTCCTGCTTTTTCTAGTTTCAGCAATAACTCGTGTTCGTTGTGCACCGACAAGGTACGTTCCTCTCTTTGGCTCACCATAGCTTTCATGGCACACCATCCTTTCTTAAATAAAGGTACTATTGTTTTAGATTAAACACAATGTTTAATCTTATTTTTTAATCATAACACTGTTTAATAAAAAAGTCAAGAACAGATTTCTGTAAAGTCGCCATGGCTGCATAATCTGCTCTTACATTTTTCAAAAAACTCTAGCTTGGAAATAGAATAAACCTGGGAAAAATCTGAATCTGCCATTATTTGAATCCTCCTTGTTTTTTAAAAGAAAAATAAGAATAAACCACTGAAATAGCAGCTGCTGTAAGAACTGCTGTTAGAAAAATAACAAAAGCAAAAGAAGGCAGAAATGCTCCTAAAAAAGAAACAATGCCAGCTGTAATAAATGCTCTGCCAGAAAACTTGTGAGTATCTGACCATACCTCATCTGAATGAATTGTCCAAGGAGTTCTTATGCCAATGAACCAGTTTCTTTTTAGTTTTGGAAGCATAATACCTATTAATATAAAAAGGATTGAAAAAGCAGGAAGCATAAAATAAGTAATGTTCATTTCAAACCCAGAAGCTGCAGCTAACATAAAAAGATATAAAGCAACAAAGAACAAAGAAAGTAAAACCTTAAACAAGAAATAAACCTTGGCAAACTTCTCATAATTCTTTCTTAAAGGATCAATTCTAGGAATAAAGGTCATTAAAAGATAAATTGCCAAAGCTAAAAAGGGCATAAAAAATATAACGAATCCTTTAGAACTCTGAGCATCAACTTCTCCTTGGCTATTCCAATGGCTGGGAACTTTGTCTGGTAAACTAGGGTAAAGTTGGATCCCTACAACCAAAGCTATTAAAATTATAATGATTGGTAAAATGTCTTTTTTGTTTAACATCATATTATTAATCAGGAAGTTCTCCAATCTTAAGCTCTAAAGCTTTTTTAATCTGGAGAATATCTTGAGGCTTAATGTTTTTTAATGAATTTCCTTTATAGCTCTGGATAATTTTAACTCCTTCAATATCAATAGCTACCCTGTCTTTTGAAGCTAGAATTAAATCAGGCTCTACAAGCCTGCCAGAAGATGGGCCTTTGCTAATAAAACATTTTCTAGCATCCATAATAACTAAATCAGGTTTAATAATTTTATTCAGTTCTGCTATTTTTTCTTGCAAATACCACAAATGCAAAGGAGTTCTTTGCCAAGGCTTCATAAAACCAACTGAAAGCTTCAAAGCGCCTGTAAATTGGGACAAATTATGGGTTTTTAAGCAAGGAAGCAGTATTAATTTATCTGCCCTGTCTAAGAACTTGGGAACTTTTACTTTTTTTAAATATTTAGCTTCTGGTATTTCCTTCTCAACCCATTTTCTTTCATCAAAATTATAGATTCTAGGAGGAATAGGCATTTTTTCCATTAAATCAAAAAGCCCGATTTCTTGCATTACTTTTCTGGTATTCAAACTTAAAGTAGAAGACTCTCCTATTATAACACCTTTAGGATCTTGTTCATATGCCAGTTCTACAACAGCTTTTAAAAAAGCTATATCAGTACAAGCAGGAAAAGGGTCTTGGGTGTTAAAATTAGGCTTTAATAAAACAACTTCTGCTTTTTTAATAAAACTAGAAAAACCGCCAAGCTCATCAACTGCTTTTCTAACAGATTCTTTTAAATCTTTATCAACTTTTACTTTGCTAACTTTTGCCATATTAAAACTCTATTTCATTCTATCATTTTTTGCCGACAACAGCTATCATTGTTTTAAGGTTTTTTAAGCCTTGCCTTCTATGAGAAAAATACTTGTCTTTTAAACAAAAAGTGCATTCCGGGTTTGTTTCAATATTTTCTTTTTTTACGCCCAAGTCTATTAATTGCAGCTTTGCTATTTTTTTTAGGTCTAAGAAACAACCTTTTAAACTATATTCTAAGTAGGGCTTAAAATAATTCAAAACATCTTGGCCTACTTTAAAATGGCATTGAGATATGCCAGGCCCTATTCCTACTACCACATTTTTTCCTGTTTTTTTTATTGTGTTTTTCAAAATACCAGAGGCCAAATTTTTCCATCCTGCATGAACTAAAGCAATAATTTCTTTTTTAGGGTTATAAATAAAAATAGGCAAACAATCAGCTGTAGTAATAGTTAAAAAAACATTTTTTTGTTTTGTTATTAATGCATCAGTTTTCTTTATTAAACAGCCAGCTTCTTTTTTAGACACTAAAGCTACTTTATTTTTGTGAACCAAATCTGCCCTGACAACCAAACTCTTATCTATTCCTAACTTATTAAAAAATCTTTCTCTGTTTTTAAGAGAAAACTTCATTGGCCCATTCTTTTTTTCAGAAAAACCAATAACCAAGTTAGGATATTTCTCAAAAACCTTAAACATATTTTACCTTATAATAATGCCTTCTTAACTGACCACAGCCAGCCTGGATATCGGTTCCTGTTGAAAAAAATCTACAAGTTCTAATTCCGTAAGAATTTAATATCTTTTCAAACATAGTAAATTTCTCTATTCCAGACGACTCTAAATTATTAAAATTATTCAAATTACTTAATTTTACAATAAAGGGATAAGGTTTTAATAATTTTGCTAATTGAAAAGCAAATTTTTCTGAATCGTTGAAATCTTTGATCAGAATATAATTTACTTTTAAAGGAATGTTTCTTTTTAATGAAAAATATTTCAATGCATCAAGTGCAGGTTTTATTTTTCCTGACTTGGGCAATATTTGCTTGCGCAAACTATTGTCTGGCGCGTGAAGCGATAAGTGTAATTTTAGCGTTGTATCAATTTCCTCATTTGCTAGTTTTCTCATTAATACAGGTTTTACTCCAACTGTGGCAATAGTAGTTCTAGAATTAATAAATTCATTACTAAGTATTTTTATGCTTTTCACTACATTCTTATAGTTTAAAAATGGCTCACCCATGCCCATATAAGAAAGCAATATTCTTTTTAATTTTAACTCTTTATTACACAAAAGATTCCTGACTTGTTTGACGATTTCCTCGCAGGTCAAATTACGAATAAAATATTTATTAGGATTTAATTCGTCTATCGGAGCACCGGTTGAACAAAAAATACAACTCATAGGACAGCCAATTTGCGAAGAAATACAAATTATGCTCTCATCTAAATTATAATACCCAGTTTCAATAATATAACCATCTTTTGCTTGCTGAAGATATTTTATTACTTTCTTATCATTGGAAATTAATCTTTTTATAATCTTCATATATTTTATCCTAACAAAAAACTCGCTTATTGGCGAGTTTTTTTTATTCTTCTTCAACTAGGGGTAAAACTTCTTTTTCAAACCAATCATAAACATCATCTATCTCAATAATATAGCCAATGCTTTCTGCCTGGCCTGTAATGGTCCAAGTTGGTATGCCTATTAATTGATTTTTAGCGTTTAGAGCAGCTCCTCCAGAATTGCCAGAATCAATCTTAGCATCTGTTTTAAGCACAAAACTGCCTACCCGGCCAGAGATTATGCCATCTGTAAAATTCCAGGTTCCAGCTCCTATTTCAGGATAACCTACAATAGCAACATAATCTCCTGGAGCCATATTAGAAGAATAACCAAGCTCAAGAAAAGGAAATTTGTCTGGTAAAAAGCCGGGAGCATTTGGGCAATCATAACAAACATCATAAATATAAAGAACTGCTATATCAAAATCAAAAAAATCATCTGTTTGAGGAGAATAAGCTAAAAGATCTGCCATATACATAAATGTAGAGGGTTGAGAAATGTCTTCTGTAATGCCTACATAACAAGTTGGAGAAGATTCTATAATACTCCAGTCCTCATTGGAAATAACGTGACGATTAGTAAAGATTATGCCTTGGTCTGAAACAATTGTGCCAGAGCCCATGCTTAAAAAACCGTTAATATCGTAATTATCATCTGGGCACCAAAGCTCAACAACAGCAGAAATTTGATCCTTGGTCAGCCCATGCTCTTGTTCAATATCTTTCAGCCTATCTTCCAATTCTTTAATCTTTCTTTCTGTTTCTTTATTGTTTCCTGGAAGATCAACACTAACTTCTCTTCTGGCTTTTTCTCCTTTAAACTGAGTATAGTAAATAATGCCTGCAACAGAGGTTAAAAATATCACAAAAGCAATAATGCTTGAGACTATAAGCAGAGTTGTATTTATTTTTTTCATAGTTTAGCCCCGCAATCAGGACAGAACTTGTCAGAACTTTTTATTTTAGCCCTACAGTTAGGGCAAAAATTACCTTGTTTTTTAACTACTTTAGCCCCGCAATCAGGGCAAAATTTATCTGATTCAGAAACAGAAGCTCCACATCTTGAACAAGCCATACCTGTTTTAGAAGAAGCCATAGAAAAAACTTGGGGCTTTTTCTTTTCGGGTACAGCTGGCGCAGACTTTTCCTGCCTAGCACCAGGTACGTCAGAAAAAGCCAAAACTCCTCGTACTACCAGGTTAACAATTGGAACCAGCATTAAAACACCCCACCAAGCAGGCCTTCCCCTTTTCTCAGCTACTGCTGCCCAAAGAACTACCATAGCCACAAGGTTTATAAAGGGAAAGAAAAACATTATGAACCAAATTATTGATTTCCCTGATATCTTGCACAATAAGTAATGCTTCAAAATAGGAATCCAAGCCATCCAAGAGTTAGAAGTGTTTGTCTTTTTAGCTATTTTCATCAAGACAAGGGATGTGTAAACATAAAGGCCTATGATTATTAAAAACCAAAAGAAAAAAGCTAAAAAACCACCTCCTCCTGCATCATAATCATAGCTATAATTACTTTTAGCTAAAAAGTTTGAAATATTTGAAGAAATATTATTCATATTAAATTACAATTATTTTAAATAACGACCTTTTTTCTGTTAAATAATTTTGCAATTTATTTATATTATTATACCAGATTTTAAGAAATTTACCTGTGAAAAAATAAGGCCGGCCAAAATGGCAGCCTTATTTATATTTTTATTGAAAATAAAAGCTTATCTAGTAACACTTATAGTCAGGCCCAATTCAGCAGTAGGAGCTGCAACTGTTATCCTCCCTGTAGTAGCATCTTGTGAAATTTCATACCCTGAATAATAATCAGTACAATCTGTATAACCTGCAGATGCATCTGAAGGATCGTGAGGCATTTCAGCTAAATAAGTAGCAACCAGGCAGTCGCAAAGATCAACATTT
>Ga0111214_104_pt2 | contig 2640 bp, 2 predicted proteins | sample DeeMarSWOR152_54_FD_80365 | JGI IMG/M metagenome (GOLD analysis project Ga0111214, IMG submission 80365) | Parcubacteria bacterium DG_72
CGTAACAGCCAAGATTGAGAACGCTTTGAAGGTTTCTACGGAGGCAATTGAGTTTGGAACTGTTTTTCCTCAAGAATATGTCATGAAGAGTTTTACAATCAGCTTGAGTGATTCTTTCAAAGAAGTGGGTCAATTAAGAATGGGAGATGTTAAATATAAGATTGTACAAAAGCCAAAATGTATTTGTAGTGAAGCAGGAATAATAGCAGAAGATTGTGTGGAAGGAGAATATGCACCGGTAAACTACTGGGATGATCAGTGTCCTACAGGTTTTGAAAAAATGAATGATCTTTGTGGATTTCTTTCAAAACTTCCAGTAGAAGGAGATAATGATATTGGCGTACCAAGTTATTATCTAGATTCTGGATGTCCCACAGCGCTTGGTGAAGAACCTTGTTGTGTTGTACCCACTACTCATGTAGCTACTGGTCAATTAGTGAAGTGCCACCCAGACCATGTCATATGTGCAACTGGAGATCTTATCGACTGTTGGAATGTTGATTTAAAGGTTCCTCCAGTAGCAGGATCAGTAGGGCAAGATTGGCCAGAAAGTTGTTCTACCTATACAGTTCCAGAGGATGGAGCAGTTTATGGTTGTGATCTTTGGATTGAAGTAACCGGCTTTAGCACTTTAGAGCAGCCACCGTCAACACCTGCTTGTGATGATGGCTGGATAACTGGTGATGAAGAATGTGATTCTGGTATAGGTTGTGGAGTAGGATATACTTGTGAGGCTTGTATGTGTGAAGAGATAGGAACTTAAATAACTGAGTTTGATTGTTGATGGATTTCGCCCTACTTGTGGTAGGGCGGAAAAATCAGCAATTAAATGTATGCGAATAGCGTAAAGTCTGCTTCGCAGACATTATGCGAAAACGCACATACGAATGCGAATAGTTGCTAAAAATATAAAGGTCGGGAGGAAAAGATAAAAAATAATATAATATAAGATTCAAACAAATGAAAAAGAAGATTTTATTAGGAATAGCTGCTGTTGCAGTAATAGCTGGCGGAATAGCTGCCTTGTCAGCATACGAAGCCCACGTTATCAACGTAACAGCAAAGATTGAGAATGCTTTGAAAGTCAGCACCAAGGAAATTGATTTTGGAACTGTCTTTCCTCAAGAAAAGCTAGTGCAGAATATTTGGATTCGGTTAAGCGATTCTTTTATGGCAGAAGATAGAGCTGATGATGTTCAATACGAAATTCATCAAAAAACCAAATTTAAGGTTTTCCCCAAGGCAGACATTCTTTTTGCCTTTGACACTACTGGAAGTATGATTTTTGCAATTGACCAGGCACAGACATATGCTATTGACATTATGAACACCCTTAAAACCTTGATTCCTGATGCTGCTTTTGGAGTAGCTCATTTTGAAGATTATCCTATTAGTCCTTACGGCCAAGCAGGTGATACTCCTTATACTCTTGATTTAGGTATTACCACAGATACTGGTGCAGTAGAAACTGCTATCAACGCTTTAACTCTTGGGAGTGGAGGTGATGCTCCTCAAAGTTACACTAGGGTAATGCATGAGACTTATACTGATACTTCTATTGGTTGGCGAACTGATGCTCAGCAGATTCTGATTATTTTAGGTGATAATGTTTCTCATGATGATAATCTGACCCAAGACCCAATTTATGGTTCAGCTCCTTGGAGCAGTCCTAATCCTTGGATTACTGGTTATTCACCAACTTATCTAGATCCAGGTCCAGATGGAGTTCCTGGTAATACTGATGATTTAGATTTCCAGTCCACTCTTAAAGCTATGAATGATAACAACGTTATTCTCTACTTCCTGGCATTTGAAACTTATTATCCTGATTATAGTGATGAGTGGGATTGGTGGGCTTCAAAAACAGGTGGTGGCGCAGTAAAGGCAGGTGATTATGCTGATTTGCCTCAAGCTATCAAAGGCCTATTTGCTTATGAGAATCTTTGTCCTTATCTTTCTAAACTAAAGAAAGTTGAGGATCCTGATACTTACAGGCCAGACACAGGGGTAGAATCACCTCATGAGCCTGGTGTTATAGCCTATGGTTATATGAGTAAATTCTTTAAAGACACTGAAGATGGTTGGGATATTGACCTAGTAGTACCTTGTTTTGAGGGAATGTGTGATCAGACCTATGATCCTGAAGTCTATGGGCCACCTCTTGATCCAATATTAGAGAGCCAGGATTTCGGTTGTGACCTCTGGATTGAGGTTACTGGAATTAGTCGTTGCGGTGATGGAGTTATAGGACCTGGTGAGCAATGTGAAACTGATGCAGATTGTGACGAGACATTGGTGTGTATGGGTTGTCAGTGTGTAACACCGCCTACGCCGTAAACAGGTTTTGATTGTTGATGGATTCCGCCTTACTTGTGGTAGGGCGGAAAAATCAGCAATTAAATGCTGAAAAAATTATTAATTAACATAAAGGCCCTCCTTCGTCCGCCCCGGGCGGACTTCGGCGAGGCAAGGCCCGCCTACGTTCTTTCAGAACTTCGGCGAGGCAAGGAGGAAATAACATGAAAATAGTATACAAGATATTATTAGTTATATTACTGGTTATTGTTGTGGTTGTGGCAATTCAGATTATAAATGCTGCAAAGTACAAGATGGTGGTTAATGTTGTTGAGGGTGAAAATG